>Ga0315286_10001299_pt1 | contig 22574 bp, 21 predicted proteins | sample YL17G10_0_MG_FD_205038 | JGI IMG/M metagenome (GOLD analysis project Ga0315286, IMG submission 205038) | Sediment microbial communities from Yellowstone Lake, YNP, Wyoming, USA - YL17G10_0 | ecosystem: Environmental > Aquatic > Freshwater > Lake > Sediment | place: USA: Wyoming | collected...
TAAACTCTGATGAGACGATAATATGAATATCCGCGCAATCCGTATTTTCGCCGCGGCGGCGCTCTTCGCGCCGCTCCTGGCCTTCGGGCAGAAGAACAGCTGTATCGAGTGTCATAGTCAGCTCGACGACGAGCTCAAGGCCCCGGCCGCCTCTTTCGCGGCCGATATCCACGCCGAATACGGGCTGAGCTGCAACGACTGCCACGGGGGGAATCCGGACAAGGACGATGTCGACCTGGCCAAGGACAAGTCTTTCAAGGGCTCGCCCAAGCGGAGCCAAATCCCCCAGTTCTGCGGAGGGTGCCACTCCGACGCCGTGGCCATGCGGGCCTACAATCCCTCCCTGCGCACGGACCAGCTCAGTCTCTATGGAACCAGCCGCCACGGGCAGATCCTGAAATCCGGGGATACGAAAGCGGCCGTCTGCACCGACTGCCACGGCGTCCACGGCATTCAATCGGCCAAGTTCCCCAAGTCCCCGACTTTTCCCTGGAATATCCCCCAGACATGCGGCCGCTGCCACGCCGACAAGGCCTTCATGGAGGGCTACAGGATCCCGACGGACCAGCTGGACGACTACAAGGCGAGCGTCCACGCCAAGGCCCTCTTCGACAAAAAGGACCTTTCCGCCCCCGTCTGCAACGACTGCCACGGCAACCACGGCGCCTATCCGCCGTCCGTCTTGTCGGTGGCCTCGGTCTGCCGCCAGTGCCACCCCTCGACGGGCGAGCTCTTCACCAAGAGCCCCCACAAAAAAGCCTTCGACGAGCTCGGGGCGGGCGAGTGCGAAGCCTGCCATGGGAATCATAAGATCCTGGCCCCGTCCACGGCGATGATCGGGACCGACGACCGCGCGGTGTGCATGCAATGCCACGAAAAAGGGTCGCGGGGATTCGACGCGGCGGCCGAGATCCGCCGGGATCTCGACGGGTTCGAATCGGGTTTCCAGGCCGCCGAGGGCCTCCTCGTGCGGGCCAAGCAGAAGGGCGTCGAGGTGAGCGACGTCGAATACAAGCTCCTGGACGTGAACACCGTCCTCGTCACCGCCAAGAACTTGACTCACGGTCTCGATACGGCCGAGATCGCCAAGACCGTCGCCGAAGGGGAAGCGGCGCTCGCCGGGGTCCGCACGGCCGGCGAGAAGGCCCTGGACGAGGCCCGATTCCGGCGGCAGGGCCTGGCCGTGACCACCGTTCTCCTGGCCGTCTTCGCGGCCGCCCTCGCCCTGAAAATCAGGCGCATGGCCCGGACCCGGCGCGAGGGCGCGGGCGCCGGTGATCCCCGGCTGTAAAGGGCCCGGCCGGAAACCCTGACACGTCGCGTTGACAATTCGCGGCGCGTTTAATACAATATTCTTCCGATAGACCTTATCTGTATTATAGGGAGTGACCATGAAAAACAAGCTTGCGCTCGCGGCTTTATTTCTTCTCTTGATGGCCCTCCCGGCCATCAGCCAGGAATTCGCCTATGTCGGCGCCCAGAAATGCCAGGTTTGCCATAAGTCGGAGAGCCAAGGACGGCAATATCTGATATGGGAGGCCTCCAAGCATTCCAAGTCCCTGGAAGCCCTGACCTCGCCCAAGGCGGCCGACGCTGGTAAGGCCATGGGTGTGGACAAGCCTGCGGACGATCCGCGCTGTCTCAAGTGCCACTCGCCGCTCGCCGCCAAGGCCCCCGAACTCAAGACCGACGGCGTATCTTGCGAGGTCTGCCACGGCCCGGGAAGCGAGTACAAAAAGCTCAGCGTGATGAAGGACAAGGCCACGGCGGTCAAGAGCGGGCTGATCCTTTACGGCAGCCCCGAGGCCATCAAGGCCCAATGCCTGAAGTGCCACGAGAATCCCCACGGCATCAGCTTCGACTTCGCCGCCTTCTGGGAAAAGATCAAGCACCCCGTGCCGGGGAAGTAAGTCCGCTTCCGCCGCCGCAGGCGAGGCTTCAAGACCCCATGATGCGCCGCGCCGCGTTCTTACGGCTTGCCCTGCCGGCGGCGCTGGCCGTCCTCTGGGCCCCCGCTCTTGCCTCCGCCGGACAATCCGACGTCGACTGCCTGACCTGCCACGGGGACTCCGGTTTGAAAACGGAACAGGGCCGCCCCCTTTTCGTGGACGGCGCCGGTTTCACCGCTTCGATCCACGGCTCGGCCGGGATCGCCTGCGTCGACTGTCACGCCGACCTCAGAAAGTTCACGGATTACCCTCACGCCGCGAAGCTCAAGCCGGTCGATTGCGCGTCATGCCACGAGGAGGCCGCCGCCGCGATCCGCGACAGCATCCACGGCCAGGCTCATGACGGAGCGGCGCCCATCGCCGTCGGCTGCAAGGATTGCCACGGCACCCACGATATCCGTCCCGCCAAAGACGCCCAGTCGCACACCTCCCCGATGAACATCCCCGACACCTGCCTGACGTGCCATCTCGAGCGCGTCAAGGCCAAGCGGGTGGCGGGATTCGTCGGCGGCTATAAAGACAGCGCTCATTTCCGGGCCCTGTCGAAGGCGGGCCTGAGTCTTTCCGCGACTTGCCTCAGCTGCCACGGCGGCCACTCGGTCCGTACGGTCGACGACCCTCGGTCCAAAGTCTCGCGCCAGAACATCATTCGAACTTGCGGGACGTGCCATACCGGCATTGAGCGGGATTACCTCGAGGGCGTTCACGGCAAGGACTATGTCAAGGGCGTCCAGGGAGTCCCCGTCTGCACGGACTGCCACAGCGAGCACGATATCCGGTCCCCCGAGGACCTCGGCTCGGGGGTCTACGCAACGAAGGTGGCCGCCGTCTGTACCCGTTGCCATGACAACGAGACCCTGGCCAGACAGTACGGCCTTCTGACGTCCCGGCTCAAGACATACTCTGCGTCCTTCCACGGCACGGCCTCGAAGTTCGGCGAAGTCAAGGTCGCCAACTGCTCGAGCTGCCACGGGCACCACGGCATACGGCCGTCCTCCGACCCCCTCTCGTCCATCAGTGCGGCCAACCTGGCCGCGACCTGCGGAACCTGCCATCCCGGCGCCGGGCAGAACTTCTCCAAGGGGCGGATCCATGTCGTTTCGGAGAAGACGGAAAACCGCTGGGCCTATGTCGTTAAAATCGTCTACATCGTCATCATCGCCGGGTTGATCTCCGTCTTCCTGGCCTTCATCGCCGCCGACCTTTATCGGCGCATGAGGATCCGATGGAAGAAATAGCCGGACGGGCGCTTATCCGCGACGACGAAGTTTTTCTCCGGATGAACCTGGCCGAGAGGGTCCAGCACATCCTCCTCGTCGTCTCCTTCTCCCTCCTCGTCGTGACGGGGCTGCCCCTGATGTTTTATGAATTGCGCATCTTTAAGTCCATCTTCAGCATCGAGAATGCGTTCACCTATCGCGGGATCCTGCACCGCGTCGCGGCGATCGTCCTGATCGTCGATATGGCCTGGCATTCAGGCTACACCAGGCTGACCCGGCGGGGCCGGGACAACTTTAAAGAGATGATCCCCCGTCTGAAGGACGGCCTCGATGCCGTGGTTCTTTTCGGGTATAACGTCGGCCTGTCCCGCTGGCTCACCCGGAAGGGGATCCTTCGGAAGTTCTTCGACCGCCACCCATTCTGGAGGTTCGAGAATCCGCCGGAGTACGGCCGGTACAATTTCATCGAGAAGCTCGAGTATCTCTCCGTGGCCTGGGGTTCGATCGTCATGATCCTCTCGGGCTTCTTCATGTGGAACGTGGAACTGTCGCTCAAGATCTTCCCTCTCTGGGTCCACGATATTTTCGTCATCGCCCACGGCTATGAGGCCATGCTGGCCTTCCTGGCCATCATCATCTGGCACATGTACAACGTCCACCTCAACCCCGAGGTCTTCCCGATGAGCAAGATCTGGCTCAACGGCAAGATCAGTGGGCACGAGCTGAAGACCCTTCACGCCCTGGAATACCGGAAGATCCTGGCCGAGAGGCAAAAGGTCCTCGACGCCGGGAAAGCGGAAGCCGGGCCTGATCCGGTCCCGGCGCCCTGATCTGGCTCGGCTGTCAACTCAAAGCGGAAATGACCATCAGTGCCAGCAGCCCATGAGGATCAGATCGCCCTCGATCGTCAACAGACACCCGGCCGAGCGGCCGCGAGCTTGGGAATGCCAAAGCTCGCGGCGAGCCCGACCGTCTGCTCAACCTAAAAATTGATGCGGACGAACACCGTGCCGATATGGGCGGCATAGCTTCCGTAGCGGGAATCGAGGAACATGTATCGTAACGCCTCATCAACGGTGAGAAAATCGAAGCCGTAGGGATTCATGTTATCCCAAGCGAAGTCCGCGAGCTTGAACTGTTCGACCCAGTAAGCGATTCCGACCGAATACCTCTTGCCGATCTGCCGGGTCAACCTTGCGCTCAGACCGCTCAGCCGAGATTCCTGGTTGGGGAAGTTCACCGCGCCCGCCGCCAGCGGGCTGTACGGCGTTCCGCCGCTGTTGCGGTTGGAGGAGGCGACATTCCCGTCGACCCAGTAGCCGTTCAGCGCCAGCGTGTATTTCTGAGGGGCGATATCGGCGTCGAAACCGGCGCCGAATGAGATGGTTTTATCCGCGATGGCGTAAAACCAGTCGTTACCCGGCCGGTTGAACGTCCCCATCTTGGTATCCCCATGCCCTTGGAAATCGTACTTTTCGAAGTCGCTGTAAGCGTAGAGGGTCGCGCCTTTGAAGACGTTGAGGGATGCGTCAAGGCCGAACCCGACGGTCTTTGTCGCCTGCAGTCCAAAGGTCGAGTCGGGATACCTGTCATCATACAGGCGGACGTTGCCTCCCAAGGTGAGCTTCCCCCCCGCCTCGACCGAGAAATCCGCGTTGAACGCGTCGCGCTCGAGCTTGGCGATGTCGAACATCCGGAGAGCCTGTTGTTCGCCGGAGTATTTGGGCGTGTAGATACCCGCCAACTTTCGATTGATCCGGGCATAAGAGATACGAGCGTCCAGCCATGGGGTGGGGGTCAGGGTCAGGCCGATGCCGGCCGTCCGCGTGCCTGTGGACGTGGCTTCCCTTTCGGCGTAATCGCGGGTTCGCGTTTCGCCAAACAGGCGTACGGCGATGGACCGGATCGGCCGGACGATGGCCTCGGCGAAAACGCCCTTGACGGAATAGTCCGTGAGCTCGGTCAGGACCGGGGTCACGCCCTGGATGCCCGTGTTCCAGTTCGACTCTGTATATTCGGCCCGGAAAGGAAATGAGAGCTGGCCGTGCTTGTTCTCGTACTTAAAATAGGGCAGACGCACGTTGATCTGGACTTGCTTGATCGGACGCGATGATAAGCTGAACGTGTAGGACGTGGACTGGGCCTTCCCATTGAGGCTCGTTTGGGGGAGAGTGCTGACCTCCGTTCCTATGTCGAGACCGTCAACGACGCCGTCGCCATTGAGGTCGACGCGGCCGTTTAGCGCCGTATTCGAGGTATAAGGCAGGAACGCAACGTCCTGAGTGACCGTGCCATGCACCAAGGTCAGCGATAACCGGGTGGAGCGGGGGAGGTTGAGTCCGCCGCTGAAGTTGAGAGAAAAACCGTCATTGGAGGGCTCCAGGGCGAATCGTCCTTCGTTCCAGAGTCCACGTGACCAACCCCGGTCGATTCCGGGGAATTCCGCGGCCGCCGTCCTGGCGTATGTGTCGGTATACCAGACGGGATTGCTGTAGGTTAATGACAGAGATCGGTTCTTGAACCTGGACCATTCCAGTCCGGCGCTGACGAATCCCCACGAAAGGCCGTAGGATGTTTCGGCCCTGAATATCCCCGTTTTATAGCCGATCGGCCGGGCTAGCTCCGTGCCGCGGAGATAAAAGATCTCATCCTGTCCCACGCCGCTTTCCGGAATAAAGGTCAATCGATCATAGGTGCCGCTTCCCATGGGGCGCATGCCGGCTCGGTTTTCCTCGAGATAGGAGAGGTCGATGTTCCAGTTTGCCGCCGGGAAGAAAGACACGGCCGCAGCCCCCGTCTGGCGCTTCGAAGAAAGAGAGAAAGGAGTCGCCGCCGAAAACAAGTCGCGCACCAGGCCGGGCACGAGCAGGTTGTCGGCCGCCGTGCCGAGCAAGCCGTCGTGATTCGGGTCCTGCATGGTTTGCTGAACGAGCGAGCTCTGGCGTTGGATGTCGGCGCCGGCGCCGGAAAGAAGCGTTTTGGCTCCATTGCCATAAACCCAGGGCAGCCGCGTCAAGCTGAGCCTTCCCTCGACCACGCCGAACAGACCGAATCGCGCCGATAGCTGCTCATCGGTCCGGAAGCTTTTCGCCGTCTTGACCTGGAGGAAATGGCTCAGGTCGGGACTGGCCGCGTCCCAACGGAGCGTCGGCAGAACAAACCCGCTGGGCACGTTCGAGCCCTGGTAGAACTTGGCCGGCCTGGCTCCGTTGACATCGACGAGATTGAATCCAAACTCGACGTATCTGATATTCGCAGCCGGCTTGGGCGCTTCTTTATCGTCCGACGACCGGGCGACAAGGGGAGCGAACACAACCAAAGCCAGGCAGGCCAAGGCCAGCCGGGCTATCTCTATTTTTCCGAATGTTCGAGTTGTCATGGTTCGACCTCGCTTAGCGCAGGAAGATGGCCCCGCTGGGGTGATTGGACCCGTGGATCTGGGCATGGCAGTTTGCACAGGCTCTGTTCTGCACCCACATCTGACCGGGCTGCGCGGCGACGGTCTGGTGATGCCCCAGCAGATGACAAGATTGGCACAGCCGCGCCGTCTGCGCTTTGAGCAGCATGGTATTGTTCGACCCGTGCGGGACGTGGCAGGTCAGGCAATCTTCGCGGACCGGCGCATGCTCGAACAGGAACGGCCCTCTCTTTTCCATGTGGCAGGTGTAGCAGGTCTGATTGACGGTGGGCTTGATCAGCGATTTTTCGCCCGCCGAGCCGTGGGGGCTATGACAGGAGGAACATTGCATCTGGCCGTAGCGCAGGGGGTGAGAGGAGCGCTGGACCATGGACTTGCGCACTTGGGCATGGCACTGAAAGCAGTTTTCGTTCATCTCGGTGTTGCGCAAGGCCTCGTCCTCGGTCCAGGCCGCATGAACCTCGTGACAGCCGGTGCATCGGACGTCTGCCGCGGCGTGCCGGCTCGAAGGCCAGTGCTGGATCTTGCCGGAATTGACGTGACAAGAGAGGCAGGTCTCGTTGGCCTCGGCCGCGTCCATTTTTTCCGGGTTGCGGATGTTGGCCTTCTGAGGATCATCGGCATGCGCGGAACCCGGCCCATGACACGATTCGCACTCCGTCGTTTTTCCTTTATGGCCGCGGGCGTGGGCGCTCAAAGAGAACTCTTTGCCGGCGGCGTCATGACAGATCAGGCAGGCTTCGTTGCCCACCTTCGCGGCTTTGGACCCCTGCTGGGCCGGTGCCAGCGAGATCATGAGAATTAGAAAAAAGACCCCGAAGGCGACCAATAAGGTACCTCGCGCCGCCGGGTGAATTCGATTTAATCGGGCACTCATGTCTTGGAGAAACGCACGTTTCACATCGCACCTCCTGTCTGATCTTGGCTCATGGATTAATAGCACCCTTCCTATCTATCCCAAATAAACCGTCTATCGGTATTTCCAAAACTGGAGCTCCCGGGGATGGGTAACGGCCACTTGGAACTCAAGCCCCCTCATTCCGATATTCTCGACCATACTGTACTGTTTTTATAAATACTATAGGCCCTATAAGCTTACTCAAAACGGTTATTCCTGTCAAGCGGTTTTTGAGCCCTTTTTCGGATTTGTCCGGAACCGGACAGGCGCAGTATTTCCAGCCCGCTTCGAAAAAGTGTATCATGGAAATGAGGAATAACTTCCGCCGCGAGGTGTATGACCTATGGGAGCTCCGACGAGGCCGCCCGAGCATCCGGAGGATGCCGTCCTCGTCCGGAAAGCCCAGCAGGGAGACATGGACGCCTTCGAGAGCCTGGTCCGGAAATACCAGCAGAGGGTCTACGCCCTCTGCCGGCGCCTGACCGGCGCCCACCAGTCGGCCGACGACCTGGCCCAGGAGACCTTCATCAAGGCCTATTACGCCCTGGGCCGGTTCGACGCGCAATGGCCCCTTTACCCCTGGCTCCGGCGGATCGCCCTCAACTCCGGGCTCAATTACCTCAAAGCCAGGAAACGGGAGCGGCCGCTCTTCGAAGGGACGCTGGGAGCGCGGAGGACGCCTTTCTCCGCGCCGGCCGACGGCCCCGAGGAGCAGCTGGAGCGCGCCGAATTCGAGGCCCGATTCGAACGGGCGGTGGCTTCGCTTCCGGCCGACCAGAGAAGCGTCTTCGTCCTGAGGTTCCACGAGAGCATGAGCTACGAGGAGATCTCCCGGACCCTTGACCTGCCCATCGGCACCGTCATGTCCCGGCTCAACCGGGCCCGGCACAAGCTGAAAAGCCTCCTGACGGATTCCCTGGCGAGGGGAGCTTGAGATGAGACACCGTAAATTCCAGGAACTCATCGGGGCCTATGCCGACGGCGAACTCCGGGAAGCCGACCGCCCGCGGGTGGAGGAACATCTCAAGACCTGCTTGGAGTGCCGGCGGGACCTCGAGTTCATCCGGGACCTCGACCGACATCCCAAAACGTCTCCCTCCGTTCCGCGCGAAACGGAATACTGGGCCTCTTTCTCAGGACGCGTCCGGGCCGGGATCGACCGGCGGCAGGCCGGAGCCCCCGCATCCCGTGTTGCGGAGGTCGAAATGTTCAAGGATTCCTTCTATCGTCCGGAAAGCGTAACGCGCGTACGGGCGGCGGTCTTCCCGTTGTCCCTGGCCGCCCACGTGGCCATTCTCCTCCTGCTCATCGTCCTTCCCCTCATGAGGACGGGGGAGTTGCCGACCGTCGAGGTCTTCAGCGCCTTCCTCGCGCCGCCTCCGCCTCCGCCCCCGCCCCCTCCGCCGCCGGCCAAGAAGAAGAGCGCTGCGACGAGCGCCCGGATCAAGCGTGTCCAGGCCACGGCCCAGGTCGAACCGGGGCGGCTCGTCGCCCCGGTTGAGATCCCCGAGCAGATCGCCGAGGAAGCGCTTTCGGACATCGGCGTCGAAGGCGGCGTCGAGGGCGGGGTCGAAGGCGGCGTGGTCGGCGGCGTCTTGGGCGGTGTCGTGGGCGGCGTCCTGGGAGGTGTCGTCGGCGAAGTGGAAGCGCCCGTTAGGGCCATCGGCGACGTCAAGCCGCCCAAGCTGGTCAAGTCGGTCGACCCGGACTATCCGGAGATCGCCCGCCAGGCGCGCGTCGAGGGCATCGTCATCGTCGAGGCGACGACGGACGTCTACGGTCGGGTCATCGGCGTGAAGGTCCTGCGATCGATCCCGCTCCTCGACCAGGCGGCCATCGACGCCGTCCGCCAGTGGGTTTACGAACCGATGATCATCAACGGGCGGCCCCGGCCCGTCGTCTTCACGGTGACGGTCAGGTTCCAGCTGAAATGAGCCACCTCCCGGGGTGAGGAATCTCCCCCCCGGAATCATCTCCGGCGGGGATTGTTAGCCCCTGCGGCCCATCCGACAATATGCTCTCGGAAAGATGGGAATGCCATGAGAATGCCCAGGAACCGCGGGGAAAGCGGCTGTGCCGGCCTCGCGGCCCGGTCTGCGGCCGTCGCCCTCTTGCTCCTTTTCGGCGTCTCGTTCCATCCAGGACCGGCCCGCGCCGAGACCATCGTCCGGCTCGAGGTCACGGCCGAGAAGGCCGCCATCCATCTCGAGCCTGACGACCGCAGTCCGGTCGTCGAGACCCTGTCCCGGGGCGCGGTCGTGAGGCTGTCGAGCCCGATCAAGTTCCGGACCAACTGGTTCTACGTCAACTTCGTCTCCTCGCGTTCGGGCCGGACGCTCACCGGCTACGTCCTGGATGGATTCGTCCGCAAGCTCAACTCCCCCCTCAGGGTCGTCAACTTGACCCCCGGGCAGGAAGAGATCGTCGACCCGAAGGAGATCGACCTGACGGGCGAGCCCATGCCCACGGTGGAGTGGGGGAAGACAAAGGCGGACATCCTGCGGGCCGAAGGCCGTCCGATCGCCCGCGAAGTTTCCGGGGGCCTCGAGTTCCTGAGCTATAGCCGCGACCTCCTGGGAAAGAAGTGCCTCCTCGCCTACGTCCTCAACGACGAGAAGCTCGTCGCCGTCCGCCTCCATCTCCTCGAAGAGTACGCGAACAAAGACCGCTATATCACCGATTACAACAAGATCAGGGATTTCCTCAACGAGAAAGTCGGCGAGCCGCGCTACGATAACGTCGTCTGGCGGGACCCGGCTTATGCCGAACAGAACGAGGGCTGGGGGACGGCCATCTCGACGGGATGTCTAAGTCTGACCGCGGAGTGGGTTTTCCAGGGCACGAGTCTGCGGCTCAGCCTGACCGGTGAGAACAACAACGTCCTTTTCGCCGCCGAAGCGAACGATATCAAGGCCAAGAATCCGGCCTCTTTCTAATCCTCCTTTCTGTCTTCGCCCCCTTTTCCGCACCCCCCGGAGAAGGGGGCCTCTGTTCAGGTCATCTCTTTCTGGGCGAAGCTCATGCTGACGCGGTTCTTGCCCAGCCACTTGCTGTGCATCATGAGCTGTTCAGCGCGCTTAACGAGGGATTCGACCGTGTCGTAGCGGAGAACGAGGCTGGCGCCCATGGACACCGTGGCGTTGAGCATCCCCGTCTCGGTCGTGATGTAGGATTCGGCGACGAGGAGGCGGAGCTTGTTGGCGACGATGTCCAGCCGGCTGTCGTCGATGTTGAGGAGGACGACCAGGAATTCCTCGGTGCCCCAGCGGCCGGCAATGTCGAAAAAACGGATGTTCTTGTGCAGGGTCCGGGCGACGGTCCGGACGATCTTGCTGGCGTTGAAACGGCCGTACTTTTCGAGGATCTTGCCGTAATTGTCGATGTCGACGTAGATCAGCCCGAACGGCAGGCGGTATTTCTGGAATTCCTCCAGGCGCGTGTTGAGCGTCATATCCAGGTATTGTTTGGAGGGGATCCCCGTTTCGGTCTCGACGAGACCCATCTTCTCGAGTTCCTCGAGGCCGAGGGGAAGGGTGATCTTCGGCGCGGTGCTGGTGAACGTCTCGACGGCCCCGATGATCTCGCCGTCCTCCCTGAGCACAGGGATGATCCTGAGGTACGCCGGCATGCGGAACCCTTGCTTGTGCTGGAGAAAGACGTCGAACTCTTGCGGTGCGCCGTCCTTGAGGGTCATGGCGACGGGACACTTGTCCCGGCAGACGTTGACGCCGCCGAAATCCACGAACAGAGGGGGCTCCCCGAAGCAGGTCCTTCCCAGGATATGATCTCCCTCGATCCCCGACATCCGCTCGGCCGCCTTGTTCCAGTAGACGACCTTCCTGTCCTTGTCCAGCCAGACGACCGCGTCCTGCACCTGGTTGAGGACGCTGTTGCAGAGATTCTTGGCGGCTCCCTGGAAGATGTCGAGGATGCTCTGTTCGGGCATGTCTTTTCCTTTTTTTCTTTCTCATTCTAAATCCCCCCCGGGATTTGTCAATCGTTTTATTAACGCTTTGGCCGATGGACCCGCTCGCCGGCGCTAAGCGCCGCCTTTCAAAGCGGGGACGCGAAGCGCGAAGCGAGGCTCAGGGTTAAACCCGAACAAGCCCCGGTCTTGCCACCGCCCCCGGCAGTGCTGGCGAAGCCGGCAGGACCGGGACTGGGAAGCCCGGCCCCGGCATTTACGCGGGGAGTCTGGGGGGTTTGACACACCGCTAACCTCGTGTTATCCTACCGCCGCTGACCAGGGGGCGCGCCGTCATGGACAAGCTTTTCGGGACAAGACTCAAACGGGCCCGCGAAGAGGTCAACCTCAGCCAAGGCTCGTTCGCCAAGGCCCTGGGCCTGTCGTCGGAGTACATCTCCCTCCTCGAGTCCGGCAAGAGGACGCCGAGTTTCGAGACACTCCTCAAGATCGCCGGGTTCCTGAACAAGAACGTCGCCCATTTCTTCGAAGAGAAGAGGTCGGCGTTCGAAAGTCTGTTCGCCCCCGGGCTCAAGGACGAGCGGGTCCGGAAGGATCTCCAGAAGTTCCGGACGACCTGTGAAAAATACCTCCTGCTCGAGGAGCAGACGGGCCGCAGGCTCGACCTCGCCCCCCAGTACTCCCGGATCTCCCCGGAACGCCTGGCCGAGGAGGAAAGGCGCCGTCTGGGTCTCGGCAACGAACCGATCCGCGACGTCCTGGCCGTCTGCGAGGTCAACGGCTGCCGGATCGTCCGCCAGACGCTTCCCGAGGAAGCCCGGATCGCCGGGGTCTTCGTGTTCGACGCCGAGAGGAAGGCCGCCTTCGCCCTGGTCAACGCCAACGAGCCGCCCGGGCTCCAGACCTTCATCGCCGCCCACCTCTACGGCCATTACCTCATGGACAGGGACGACAGCCCGATCATCGACAGCCCCGACGTCGTCGTCGACGAGTACGTTTCCCTCTATCCGCCGCGGGAGCAGTTCGCCCAGACATTCGCCTCCCGTTTCCTGGTCCCGCCGGCCAAGCTCCGGGAGCTCATCGAAAAAGACATCCGCTCGAAGAGCCTGGGGTTCGACGACGTGCTGTTCCTCAAGAGGTACTTCGGCGTGAGCACGCGGGCCATGCTGAGGACCCTCCGCGGCCAAGGCCATCTCCCGGAGGCGAAGTTCGAGGAATTCTTCAAACGCAATCCGGAGGACCGGGAGCAGGAGGTTTTCGGCGGCCTCTCCGGTCAGGAGGAGCGCCGGGCGCGAACGCTCTTCCGGAAATCCCGGGCCATGCCGTCCGACCGCTACCGGCTGCTCCTCGCCGAGGCCGCCGCCCTGGAGAAGGCCAGGGGCGGCCACCCGCTCGCGCCGCCGGTGACAGGAGGGTCCGATGAGTAAACCGCTGCGTATGCTGTTCATCTTCCTGCTCATCGACGCCGTCGCCGTGGGCGTCTATTTCCTGGCCAAGGGGTCGGGACCGGGGTCCGGCGCGGACCCGACCAAGGACTTCGTCTGGACGACGATGGACGCCACCTACCAGCCCGCGACCGAGCTCGAGCAGTCCATCAAGACCGATTACGAAGAGAAGGACCTCCTGCCCTTCCAGTTCCGCAATTACGGCCGGAACGCCGCGGTCCTCAAAAAATTCCGCGGCTCGAAGTTCGTCGGGGCCGGCGTCCCCGTCCTGGGAATGACGTTCGAGGGCCTCGAGGATTGGGCCGTCGTGGACATCTGGATCAAGCGGGAGGACAACCGCGACATCCGGCGGACCGTCCTTTACATCCTGCGCGAGAACGAATGGAAGGTCGCCGATAGCGGCCGGCTCGTCGTCCGCGGCGCCGGGAGTGTCCGATAGGCCATGAGCATCAAGTCGCTCAAGACGGACATCCTCATCGTCGGAGCTGGGCCGGCCGGGCTGACGGCGGGGATTTACGCCGCCCGGGCCGGGAAGAAGGTCCTCATCCTCGAGGGGAGCGGACCTTCCCGCCTGCGGATCAACTACAAGCTCGAGAATTATCCCGGCTTCCCCTCGATCGACAGCGGGGAGCTCCTGGATATCATCCGCCGCCAGGCCTTGTCCTTCGGGGCCGAGGTCGTCGCCGGCGATGCCATCGCCTTCGCCCTCGACGGCGACCGGAAGTACGTCACGACCAAGGACGCCCTCGTCGAGTCCGGCGCGGTCATTCTGGCCACGGGGAAACCCATGCCCAAAGAGCGCATGATTGGCGGAGAGGACCGGCTCCTCGGGCAGGGCGTCAGCTACTGCGCCACATGCGACGGGCCGCTTTTCCGGGGCGCGACGGTCGCCGCGGTCGGGCATTCCGAGGCGGCCCTGGAGGAGGTCGGCGCCCTCCAGGCGATGGGCTGCCGGGTCCTCTGGGTGCCGGGGAAACCCGGCGGGCTGGACTCGCCGGCCGTCCGGGCCCTCGAGGAAAAAGGAGTCTCCATCCGCAGGGACGGAAAGATCAAGGAGATCCGTGGTGACGAACGGGTGGAGGCTGTCCTCGTGGAAGGCGCGTCCGGGGCGGAAACCGTCCCGGTTTCGGCCGTCTTCTTATTCCGCGAGATCCCGGCCGGCCCTTTGTTCGAGCGGGCCGGGCTCGTCCTCGACCACAAGCAGTGCGTCGCCGTGGACCGTTTCCAGCGGACCAGCATCCCCGGCGTCTTCGCCGCGGGGGACATCACCTGCGGCGGGCTCCAGGTCGTCGCCGCTGCCGGCGAAGGATGCGTGGCCGCCATGCAGGCCCTCATCCATCTGAGAGCGTGGCGCGCCGCGGACAGGGGGGCTTAGGCGGCCGAGCCATTGCCGACCGGCCGCTTCTTGAGCCGGAAAGAGATCCTCTTCGACCTCGAGATCGTGACGTGGCCGCCGATGGGGACGGCCAGGAGATTCCTCCGGATGTCGTGGCCGAAGTTGGACACGGTCAAGATCGGCAGCGGACGGCCCCGCCGCCGCCGCTCCTTGATGACGTCGGCGAGGTAAGAGAGGATGATCCGGCCGCGTCCCTCCGGGGCTTCTTCGAGGAGGAATTCTTGCCCGGCGGGCTGACCGAGCCGATGACGATCCCCGTGATCTCGGTAAAGACGTTGTGGCGCCTGAGGGCTGCGAGCAGGCGGCGGAGGTCCTTGACGTCGACCTGGATGTCCTCGAAAAAGAGGATGTGGCATTTCCAGCTGAACTCGAGGGGGGGGGCGCCGCGGTACTGGATCTCGTCCCCGCCGGCTGGGCGGCCGGTCAGAAGGACTTGAGCTTCTGGCCGGGGGGCGACAGCTGCAGGGCCTTGAGGGCCTTCAGCTCGATCTGGCGGATCCTCTCCCGGGTCAGCTTGAAATGCTGGCCGACTTCTTCGAGCGTGTACTCGCGGCCATCCCCGAGGCCGTATCTCATCCTCAGGACCAGGGTCTCCCGCTCGGGCAGGGTGCGGAGCGCCGCTTCGATCTGCTCGCGGAGGTTGATGTGGATGACGGTGTCGGGAGGGGAGGGGAAGGATTTGTCCTCCAGGAGGTCGCCGAGCGAGCCTTCGCCGTTCTCCCCGAGAGGCGTCTCGATGGAGACGGGGTCCTGGGAGGAGTAGAGCATCTCCAGGACCTTGTTGACGGGGAGATTCATCCTGCGGGCGAGCTCCTCAGGGTTGGGCATCTTCCCCTGCTCTTGGACGGACGTCTGGGAGATCTTCTTGAGCCGGTGGATGGTTTCCGTCAAATGGACCGGGATGCGGATCGTCCGGCCCTGGTCGGCGATGGCCCGGGTGATGGACTGGCGGATCCACCAGGTCGCGTAGGTCGAGAACTTGTGGCCCCTCCGGTAATCGAACTTCTCGGCGGCCCGCATCAGCCCGATGTTCCCTTCCTGGATGAGGTCGAGGAGTTGGAGGCCTCGGCCCTGGTATTTCTTGGCGATGGAGACGACGAGCCGCAGGTTGGCCGAGACGAGGTCGCCCTTGGCCCTCTCCCTGGCCCGGCGCCCGGACTGGATGGCCTGGAGGATGGCCCTGTCGTCCTTGCGGGCCTGCGTGGACGCCCGCTTGAGGTTCTCTTTCAAGCGGACCTGGACGGACTGGACGATCCGGTCCTGCTGCTCCGGCTTGATCTCGAGCTCCTGGGCCAAACGGATGATCCGGGCAGTGAGACGGCCCCGGGCGAAACGGTTGCGGACGAGAGGCCGGACCATACGGAGGCGGCCGCTGAGCGTCCGGATCTCGTGTATTTTGTCCAGGACATCGAGTCTCCTGGCATCGAGGCTGGCCTCGGAGTAATCCTCTTCCAGGATGTTGAAGTGCCTGACGAAGGATTCGGGGTTCTTCTTCAGCAGGGTTTCGAGCGACAGGATCTCCTCGAGCGTGAACGGGGTCTTGGCGAGGGCCTTGACGATGGCCTTTTCGCCGCGCTCCATCCTCCGGGCGAGCTGGATCTCCTGGTCCCTGGAGAGGAGCAGGATGCTGCCCATTTCCCGGAGATAGATCTTGACCAGATCGGCGGTCTGTTCGATGTCTTCCGGCGAGTTCAGGCCTCTGCCGTTCCCGCCGTGGCCGTTTTTCGGCTCCACCAGCCGCGGACCGATGACGGCGGCAGCGGCCGCCTGGAACGTCTCCTCTTCGTCCGAGAAGAGCCTGCCGCCGGGCGCCGCCGGGATCAGCTGAAGGAGTTCTTCGTTTTTATTTTTGTATTGAGAAGCCATGGTCGTCTCCTTTAAATTACCATTATTATAGAAATACTGTAATAATAAGCTTTTCGTTTCAAAAGCAAAGCCTTTTTTCATTAATTCCAGCCCTAGACTCCAGTTCTTCCAACGGAGCCGAGGCCGGAATCGTTTCACCCCCTGAGGGTGGGACCGTCGAAAATGAAATGTGGAGAATATAATATCCGGCTGGCCTTGTCAATAAAAAAATTTACATTTCTGCCCTTTACCTGGCCGATACCGGCCCGATCAGGCATTTTCCCCCTGATGGCAGCCTTGATTTCTCCCCTGTTCATTCTGTCCTCCTGGTCCTCTGTACCCTCTCCAAGATTCGTGCCAAATGTTTTCGGAAGGGGACCCCGGAAAGGCCGTTCAGCGGGGAGGACGGGCTGTCTCGTAAAAAGGACACCGCTCCATGGCCTGACATGTCAACGAGCTTCAAGCCGGCCGGCAGGGTAGGGGCAGGGATATTCTCGGCGGGGCCCGGAACAGATCGGCCGCGGGACTCAGTAACAGACGACGCCGTGCTTCTCGAAGTATTTCTGGTGGAATTCTTCCGCCTGGTAAAACGCGGAGGCCGGGACGAGTTCCGTGGCCAGGGGTTTCTTGAATTTGCCCGATTTTTCGACCTCGTCCATCACGCGGCGGGCCGTCTCCCTCTGGGCATCGCCGTGGAAGAAGATAGCCGACCGGTACTGGGTGCCATGGTCGGGTCCCTGGCGATCGACTTGCGTCGGGTCGTGGATCCCGAAGAAGTGGCGGACGAGCTCAGCGTAGCTGACGCGTTTCGGGTCGAAAGTCACCTGGACGGCCTCGGCATGGCCCGTCCTGTCCGTGCAGACTTCCTCGTAGGTCGGGTTGACGCTCTTCCCCCCGGTGTAGCCGACGACCGTGGAGACGACGCCGGGAAGCTTCCCCAGCTTGTATTCCACGCCCCAGAAACAGCCGGCTGCGAAGGTCGCCGTTTCCGTCGCCGCGGTCGTCGTCTCTCGGCCCGCGGACCTCGCCTGTTCTTCGGGCTTGAAATCCAGGGCCGCGGAGTTGACGCAATAGTGGAGAAACGTCGGCGCCGGGCCATCGTCGAAGATGTGGCCCATGTGGGCGCCGCAAACCGCGCAGCGGACCTCGATGCGTTTCGTCAGCAGGGAATAGTCGTCGCGATATTCGAAGGTCTTCTCCCCAACGGTGGCGGCGAAGCTCGGCCAGCCCGTGCCGTGCTCGTACTTCGCGTCGGAGAGGAAAAGGGGTGTTCCGCAGCCGGCGCAGACATAGACGCCCTTCTCCCAGAAGTCGTTGTACTTCCCGCTGAAGGGTTGCTCCGTGCCGCACTTGCGCATGACGTCGTACTGCTCCGGCGTGAGTGTGGCCTTCCATTCTTTTTCTGTCTTCTTCACCTTTTCAGGCATGTCCTGTCCTCCCGAAACGAAGGATGTCGTCCTCGGCGCGTCCCGGCCGAGGAGGGCGTTGACCCCCCTCCATCCGGCCAGGCTCAGGAAAGTCGCCAAGGCGAAGATGACGATCTTGACGCTTGTGCGCATGGTGTCTCCTGTTTTTGATAAACCCTATATAATTAGTATACATTGAACCGCCGAAAAATCAACTCATTCGACAGCGGCCGGCTTCCGGCGCCGAAGAAATATTTCGTAAACATCGCATTTTGAGATTGACAAGCGAGAAATGCCTAACCTATAATTAAACCGCTGGCTGGAGAGGGATCCTCCTTAAGCCCCGCTTCCTTTTCCTTTGAAACCTTGGTGCCTCGCCAGCCAGCCTTCTTCTCTGTCGGAATCGCGGTTGGTTTCCAACGTCGGTTTTCCGGAAACAGTGAATTCACCGCGGGGCCCCACTCCGCGTTAGCGGCCCGAAGCTTCCCGCGATCCTTCAGCGTTTACTTTTCTCGGCTTTCTCGGGCGGCTTCATTATGGGCGGTTTCCTAGTCTTTCCTTGCTTCTTTTCTGCCGATACATCAGAAAATCGGCGCGGGCCAGGAAATCGTCGAGCTGCTGGTATTTCTGGGGGTCGATGCGGACTAGGCCCATGCTCACGGACAGGCGCAGTTGCCTGAAATTTTTCAAGCGGAACGCCCGGACGTCCTCCTCGATCCTAGCCAGGAGTGCGCGTTCGCCCAGGCCCTTGGAGCGCATGGCCAGGACGGCGAACTCGTCCCCGCCGATCCGGGGACATAGGGGACATGTACCCTCGGTACGGGTCCCCCTTCGGGCCGCTGATCCGGGGACATAGGGGACATGTACCTTCGGTACGTGTCCCCCTTCTGCCCCTTCTGATCCTATAGCCGATACTCGGCTAAGATATTTCGGGGTTCGGGGGGACTGTCCCTCTCTCTAGTCCACATAGGTGACACCCCCGGCGGAAAGGTGTAGGAATAGAGGGAGGGACCGTTTCCCCCTAAACGCCCCGGGGTGAGACGGCGTATTCTCGTATGGACGAACAGAAGAGGCCCGCCTTGGAAGAGACAGAGATCATCGAAGGCTGTTTGCGGGGGAGCCCCGTTTCCAGCCGGGCGATGGTCGAGGCTTATGGAAACCTGGTCATGTCCGTGGCCCTCAACGTCGTCGGCAACAGGCAGGACGCCGAGGACGTCTGCCAGGAGACCTTCCTCCAGGTTTTCCGTCATCTCGACCGCTACGATCCGATGAGGAGCTTCAAGACCTGGCTTTTGACCATCGTCTACAGGAGGTCGCTCGACATGATCAAGAAGAAACGGCGCTTTTCCGAGTTTTCGGCCCGGGCCCGCTTCGAGCCGGCCTTCGCCGAACGGGGGGCGAATCCCCATTCCGCCGACCCCGAGCCGCTTCCCTCGGCCCTCCTGACCAAGCTCTCGCCCAGGGAGCGGACGGCCCTCTGCCTTTGGGCGAACGAAGGATCGACGGCCCGGGACATCTCCGAGGTCCTCGAGTGCTCGGCGTCGACGGCCCGGGTCTATCTTTTTAACGCCCGCCGGAAGATCAAAACCCTATTGGAGAACGACCATGGCCTTTTGCAGAATGGTTGAGTTAATCTATAACGCCCTGCCCATTCGTCCGCTCCGGGCTTTTCTCATCCGGGTCCATGTGGAAAGCTGTCCGCGCTGCCAGGCGCGGCTCCTCAGCCGGGCGGAGGCGGGGAAGCTTTTCGTGGCCTCCGATCAGATCGGGAACACCGAAAGCCTTTGGCAACGGATATCCGTCCGAACCGGGAGCGGGACGCCGGTCTTGGAAGCACCGCCAATCCCGGCGGGCGCGGGTTGGCGATGGGCCACTGCCGCAGCAACTGCGGCTGTCGTCGCCGTGACCGGCTTTTGGCTGCTCCGGCAGGTCGAGAGACCGGGCTTCAGACCGGGCGACGTCGGTCCGGCCGACCGCTTCCAGATCGACTACGTCAACGTGGGCGGCGCGCCCGCCCAAACCTACGTCTACCGGCCCCAGGGGACGGACACCGTCTTCGTCTGGGCCATAAAAAATCCTTGATTGGAGGGGTGATATGAAAAAAGCGCTTCTATTTTTGGTCATGGGAGTTTTCGTCGGACTGGGAACGGCGGCGCTCGCCTCAGCGGCAGGAAGCGATGACGGAGGGCAAAGTGCCAAGACGGCTCCCTCCGGATTCGAACTCAAGATGCGGATCCTCGAAGGCAGCCGGGAAAAACCCACGGAGCCCGCCAAGCCCGTCACTTCCTCGTTCCTGAAATTCTTCAATTTCATTAATTTCGACACAGAGGAGGACCTCGCGGCCGAGCAGCAGCTCAAGAAGGTCTACAACCTCAAGGAGGTAAGCCTCCTAACGGAAGCCGCCCTCGTCTGGGAGAAAGGGAAGACCGAGAAGGCCTTCCACATGTTCCGGCTGAACGGACAGGAATACTTGGTCATGGTCACGCCCGGCCGTCTTCCCGAGCGCAACCAGTTCCGGATCGAGGTCTATGAACAGAGCCGGGACAAGAAAACCAGCCTGCTCGATACCGAGTTCACGCTTCCCGACAAGAGCGCCGCCGTATTCGGCTTCGAGGACACCGAGTTCAAGGCGTATTTCATCTCCCTGAGACTCGTGAGTTGGAGCGGGGTTCTCGGCGGTGTCTCCGGAGGCGGCAAGATCATGCCGCCCAAGCTCGTCAAAGAGGTCGAACCGGTCTATCCCGCGGAAGCGAAGAAAGCCGGGATCGAGGGTGTTGTCATCATAGAAGCGACTACGGACCTTTATGGGCGGGTCGCTAACGTCAAGGTCCTGCGCAGCATCCCCGCCCTCGACCAACCGGCCCTGGACGCGGTCAAGCAGTGGGTTTACGAGCCCATGATCATCAACGGGAAACCGCAGCCTGTCGTGTTCACAGTGACCGTCAGGTTCACGCTCGACGACCAGAAAAAGCCCGCAGGCGGGGGAGTTATCGGCGAAGTCTATGGCGGCGTGTCCACGGGCGTCGAGGGCGGCGTCAGTGGAGGAGTCGAAGGCGGTGTCACGGGCGGCGTCATGAGCCCCGAGGAACTCCAAAAATACGAAGGGGACGCCGTCCGGGCCGTGGGCGAGGTCAAGCCGCCCAAGCTCATCAAGGAAGTCGCCCCCGTCTATCCGGAGATCGCCAGGCAGGCCCAGGTCGAGGGCATCGTCATCCTCGAAGCCAAGACCAACGTGCAGGGCAACGTCATTGAGGCCAGGGTCCTGCGCTCCATCCCTATCCTTGACCAAGCGGCCATCGACGCGGTCAAACAATGGAAGTACGAGCCCTTGATCGTCGACGGCAAGGCCCGCAAGGTCATCTTCACCGTCACCGTCCGCTTCATGCTCAAAGAAGGGAATAAGGCGAAGACGCTCGAAAAGTTCGCGCAAGGCGCGATCCGGGCTATCAAAGATATCAAGCCGCCGAAGCTCGTAAAGGAAGTGGCCCCCGTTTATCCCGAGGTTGCTAGGGTGGCCGTGATCGAAGGTGTGGTCATCCTTGGCGTCAAGACCGGCGAGGAAGGCAAAGTCAAGGACGTCATCGTCCTGCGCTCCATCCCGCTCCTCGACCAGGCGGCCATCGACGCCGTTCGCCAGTGGGTCTACGAGCCGATGATCATCGACGGCAAGGCCGTTCCTGTCGTCTTCACGGTGACGGTCCGCTTCCAGCTCAAGTGAAGCGGACGGGGTCCGGCCGGCCCGGAGTGCGAACACGCCGGGGCTTTTAGAAATAGCCCGGGCTAAAACGTCCGGAAGATATTGAAACCTATACGGAAACGCTCGAAAAAGCTGCCACTGCCCAAGTCGCCGCCCGGAACGAACTGCGACGTCGTCAACCCGAAGGCGTCGGTGACGAAGAACTGAAAAACATGCTTACCGATCTTTTTTTCCAGCCCTAACCCCCAGCCGTTTTCGGCGTCCTTGTAGCCGGCCAGGACCGGAACCCATTCGACGATGAGCGATAAATCGTTAAGGACCATGTAGCGCGCCCCCAGGCCGAGGGAGAACGTCCCCTCGGGATCGAGGGCCAAAGGATCGTAGTTGGTGTTCGATGCGAAGGCCGGCACGGCCATGACGGAAAAGCGGCGGGTAACCTGGCGAGAAAGGCTGAGTGCGGCGCTCAGCTTGACGCTGTCGTCGCCTTCCGTGGCCAGGCTCAGACCGCCGTGAAGGGCCAAGGAGACAGGGAAGCGGCCCGTCAAGCCCTGCTCCGCGATGAGCCAGTCGGCCGAAAACTCGAACTCCTTGTACCAGCGTGACCGCCCCACGGTTATCCCCAGGTTGTCCGTGATCCCATAGCCGAGGCTGACCAGAATATTTGCGGAGCTGTCGAGGCCGAACAATTCGTTGAAGCCCGCGTCCACCGGTTCGGAAAAGCGGTGGGAGATCCGCAGCAGGAAATCCCCCTTGTCCGGCGTCGTGGTTGTCGGCAGGTTGACCAGCCGCGTCCCCCAGAAGGCGGGAACGTCATAAGGCCGATTGGGCGCGATTTTCTCCGGGGCAGTCTGCTCGCCAGGAACCGCTTCTCCGCCCGGTGAGCTCATGGCGGTCCCGTCAAAAGGATGCTGGTTTGGCCCCACGAGCCAGGCCTCGATGACTTGGAGTTCCGCCGCAGCCAGGGCTTTTTGGGGGGGCATGCCGCTTCCGGCGATATCTTTGCCTCTCCGGACCTTCTTCAGGAGGTAGCTCGAACCGGGCGAATTCGTGTCGATGATCTTAAGGGTGGGGACCTCTTTGCTCGGTGCGTCGAGGATAGCGACGACATGAGCCGGCTCGAGGTTCAACCCCTTGGGGGGATTCTTCCCTTTATGACAACCTGTGCATCTTTTCTGGAACAGACCTTTGACGCCATCGGGGATCTCCATTGCGGCCCAGGCTCCGCCCGCCAGGGCCAGGAGAAACACTATAAGCAGCGCGGACAATCGTTTCATTCTTTCCTCCTTGCGGCCGGGGGATCTCATCCGCTCCGGTCCGGACAACGACCTAATTATTGACGAGCATTCCCGTCCCGGCTCAGTGCGCCGGGGCGCAA
>Ga0315286_10001300_pt1 | contig 22570 bp, 19 predicted proteins | sample YL17G10_0_MG_FD_205038 | JGI IMG/M metagenome (GOLD analysis project Ga0315286, IMG submission 205038) | Sediment microbial communities from Yellowstone Lake, YNP, Wyoming, USA - YL17G10_0 | ecosystem: Environmental > Aquatic > Freshwater > Lake > Sediment | place: USA: Wyoming | collected...
ACGTCCCACCGTGGCCGATTCCGCCACACGCCTCGCTCTCCACGAGGCAATGGATCGTCTGGCTTCTTCGAAGCCATGCGTCCCTCGCGGTACGGTTGATTCGACCGCGACGAAACCGTATGCCTCGAGAGTCTGAGCGGCAATCAGATGCCACGCAAAACGCGCACTCACCCCCCGTTTTCCGTTCTCACCCATCCATCGTGCCCGTTCGAAATCAGACAGTAGCGTCCTCACTCCCCAGCCAATCGATTCGGGACGCGGCGCTATCATCAACCCGTTGAAATCATGGTACACGTACTCGCGTGGACCGCCGGTGTCCGTTGCAACAACCGGCTTGCCCGCGCTCCATGCTTCCAAAATGACGATTCCGAACGGCTCATTCCGGCTGGGCACGCAAATGCCGTCACTGAGCTTGAACAGCCCGACGATGTCATCGCCGTTACGATGGCCGAGGAATCGCACGGCGTGCCCGGCGCCAATCTGCCAGGCGCGTCGCTCAAGACCGCTCCGCATGCTCCCGTCTCCGACGAAGACAAACTTGGCATTCGGGTAAGATCCCAAAACCGATGGAATGGCTTCCACCAGCAGATCCGGTCCTTTCTGCCATTCCAAACGGCCGCAGAAAAGAATGGCGGGATCCATGGGAGCAATACCATAACGGCTCTTCGCGTCCCCGACATCGATTTCGACGTTGAATCGCTCCGAGTTCACCCCGTTGTATACCACGGCCGTTTTCGCTTCCGGCACTTCGTACATCCACATGATTTCGCGCTTGGTGGCGTGCGATACGCATATCACCTTGTCCGCCCAGTACGTCCCGGCGCGCTCCTGATGCCGTATCCGGTGGGAGCGCCCAACGGGAAACGCGTTGCCGCAACGAGCGTATTCGGTGGAATGAACCGTAAACACGCACTTGTGGGGGCGACCCTGTTTGATCCAGATCATGGCGTTCGCCGTGAGCCAATCATGCGCGTGGATGACGTCGAAACGTCCGATCGTGTCTTCGACGACGAATAGGCGGTCAACGAACGCCCGACACATGTTGTTGACGTCATCGACAAAGTCACGATGAACCGGATAGGGGCAGCGATGATAATGGACGCCGTCGATGCGGTCGTAGTGCCCTTGCCCCTGCGCCATACGCGTAAACACATGTACTTCATATCCACGTCGTTCGAGAGTCTCAGCCAGTTCCGTGACGTGGACGGCGATCCCTCCTACTGTTTCGGAATGCAACGACTCCCAGGACAACAACGCGATTTTCAAAGTGCTTGTCTTCCTTTCCGGTCTGTTGAGTGGACGCACAGATACACTAGCCATGGGCAACCATTCCTAACTGACCGCCACCGAGAACGGGCGGGAGTTGTTCGCGCCGTGTCCTATTGCATCGTAATAGAACCTTATGCACTTCCGCGCCGCCTCGTCCCAGGTGAGCCCCCTGATTTCGGCGGCACTCTCCCGGCGAAGCATATCGGCAAGAGCAGGGTATCTCAAGATCGAAACGATCATCTTGGCCATCATCTCCACGTCCCAGAAATCCACCTTCAACGCGCCGCGCTTCAGCACTTCGGCCACACCCGAGTTTTTGGACAGGACCACGGGAACACCATGACGCACGGCCTCCAGCGCCGTCAGGCCAAACGGTTCGCTGACCGAGGGCATTGCGTACACGTCGGCCTTCTGGTACGCCCGTTCCACATCAGGACCATGCAGAAAACCTGTGAACTCAACGATGTCCTTGAGACCGAGCTCATCTACCAGTTTGACGATGGACGGCAACAGGTCGCCCGCGCCCGCCATGACAAACTTGACGTGGTCGACACGCTCCGCCACACGGGCCGCTGCGCGAACGAAGAACTCGGGACCTTTCTGCCTGGTGATTCGGCCAAGGAAGAGCACCATCTTCTCCCGGCGTTGTGCGCGCGGGGGGCGTTCCACGAGCCCGTTGGACTCTATGCCGTTGTACACAACGTTCACCTTCTCAGGCGGCACGCCGTACCGCTCGATAATGGTTCGCCTTGTTCTGTCCGAGACCGCAATCACCGTTGTCGCGGCGTGCATTCCGAAACGTTCGATATCGTAGACCGGTCGATTGATATGTTCACCCGAACGGTCGAACTCGGTCGCGTGGACGTGTACGACGAGCGGCCTGCCGGAAAACCCCGCAATGGCCACGGCGGCAGGAAACGTCATCCAATCGTGCGCATGAATCACATCGAAGAGTTCACAGCGCGTGAGCCCCACACAACGCTCCGCATAAGCGTGGATCTTGCCCTGAAGATCTCCGTCATACCCGTCCTCTCCCCCGGCACCCATAATGCGTACGGAAGACGGCTTCGTTCTTTCCAAGCTTGCTTCTTGGAGGTGATCGGCGTGTGCGGAGTTTTGCGCCGATGTATTCATGAGGTGAGGACTAGCTGTCTGATACGGGTTCGTTATTTCACACGGTACTGGCGCCAGCTCTAAGTCACCGGCCGTTTGCATCAGCCCGCTCGACGTCTGACATGCACGGCGTGGCCCGTCTTGAGATTCAACCTCCTCATTATTCGAACCAGCTTGCGCTTCTGATTCCACGGCCCTAGGGAGCACAAACAGAATCCGCGCCTGCAGTCGTCCCATCGCATCGGTCAATCCCCGACACGCCGTGCCCAGACCTCCGCTTATGAAGGGAGGAAATTCCCAACCCAACATCAGGATACGCATTCGTCGTTTCTCTCATCAACAGGCCCACTCGTCTGGCATGCCCGTTCGTGCGCACTACGTTACGCTCACCTATCGGGTGTGTCGCTCACATGGATGATGCTATTCATCGTCCCGAATCGATTCGGCACCTGCCTCATTGCGGACGGATCGTTGTGCCATTCTCCGTCGACGATGAATTTGTACTGGTACTCTCCGGGCGTCAGGCGCAGCGTTTTACGAAACGCACCCTTGGTCTTCACCATTCGGTCCGCTCGAGGATCCCAGTTGTTGAATTCGCCGACAAGGTAGACCTCCTTGGCGTCCGAATTCAGATTACACACAAACACCGTGGCGCTTTCTGCGCTCTCTTTCTTAGCGAAGGTTTCGCTCTTAGCGAAGGTTCCGCTTTGCTTCGCAGGTTTCATGTCCATGATGACCTCCTTGTCTGCTCCTACACTAACTGCTCGACGAAAATATATCAACTCCGCCTCTTGATTCGTCCCCAACTCGGTTCACACCGAGGTGTCAACATTCGTTGACACTTCCCCCTCGGTTCTGACAGCCCGCCTGTCGGGGGTCTTTCCACCCCGACCCCGGTACGCCCTTCCACATCTCCGGCGGGCTCGGCGAGATCAATGCCATTCTCCCGTTCTCAGGTGTCGGGCGAGACGCCGTGAAACGCTCAGCCTCCCCAGCGGATTTGACGAGCAGACGCCCGCCAACCGCAACACCTGCGGCCATGGGAGGCACATGTGCGAGTCCGGCTTTTCTTCGGGAAGTGGCTCAGGCGAGATGTGAAGGCCTGGATGACTGCACCAGAACGACTGACCGACGTTGTTGCTCCAATATACCTCTCCCACACTGCTTTCGGCAGCACAAAAGTGTTCATTCCCGCCGATAATGAGCAAGACCGGGCCCTACGTTCCAGAGGGGTGCCCGCACTCGCGTGAAACGTACCTATCGAGGAACTCTGTCAACACACCGTCCAGTGTATCGAAACAGCTCGCCGCATCCCTGACCCGAATCTCCCACGGGTTCTTCTCTCCGACCTGAACGTGAAAGAGTGCTTGATAAGGCACCACGCGACAGAGAAGAGTACCTCCGAAGTAAACCCGCGACTCCAGTTGCATCGTCCTCACCTCGACCTCGTCGTGGATACCAGAGATCGCGTCGAGGAACCCATAGTATAGTTCCCTCACCCTCCGATCGGCGATCAGATCACCTGGGTCGGGTTGCCGTGGAGGTTCCAATCGCATACTCTGCACCGGCTTTCCTCCTCAACTGGCTGATTTTAAACAGAATGCGGTCGCAGATCGAAAGGTACGCGCGAGAAAGCGCTGCGTCGGGGGCTCTTATCACGACGGGAACGCGATCCCTGAGGGCGCTCTTCCACCCTGTCAAGCTTCCCAGATCGAACGCCGATGGATCGTCGTCAGGGCAACAGAGGTCTGTATCATCGAGATGAAGGACGCACACGGCGGCGGGTCCCAGCCCCTTCTCGACACACTCGGAAATCTCACCCAAATTTGTTCTATCGATTCTGAGAATCAGAAAGATGGTAACGGATTTCACAAAATCTCTTACTTCCCGCAGGCTTTCCTGAAAGGGCTTGTCGGGGAACACGGGAGGCAGATGAATGAGCTCAACTCGAGGGAGGTGAGAATCACCCTTGAACGTCGGAAACCCCTTCAGCGAGCAATCGATTGACACACCCCCGACCCCGGCGACAGCAGCGTCCTCATTTGGGTCCCATCGAATGTACCGCCGGGGGGGCAGAGACATGAAGAACCCTGCGTTTGGCAATACGCCGCTTCGCTCGAAGAGGTGGACGGACATAGCCTTGGAGGAGAGGGCCGCCGCGAGGTTCGCTGCGTGGAATCCGGAGAAACAACGTCTGTCCTCGCCCGCCATCAACAGCGTTGCACAAGGGGGGTACGACCTGCCCTGAGAGCCGGAGATGTAGAGATGGGCGATATCCCTGATGTGTCTCGGTTTGTGAGTATCACGCATTTTCGGCTACCATTGCTCGACGTTGCGTATCTGGGCGCGATTCAAACGACGAGGAGCGAATTCTCCTGCCCCAACCCGTTGGAGATAAACCGTTTGTTACCCGGATCCGGAATCCAGGCCCCGTCGACGATGAAGCGGTACTCGTACTTACCCGGTTTGATGTCGACAACAACTTTCCAGAGTCCGTCTTCCGGGTCCCGCTTGAGCGGGATCCCTTGTTTGGACCAGCCGGCAAATTCGCCTGTGACGCATACAACGGACGCGCTAGGAGCATCCAGCGAGAACAGCACGCCTTCGGGGACTTTTCGGGGTCCGTGGAGCCTCTCCATCCAGGCCTTCGTGTCTTTCGTATCGATCCTGGGCGCCTTCTCAATGAGCTCCCGCGCGAGCGAGAGGAACTGCTCTCCCGCTTTGGACGCGTCTGCGATGTCGAATATCGACACCCCCCTGGCCGCACACTCCTTGAGCCTCACTGTGTGACTGATGTATGCATCCGTGAGGACGCCCGAGTGAAACTTGTCCACCTCAGCCAGAAGTTCTCTGGAGAAACGGGTCCGCGTGTCCAGGTTGTTGCAGACAACATGGACACGGTTGCGGTGGTCGAGTTGCTCTTCGATTACTTCGAGGGTTTCCCTCAGTTGGATGAGTCCGTGAAGCGAGAAGAAACTCGCGTCAATGGGAATCAACACCTCGTCGGATGCAATCAGCGCGTTGAACGTCAGTAGACCAACGTTCGGGGGGCAGTCGATCAACACCAGATCGAAAGCTCCCTCCTCGAGCTGGGACAGCTTGTCGGCCAGCCTTCTCTCCCGCCCCTGCCTGCCGGCGAGCTCTTGTTCCACACCGCTGAGGACGGTGCTGGCGGCGATTAGGCTCAAGTTGTCACCGTGCCGGACTATCGAATCATCTACCCGAACACCCGGGTCCATCAAGAGTTCATAGCTCGTCACATCGAGCTGCTCGCTGACGATCCCGAGCCCTAACGAGGCATGAGCTTGCGGATCGATGTCGACCATCAGAACGCGTTTGCCGAGACGAGAGAAGGCACACGAGAGATTGATCGCGATGGTTGTCTTTCCGCACCCTCCCTTCTGATTCATCACCGCAATCGTCCGCATCGGTTTCTCCACCTCCTTCAACGGGCAACAAAAAAAGCCGGATCTCGATGAGATCTGGCTCGATACCGCGCAAGAAACAATTTTATAAACACGATCACGCCTCAGACGGATGACCGCTGAAATGTCAACCCAACCGGGGAATTGCAGTCGGGTTAAAGGATACCGCCATTTCTGGACCCTCGTCAAGAGAATGCCTCGCGCGACGGCTCGTCTTGTGGCGTTTTGCGTGTGATGAGGGCGTCGGCCAGGGAAGTAGCGCGACTAAACGGCCGATCTTCGAGAAAGAATCGTTCATCCGGATCCCGCTTCGCCTCGGCGAGGACACGTTTCTCCACGGACGAATCTCCGATGAGAAGACCGATTCTCTCGCGGAGACCATGATCGGGTTTCGCCACCTCATCACCGTCTATCGGGCCGTCGACTTCAAGGCCTATGCCACGTCCGCCATGCGCGAGGCCGAGAACGGAGAGGAAGTCGCGCGGAAGGTCAAGGATCGAACCGGGATCGATTTTACGATCATCAGCGGCAAGACGGAGGCGGAGGTCATCTACGCGAACCACATCGAGGAACGGCTCGGCCCCGCGTGTAACTACCTCTACATCGACGTCGGCGGAGGAAGCACCGAGCTGACGCTCATATCGCCCGGCAAGGTGATCGCCGCCAGATCGGTCAACATCGGAAGCGTCCGGATGCTGGAGGGCAAAGTCGACGGACTCCCAGTGGAAAGACATGAAGACCTGGCTCAAGGGGAGCACGCGGGATTTGCGGCCGGTCTACGGGATCGGGATGGGGGGAAACATAACAAGATGTTCCAGCTCGCGCGGATCAAGGAGGGGCGCCCCATTTCGTACAAGGAGGTCCAGCGGCTGTACGACTATCTCTCGTCCTTCACGCTCGAGCAGCGCATCGCCGAGCTGGGACTTCGCCCCGACCGGGCAGATGTCATTCTCCTTGCCGGGGAGATCTACCTCTCCGTTATGAAATGGGCGAAGCTCAAGAAGATGTACGTGCCGCAGATCGGGCTTGCCGACGGCATCATCCACATCCTCTACGAACGCTTCCGGAATAGCGCCCGCCGCGTCGGTACGGGCGGGGAGTAGCGTCGAGAGAGGACTCCCGGAGGTCAGGTTCGCAAGCGCGGCACCGAGGAGGTCACGGGGGTCGACGGAATCGATGTCCTCGTTGGCACGCTCGGCAAGGCGTTCGGTGTGAACGGCGGCTATATGGCGGCCAGCTCAGCCTGAGGCGGCGCTCGATGGCTAAGAAATCATCGACCCTGCTCGAAGAGAGCCCGCATCGACTCCCGGAACGAGACCGGTGCTATGCCGAACGCTTTCACGTACGGCTCGATCTCGCAGATGTTGTCCTCCGAGAGCATCCGCAGCTCATCGAGTGTGAGGGGGAACGATCTGAACCGCTGAAGAAGAACCATCGCGGGGCGGATCGTCCCTGCGGGCACCGAAACGGTCCTCGCCTTCCGGCCGGCGCACGACGCCGCTTGTTCGAAGATCTCCCGGTACGAGACGCGGTCCGGTCCGCCGATTTCGTAGATTTTTCCCTGCGTCTCGGGCATACGGAGGGATCTCGCGAAACACGCGCACACGTCATCGAGAAAGACCGGCTGGACGAGCGCGCGGCCGCCGTCGATGAGCGGGATCACGGGTTTTCGCACGACGTCTTTGATGATCCGGCCGAGGCCATCGCCGGGGGCGAAGATCCAGGAGGGTCTGAATATGGTCCACTGGAGACCCGAGTCTTCGACGATCCGCTCCCCTGCCCGTTTCGTCCGGTGATACGCGGACGGCGCGTCTTCACGCGCCCCAAGCGCGCTCATGTGTACGAACCGTTTCACGCCGGTTCGTTTCGCCGCGTCGATGATGTTCGCCGTTGCTACACGGTGGACTTCGTCGAAGGTGATTCCCTTTGACGGAAACTCGCGTATGATCCCGACGAGATGAACGACGGCGTCGCAGCCGTCACACGCGTGAAGACACGTGTTCGTTTCGAAGACGTTGCCGTAAACGATCTGGTACGCGTTCTGCGGGACGATCGTTTTTACACGGTCGGCGCTCTCCTTGCGGACGAGAAGGCGAACCTCGTGCCCATCGTTTCGAAGGACCTCCCTGAGCCTCGTCGCCACGTACCCCGTCGCGCCCGTCACAAGAATTTTCATTCGAACAACCTCTCGATAAACGCGTATCAGCCGGTGCGGTTCACTCGTCTCGCTCCGATCGGCCCTCCGGGTCCGTGTGTTTCCCGCCGCACAGCGGACAGACCTCGTGGTCAGCGGGGTACTGGATCCGGCACTCGTGGCACAGGCCCCCTTCCTCCGCCGACCCCTGGAGAACGGCGAACCCCTCGTCCTTCTCCTCGGCGGGGACGTAGAGCTCTATCACATCCTCGTCGCTTTGCACAGAAAGCGACGAGATCCCGTTCTCCTCGAGTCGAAACCGTCGATCTGCCACGACGGTGGGGTCCGCGAATATGCCGACGAGCTCCCACCCGGACTCTTCCTCGAGCGGGGGGTGCTCGTCGCAGATCGTCTCGTTGAACACGGTCCTGTAGCACTCGCTGCAGACCGTCTTCCCGCAGACGGCGCACATCCCCATCGGGCTTCCCTCAAGATGATCGCATCCCTTTTCCATGATATTCTCCGTACCCAACCGCGCGTTAGTGTGCGAGTTTCATTGCCCGGGCGAAGTTTTCGTCAGTCGCCTCGACAACTTGTTCCGCCGTCTTGCCCGTTGCGGCCGACACCGCTTCGACGACGTAGCGTAAGTAGGCCGGTTCGTTTCTTTTCCCCCGAAAAGGCACCGGAGCCAAATAGGGGCAGTCCGTCTCGAGAACGATGGCGCCGATCGGGAGCTCGGAGACCACTTCACGAAGACGGGCGTTCTTGAATGTGATCACGCCCCCCACTCCGATGTGAAACCCGAGGCTGAGGACGTCTCTCGCCATCGCCGTGTCGCCGGAAAAGGCGTGGAAGACGCCGTGGTACCGTGAACCCTCCGCGGCGAGGATACCCATTACATCCTCGAATGCGTCCCGGCAGTGGATCACGACGGGTTTGTTCTTCGCGCGCGCCAGTGCGAGCTGGCGCTTGAAGACGGCTTTTTGTGTGTCCCGCGGGGAGAGGTCCCTGTAATAGTCCAACCCGATTTCTCCGACGGCGACGATCGCGGGGGTCTCCAGCAGACGCGCGAATTCCGTCTCCACACCGTCCGTGTACGTTTTTGCGTCGTGGGGATGGACCCCGACCGCGCCGCGGACAATCGAAAACCTCTCGGTGAGGGCCGCGGTTTCCCTCGAAGACTCGAGATCGAAACCGATGTTCACCATCGTGGTCACACCCGCCCACCCGGCACGCGCAACGACATCATCCAGATCCTCTCGGAAATCCGGGTGGTTCAAGTGCACGTGCGAGTCGATCATCGTCGTCTCTCGTGTGGGTGGCGGATGCGCTTTTTCCGACCCTGCGCCCGCTTCGCTCGGCTTTCCGCCGCGGGTGGCGCCGTCTCTAGTTCGCGCGGGTCCTGTCGGCCATCCGCCCGCTGCCGTGCTCGCAGGCTGCGCGCGTGAGCGAGCGCCCGTGGCCGCCACCCGCGCCAGCAGCAGTCGTTTCCAGAGGGTGGAGAGGCTGTTCGAAGGTCCTTTCGCGGGAGCAAGCGAGGATCGCCCGCCGCAGGCGGGAAGCCGAGCGCAGCGGAGCGAGGACCTTCGAACAGCCTCTCCACCCTCTCCCCCTACTCGGTCTCCCGTTCGATTTTCGGGAAAAGCGGCACGGGCGCACCCACTTCTGTCCATCCCGAGTCTCCCGGTCTTTTTGCTTCGTCGAGCTCGATCTTCGAAATGTCGGACTCGAGCATGAGCAGTCTCCTCATCTCGGCCGACTTCACCGGCATAAACGGCACGCAGAGGATCGAGCTGAACCGCAGAACCTCGAGAAGCACACGGAGCACATCGTCGAGGGGTTTTGCTTCGCCTGTTTTTGCGAGCTCCCACGGTTTCTTTTCTTCGATATAACGGTTCGCCCCCTGGACCGCCCTCCAGAGAGCCTCGAGCCCTTCGTCGAAGTCGAGCCGGTCCATCCGCGCGCAGTAGTCGCCCACCACACCGTTCGTAAGTCGCTCGAAGTCGAGCTTCGCCTCCGGGGTCCATGCGGGAACGGCCCCCTTTCGGTACCGCTGGACCATCGAGAGCGTGCGCGAGAAAAGATTTCCCAGCTCGTTTGCAAGCTCGGCGTTGTAACGTCCCACTGCCTTCTCGATCGTGAAATCTCCGTCCCGGTCGAACGCGATCTCGCGCAGCAGGAGATACCGCACCGCATCCGCCTCGCCAAAGAACTCGACCACACCGAGGGGGTCGAGGATGTTCCCCAGCGTCTTGCTCATCTTGGTGCCCTTCGAGTACACGAACCCGTGTCCAAAAACACTCTTGGGCACCGGTATCCCCGCCGCCATGAGCATCGCGGGCCATATCAAACAGTGAAACCGCGTGATGTCCTTGCCGATGATGTGGCAGTCGGCCGGCCAGTATTTCTGGAACTTCGCGTTGTTTGCGTCGGCGTACCCCAACGCCGAGATATAATTGATGAGAGCGTCGAACCACACGTAGACCACGTGTCCCTCGGCGATGGGGAGCGGAACACCCCACGTTTTCCCCACGCGCGACACGCTCACATCCTCGAGTCCCTGGGCGATCACGTTGAGAATCTCGTTGCGGCGAACGCCCGGTTGTATGAACTCGGGATTCTCGTCTATATGGGTCTTCAACGCATCGCTGAATTTGGAAAGGGCGAAGAAGAAATTCTCCTCCTCGAGCCACTGCGCCTTTTCTTTGTGTCTGGGGCAGAGCCCGCCCTCCTCGAGGTCTTTCTCCTGGACGAACTCCTCGCAAGAGCCGCAGTAGTACCCCTTGTATGTGCCCTGATAGATGTAGCCGTTCTCGTGGATGACGCCGAAGAGACGCTCGACGGCGCGTTTGTGGATGTCGAGATCGGTCCGTATGAACTGGTCGTACGACACATGGAGCTTTTCCCAGACCCGCTCGAACTCCCGCGCCATTTCGGCGGAGTAGTCCTCGGGGGACTTCCCCAGCCGGCGGGCTTCTTTCTCGACGTTCGTGCTGTGCTCGTCCGTCCCCATGAGAAAGTATGTGTCGAACCCCGCGAGTCTTTTGTAGCGAGCCAGGCAGTCCGCGCCGATTTTTTCGAACGCGGTGCCGAGATGCGGACGGGCGTTCACGTAGTCAATCGCCGTTGTGACGTAGAACGTTTTCACGTTTGCATTCCCCTTTGTCGGGTCTCATGCACCAAGTGTCCAAGAGGTGTGTTTTCCCGGTTCGGTGGAATCGATCTCGATGCTCCCAGGGCGGGGCGTAAAAGGCGCGTTCGAGGACCGGGAGCAGAAGAGCCGTCCTCGATCCCTTGACCGGACTCCACACAACAGCAAGACATTCCGTCGTGCTCCAAAGATGCGACGCCGAGCCAAAAAGTCAACCGATTCTATCACCGGAGGTGCTTGATATCAAGGAGGAGATCGACGAGCGCGGCGTCGATGTTGAGGTTGCGCCTGAGGATCCCGTCGCGCGTCCCGATGATCCGGTCCACGACCCGGGGAAGGTTTTTCCGATTCGATCCGGACGCCTCGGCCTTGAGGATCTCCGCTTTGTCCCGGTTGATGAAAAGCGTTTCGTCGCCCGCCATCACATCCCGGTAGGCCACGGCGAGATCATCGAGAAACCGGGCGGCGCTGTCGCGGTTCGTGCTCCGCGCGATGGAAAGCGCCTTCTCGACGACCCACGACTCGGGGGCGCTCCCGATGTTCGCGATCAGATCGAACACCCGCTGTCTTCCCTCGTCGTCGTAATCGGCGGCGATCTCCCGTGCCCGCCGGATGTCCCCGCGGGAGTGCGACGCCGCCACGTCCGCCCCCTCCCCGGAAAACCCGTAGTAATCGACGAGGATCGCTCTCACGACCTCGTCTTTGAGCTGCGAGAACCGGACCCGCTGGCAACGGGACCGGATCGTGGTCAGAATCGTACCGGGGTTGGGGGTGATCAGAACGAGAACGCAGTGCGCCGGCGGTTCCTCGACGAGCTTGAGGAGCGCGTTCTGCGCCTCTTCGCGCATCGCGTGGGCGTCGGCAAAAATGAACACGTTGTAGGGACTTCCGAACGGTTTCGAGTTCGCCCGCCGGATCACCGCGCGTGCCCGTGCGATGCGAACCGAGACCTTCTTCGAGAATGCGGGCGTGGAAAAGATGTCCTGTCTCTTCTCCTCCAGGATCTTGCCGATGTCCGTCTCGTCGTCCCCTTCTTTCTCCCCCGTTCCCTGTGACGGCGTCGGATAGACGAGATGGACCCCGGGATGTTCGAGCGCCAGCGCGCTCCGGCAGCTTTCGCACAGATCGCCCTCCAGCCGGCACTTGGGATCGCGCGGGCAGCAGAGACGGCGCGCGAAGTCGATGGCCGTGTATTCCTTTCCCACCCCCGCGGGACCGGTGAAGAGGAGCGCTGGGACCCGCCCCCGCAGACACGAGTCGAGAAACGTCTCGACCTCTTCGTGCTCCAGATCGATACGGGGGAGACCTGTTCTCGCGGGGTTGGCCTTCTCGGTCATCGCTGCGCCTCTCTCGACTACTTGGCGAACCATTCCGTGGGGTTCAGAGCCTGCTTGGACTTTCGGATTTCGAAATGACACGTGTACCCCTGAAGCGATCCCGTGTCTCCCACCTCGCCGATCACCTCGTTGGCCGGCACGTTCTGGTCGGGCCGCACGAACGTATCGGAGGCGTGCGCGTAGAGGGTGTAATACCCGCCCCCGTGATTGATGATAATGCAGTTCCCGTACGCCTCGATCCAATCGACAAACTCCACACGCCCCGCCGCGACGGACCGGATGGGAGTCCCGGGTTGGGCTTCGATGTCGATCCCGTTGTTGAACGTGACGGTTCCGAATCTCGGGTGTTTCGATTGGCCGAACGTGCCGATCACACGGCCGTCGACCGGCCGGCGGAGCTTCCCCTTGAGCGCTGAGAACCCGCCCGGCGGGAGCCCCGTCGGCTCTTTTCCCTTGAGCCCTTTTCGCTCGAGCTCTCCGATCACGTCCCGCAATTGTTCCTGGGCTTTCTCGAGGTCCGCGATCGCCGTTTTGTGTTTGGCCTCGTCCTTTCTTATCTTTTTCAACATCGCCACACGGGCGCTCTTGTTCTTCGCGAGCTCCCCCGCCTCCACCTCCTGGACGATCCGGAGGGAGGCGACTTCCGAGAGCGCCTCGGTGAGCCCGGCCTGTTCGGTCTGAAGCCCCTTCATCCTCCCGCTCACCTCGTGGACCAGACCGGCGTCGCGCTCGGCGATCATGCGCATGAACTTGTAGCGGCGGAGCTTGTCGGCCACGTTCTCGCCGCCCATGACGAACACCCACTGGCGATCGGGGCCGCGCATGTACATCTGACGGAGCCGGCCTGCGAGCCTCTCTCTCTGGAGCGAGAGCGCCCCGCTCTCCTGGGCGATGCTCACCCGCAAGCTGTCGATCTGCTGTGTGAGGAGGGCTTCCTTTTTCTGCAGCCCGGAGAGGTATTTCGTCGCCAGAGCGATCTCCTTGTCGAGGTAGGAGAGCTGTTTGACCACATCGGTCTCTTTCTTTTTGAGATCGCTCGACTGGGCGCGGTGACGTTTGATCTCTCCCTCGATTTCCTGGAGCTTGCTCTTCTGGGATTTGAGCCGGTCCTCGAGCGACCCCGAAGACTGAGCCCGGCACGGCGGGGATTCCCCCAAAAGGAGAACCGCGGCGAAGACCGCTACGGCGAGCGCGAAGACGCCCCGCCTGAGATGGGGCTGGACACTGGGCCGGAGGCGGAGCCAGGGCCGGAGACGAGGCCGCGGGACCCGAAAAAGCTGTGGCAACGAAACAGTGCGCATCGTCATCCCCGAATCGATCTTTCGCGGTGATCAGAGTTTCAGATGACGTCTTAGCGACGCGAGACTGCCGATCGAGCCAAGAAGTATGCAGATGACAACGTAGAGCGCAATCTTTCCGGGCCTCAGAAAAGCGAGATCGGGGAGCAGCCCTTTCGTCAAAGCGTAGATCCCAAAGAGAAGCCCCAACGACACAAGAGAAGCGACCCCCGCCTGGAACGCTCCTTCGATCATGAACGGCATGGTGATAAACCGGTTGGTCGCGCCGACGAGTTTCAGGACCTCGATGGATTTCTGCCGGCTCAGAATCGTCAGCCGCACCGTATTCGAAATGATGAATATCGAGGAGAGGATCACGATGACCCCGAGAACGAGATCCACGTAGAGAAACCCGCGGCTCACCGTCGAGAACTGTTCGATGAACTCCTTCCCATAGCTCACCTCTTCCACCGCGGGCGCGCCGCGCATCGCCCCGGCGAAACGCTCGATCGACTCCTTCTTCCGGTATTCGTTCTTGAGCGTCACGCGGAAGGATGCGGGAAGGGGGTTGGTTTCGAGCACCTCGAGGATCGACCGTTCATCTCCGAGTTCCTCGCGAAACTCCGCCATCGCCTGCTCCTTCGAGATGAACACGACTGTTTCCACCTCGCCCATCTTGAGCAGACGTTTGTACTCCTCCTCGAGGGTCCGTGGGGGGACATCGTCTTTGAGATAGACGAACACCGTCATTTCTCGCCGCGCGCGGTCGAGAAAGGTGAGGACGTTGTCCGTGGCGAGGAGGAACACGGCGAGAACGAGCAGCGTCAGGCTCATGATGACGATAGACAGAAACGTCACCGCCTTGTGCCGCCCCAGGGTGTTGAACGCCTCCGATACCAGGTAGAGTATCTGATGGCCCTTCAATGCGTCTCTCCCCGCTCGCCGCTCGCCCCGAGCGGGCGGCCGACGGGCTCCGAAAGCCCCAACCGGTCTTTTGTGAACGCGGCCAACCCCAGCCGCAGGTCTTCTTCGATGGTTCCGTCGCGCAGAAAAACGATCCGCTGGCCGTAGTTTCGAACGAGCTCGTGGTTGTGGGTCGCCATGAGCACGGCCGTCCCCGCGCTGTTGATGCGCAGCAGGAGCTGGAGGATGTCCTTTGTCACCTCGGGGTCGAGATTCCCCGTCGGTTCATCGGCAAGGAGAATCTCCGGAGTGTCGACGACCGCGCGTGCGATCGCCACCCTCTGCTGTTCACCGCCGGAGAGTGTGATCGGCCGGTCGTACCGTTTGTGGTAGAGCCCTACTTGTGTGAGAACCTGCATGACCCGTTTCTTGATCTCCGCGTTCGGCGCTCCGGCCACCCTCATCGTGATCGCCACGTTTTCGAACACGCTTCGATCCTCGAGGAGCTTGAAATCCTGGAACACGATACCGATTTTGCGTCTGAGGTACGGAATCTGGCGCCGCTTGAGGTTCGTCGAGACGAACGATCCGACGACGACCTGACCGTCGGTGGGGGTCTCGTCCATGTAGATCATACGAAGCAGCGTGCTCTTTCCCGCACCGCTGGGGCCCACGAGAAACACGAACTCCCCGTTGCCGACCTGGAGGTTCACGTCCCTCAACACCACCCGGTCGCCATACGTTTTGGAAAGATGGTAAACGCCGATGACTTTTCTTGGTTCCAGCGCATCCATGGTCAACCCATTCGCTTTCTTCGCCGCCTTACAAGCGTCTCGGCGAGGCGGTACGCCTCTTTCAGACTCTCGGTGCTCGCTATCCCTTTCCCCGCAATATCGTACGCCACTCCGTGATCCACCGACGTCCGTACCACGGGCAACCCCACCGTAACATTGACGCCTCTACGCTTCGAGATCATTTTGAATGGAATCAGCCCTTGATCGTGGTACATCGTGATGAAGACATCAAACGTGCCGCTTTTCGCATCCTGGAACAACGCGTCCGCCGGCACAGGACCGGTCACCCGTAACCCCAACCGCCGGGCCCGCCGAAGAGCCGGCGCAATGATTCCGATTTCTTCCGAACCAAGAACGCCCCCGTCCCCGGCGTGTGGATTGAGCCCCGAGACCGCCAGACGGGGTTTTGGCACACCGAACTCCCGTACGAGCGACTCGTTTACGACGCGGAGCGCCGTCACGATTTTTTTTACGGAAAGCGCGCCGCTCACATCGTGCACCGGCAGATGGCGGGTCAGAGGAACCACGCGAAAGGCGCGATATACCATCATCATTTGACAGTCCGGGGCACCGAAGTGCCGGGAGAGCAGCTCGGTGTGACCGGTGAACGGGTAACCTCCGAGCTGGAGCGAGTTTTTCGAGATCGGACCCGTCACGATCCCCTCGACGAGCCCCTCGGTGGCGAGCATGCACGCGACCTCGAGCGCAAACCCCGAATGCCGCCCCCCTCCCGCCGAATCCCGTCCGGGTCTGTATCGTTCTGTGCGCCCCGTGTCGAGGACCAGGACACGAGGGCGATCGACTCCCCGCAGGAGGTTCGTGAGCGCCTCGGAGGCTCTCGAGACCAGGGCCTCGGGGTTGGGCCGACGCGACCGCGCCCGTATGAACACGGGCTCGGCGCCGTACCGCGCGAGCCACGGCTCGAGAACGCGACACGCTCCGATGATCACGGCGATCGATCCCGCCGGCGCGAAACCGGCAAAAAGATGCGCGGTGATTTCCGGGCCGATCCCCCCCGGCTCTCCCGGAGTGACCGCAATGACGGGCTTGCGCCGTGCATCCCGGCGCCACGCCCGTCGCGGCGGCTCGTGCCGCACGCCAGAACGCTCGGCCGGCGCGTAGACAATGCCCGTCACACGCTTCGAGCATTTAGTATTCCGTCGTATCTTCATCGCCGGTGTCGACTTCCGCAATCTTTTCATAATAGGCAGGTGCCGCCGATTTGCTCAACTGTTTCTCAGGGACGACGACGAGCTCGACCGTCAAAGTTCGGTGGGGAAAACGGATGGTGATTCTGTCGCCGGTCCGCAGTGTGGCCGCAGGTTTCACCGGATGATCATTGACCAGCACGAAGTCGTCGTCGCAGAGGTGTTTGACGCTGGAGCGACTCTTGACGAGACACAAGTATTTGAGTGCAAGATCGACGCGCATTGGCTAGCGGGGGCGCACTTCCACGTAGAACTCGGTTTTGAGATTCTCCAGATAGCCGTCGTACATCGCGTCGAGTTTTTCCTGTTCGAGGAGTTGTTTGAGTTCCTCCCGGACCTCGTCGAACGTGTACGGTCTCGTGTCCTCTCGCTCGAGCAGTTTGACGATCCTGAACCCCGACGGCTCCCGAAGAACGGGGCTGACGCCCCCCGGGTTCAAATCCTTCAGCACATCCCGGAAAAACTCGGGCAGATCGCTGACGCGGAGCCAGCCCAGATCCCCTCCCGACGAAGCGCTCGAAGCATCGGTGCTGAACCGGACCGCCATCGAGTCGAACGGCGCCCCTTCCATCACCCGTCGGTGGACGTCCTCGGCCTTCTCGAAAACCTCCTGCATATCGCGCTCTCCGGGTTTCACCCGGACGAGAATGTGACGGATCTCGACGTCGCCGGTCGTGCTGTCCGCACCGGTCACCTGGATCACATGGTACCCGAACGGCGTGAGCACAGGCGCGCTCACTTCTCCCACAGCGAGTTTGGCTGCCGCATCCGCGAACGCCCGGTTGCCGAGGTCGGCGAGCTTGAGCTTTCCCAGGTTTCCACCCGCGTTGCCGCTCGGATCTTCCGAGTACCTCTTCGCAAGCTCTGCAAAGTCCTCTCCCGCAAGGACACGTTGGTGGAGGCTGTCGATGACCGCTTTGGCCTTGGCCCTCGCCGCTTCGGACGATTCGAACCCGAAGACGATCGTGGTAAGATGGACCACCGCCGGTCTGTCGGGGAACTCGCTGTTCTTCTTTTGGTACGCATTTTTCAGATCGTCTTCCGAAATGTCCGCGGACGACCGGTCGATCTCACGGGCCAGAACGCGCTCGACCAGCATCCGATTCTGGATCTGCTCCCGGTAGAGTTTCTTGAGCGAATCGACCGTGAGCCCCTCCGCCTCGAGCTGGCGGTTGAACAGCTGCTCGCCCCCGAGCGCTTTTTTGTTCTCTTCGATGGCTCGGTCCACGGCCTTCTCCACCTCGGCGAACGACACGGTGATCCCCAGCCGGCTGGCTTTGGCGAGAACGAGCTTGTTCTTGATGAGCTCGTCAAGGACCCGTTTTTCGAGGTCGGCTCGCTCGCCGGCGGAAACCTCCGTGGCGCCCTTCTGCAGGAGGAGCTGTTTGACCGCCTGGTCCACGTCGCTTTGAAAGATCGCGTCATCCTCGACGATGGCGACCACACGGTCCACGAGCGTTCCCTGGCCCCATGCGGCGGGCGCAAACCGCCCCGGGGCGAGGAAGAGGCATACGATCGCCGCGAGGATCTGGAAAAAAGAAATGTTCTTTTCCATCAAAGCTTTCTCCCGCGCTCCCGCTATCGATCGCATTTGAGGGGCGCTCGACCTGCCGATCACCGAAAGGGGTGCTCCCCTACGGTTTCCGGGCCGTGGTGTCCGGCTCGCTCGTCGAGGTAACCCCCACGGCCTCATCCGTGTACTCGATGTCCGCCCGGCGCCTCAGAGCGGTGACCAGACTGTCATAAACCGCCTGCCGTTTCTGCAGCGTCAAGATGTCGGCGATCTCCGGGGCGATGTCGGCGTATTCCAGCGGGGCCTGGCTATCCCGGATGTCCGTCACCTTGATGATATGGTAGCCGAATTCCGTTTCGATCACATCGGAGACTTCGCCCACCCCCATCTTGAATACGATTCCCTCGAACTCGGGGATCATGTTCCCTCTCGAAAGGTAGCCGAGGTCCCCTCCCGCGTTGCTGTGCCTGTCGACCGAATACTCCTTCGCTACATCTTCGAAGCTCCGCGAGTTTAAGCGCGTCCGGACCGCCTCGGCTTCTTCGGGCGTGTTCACGAGGATGTGGCTTACCCGGTACTCCTTTTCGTATTCCAGCTTCTGCGCTTCATAGTAGTCGCGCACTTCTTTGTCGGTGACCACCGCCCGTTCCTCGATGACTTTCTGGATCAGCTGGTCAGCGACAAGGTCTTTCTTGTACTGCTCGAGACGAGCCTCGATATCGGGCGACGCTTTTATCCCCCACTTGAGCGCCTCCTCGTAGAGCAGCTGCGTCGTGATCCACCGGTCGAGATACTCCCGTTTCTCGTCGGCGGTGAGCACGTTCTGGTAGTCCTCCGGAAGAAAGAGATCGAACTCACGTTTCGTCAGTTCTTTGCCGTTGATGGTCGCCAACACGGGAGAGCGGGCCGTTCCCGAGAGAGGCGCGCGGCGTTCGCACGCTCCCACACACACCAAGACGGCAATAGGGAGCGCGGCGCCCCCTATTGCCGTCCATATGCGACGCGACCCGATCACCGGTTTAAGCGGATCGGAACGATTTTGTCGGCTTCTCCTGAACATTGGCCTTCAGAAGCACCTTGTCATAGATTTTGATGTCGATCTCGGACCGCCACTTGTCCAGCAGCGAATTCAGGCGCGCCTCGTTCTTGACCACTTTGAGCGCCTGGCGAATGCTCTCCGTAGCGTCCGTCAGCTCCATGATTTTCTCCGGACGGCGCTCCATGAGCTTGAGTACCATCCACCCCCGGGACGTTTCGAACGGTTCGGAAAGGTCGCCCACGTTCTGGAGTGCGAACCCGACGTCGTCCAACTCGGGGTTTTGCCCTTTCGCCACGAACTGCGTCCCGACCCGTTCGTCACCGGAGAGATCCGGGATCGAATACCGGGCCGACACGGTGTCAAAGGGTTCTCCGGCCTTGACCTTCTTCCGCGCCTCCTCGGCGCTCTCCTTCGACCCGGCGAGAATCACACCGAGGCGGCGCTCTTCGGGCCGCCGGAACTGCTCGAGGTTATCATTGTAGTAAGCCGCTATCTCGTCGGGCAACACCTCGGACTGCTTGTCGATGAGCTCCTGATACATCTTGTCTACCATGAACTGTTCTTTTTTCTTGCCGAGCGCCGTTACCACCACGGGTTCCTCTTCGATTTTCGCATCCCTCATCTCGACCACGACAATCTCGTTCATGACGATCTCCATGAGAAACCTCTTGATGTCGCCGTACCGGTACTCGCGCCTCGGCCGGGTGAAGAACGAGGCCCTGTCGAACAAATCCGAAAAGTCTCTGACCGTGATGGACTTGTTGTCGTAGGAAACGAGCGGTTTGTCGAGATCCCGTTCATCGAATTGGAGAAGCGGGTAGACCTCAGTAGACCGGGCGGGCGGGGTGGTGAGGGGCCGATCCGGAGGAAGGGCGTCGAACGCGATCGAAAGATTGTCTTCCTGCCACTTGAAATTGTGCTTCGCCCGAACCTGATCGGTCACCTGGTTGGTCAGACGGATCTCCTCGAGGCGGTGGAGGAGTTTTTCGAGGTCGCCCTTGACTTCTTCAAACGGTTTTCTCTTGGGCTGGTTCTTTTCCAGAACTTTGATGATGAGGTATCCGTACCGCATGTAGAGCGGGGGTGTTATGCCGCCCACCGGCGTGCTGAACAACGCGTCCTGAAACTCCGGTTCGAACGTTCCCCAAACAGCGTTCCCCACCCTGCCCCCCATGGCAGCGTCCGGGTCCTTGGAGTACCGCTGGGACACGCTTTCGAAATCAGACCCCTTTTTCAGAAGATCGTAGGCTTCGTCCGCCTGAGCTTTTGTATCGACAAGGATCTGTTTGATCTGGAGGTTCGTCTGGTACTTTTCGTACGCATCCTTGATATCTTTCTCCGTCACCTTGATCTTGTCGGCCACACGGAGTTTGAGATAGGCAGCGGGGAGGCTTACCTTCTTGAACGCCTCCATTCCCTGGATGACGTACGGATCTTTGTCGTACCCCAGTTCCTCGGCCTTTATCGCCATGACGTCCTTATTGATCATCGTGTTGAGGAACTCCTTGAGCCCCTCGATCCCCTTGTCTTCCGGCTGGTACTTGGAATCGACGGTCCAGTATGTTTTCTCGAACGTCCCCAAGGTGATGACCCGGTCCCCCACCTTGGCTACGGGCGAATTCTCGTTGGTTTTGCTGCACGAAACGACGAGCAGCACGGAAAGCAAGAGGGCCACAACCAGTAAAACGCTTCTTGAACCACGCATAACCGCCGCTCCTTTTGGAAGTATCTCCGATAACCCCGTCGGAATGACCTCGATGGATGTTTGAAAGACTACGTGAACACACAAAAAGCCGGTCGTCCCCGGGCACGGGGGGGGGGGAAAACGACCCCGCCGTCGCTGTTCATGCGTTAGTGCGTATTGCGCGGAGACTACGTTGGACGCTCCCTTTTCGGGGAAGTGTACTTTTTAGCATAAAAATAGGCCTCGTGCAACAGCTTTTTGGCTTCGGTGAGCGGGTCGCTCCCCGGACCCAGGGCGACGGTGACCCCGAAGGTGTTTCCTGACTTGAACAGCACTCGTCCCTCGAAAGTTTCCACCAGATGGGCGCAGAGGTGCGGGCGAAGCGATTTTCCCGGGAGGAAATCGGCTGCGACCCGCCCCGCCTGGAGCTGAACGAGACCGATCCCCAGGTGCTGGGCGCGAAGCTTCACACGCGTGAGTTCGATCAAGTGCATCCCCGCCGCCGGGAGATCCCCGAACCGGTCCTTCAATTCGCTCTCGAGCTCGTCCACCTCTTCGGGCGCCCCGAGACGAGCCAGTCGTTTGTAGATCGTCATTCGTTCATTTTGGTCCTCGACGTAGTCGTCGGGCAGAAAGCTCGGAAGCCTCGTTTCGATCCGGCATTGGGGTTTTTCGACCTCGGGTTCGCCCTTGAGCTTTTCGACGGCCTCTTTGAGCATTTTGCAGTACAGGTCGAACCCGACGGCGACGATCTGCCCGTGCTGTTCGACGCCGAGGACGTTCCCCGCCCCACGAATCTCCAGGTCGCGCATGGCGAGACGGTAGCCGCTCCCCAGCTCCTCGAACTCTTCCATCGCCTGGAGGCGTTTGCTCGCGGTTTCCGTGACCGAAAAGTTTCTCGGCACCAGGAGATACGCATATGCCTGCTGCTCTCTCCGCCCCACCCGCCCACGCAGCTGGTAGAGCTCGGCGAGGCCAAACCGGTCGGCTCGGTTGATGATGATCGTGTTCACGTTCGAAAAATCGAGACCCGATTCGATGATCGTCGTCGAGATCAACACATCGAACTCGTGGGCCAGAAAAGCGAGGATGACTCTCTCGAGCTCCTTTTCGGCCATCTGGCCGTGGGCCACGCCGAACCTCACCCCGGGGAGGAGCCGTTCGAGAAACGCCTGCATCGCGCGGATCGACTCCACACGGTTGTGGACGAGAAACACCTGTCCGCCGCGATGGACCTCTGCCGTGACCGCCTGCGATATCGTTTCTTCATCGAAGGGCAGGACTTCGGTCTTTACCGGGTGCCGGTTTCTCGGGGGGGTGTCGATGATCGAGAGCCGCCGGAGCCCCGAAAGTCCCATGTAGAGCGTCCGGGGAATCGGCGTCGCGGTCATCGAAAGAACATCGATGGTCCGTGTGATCCGTTTGATCTTCTCTTTGCTCCTGACGCCGAAGCGGTGTTCCTCGTCGATGATGAGAAGACCGATGTCGTGAAACCTCACATCGCTCGACAGCAGCCGGTGCGTGCCGATGACAATATCCACCCGTCCCTCCCCTATAGCGGCGACCACGTTCTTCTGCTCGGAGGGTGTCCGGAAACGGCTCAGCATCTCGATCGCGACGGGAAACGCGTTCATCCGCTCGCGAAATGTCTTGTAATGCTGGAACGCCAGAATCGTCGTCGGTACGAGAACGGCCACCTGTTTTCCTTGGCTCACCGCTTTGA
>Ga0315286_10001302_pt1 | contig 22544 bp, 17 predicted proteins | sample YL17G10_0_MG_FD_205038 | JGI IMG/M metagenome (GOLD analysis project Ga0315286, IMG submission 205038) | Sediment microbial communities from Yellowstone Lake, YNP, Wyoming, USA - YL17G10_0 | ecosystem: Environmental > Aquatic > Freshwater > Lake > Sediment | place: USA: Wyoming | collected...
TGTATCGTCAATGGCGGCGGCGATACAATAGATACCAGACTGAGGCAAAGCCGCTTTGGGCCTCCGGCCGAGGGGCCGTGTCAGACGCTTTTTGGGGATCGTGAGGAGCGAACAGCGATGGCCATGAGAACGAGACATCACACCGTATGGTTGGGCTTCACACTGATCGAGCTTCTGGTCGTGATCGCGATTATCGCGCTGCTGATGGCGATCCTGATGCCGGCCCTGCAGCGCGTCAGGGAGCAGGGCAAGGCGGTGGCCTGCCAGGCCAACATGCGTCAGTGGGCGCTCTATTTCTCGATGTATACCAACGACAATAACGGCCGTTTCCACCGGGGCTGGAACGTCGGCAGCGAGCCGCGGACGAGCTGGATGGAGGTCTTTCGTCCCTACTACCTCCAGCAGCGGAAGATCTGCTTTTGCCCGACGGCCACCAAGCCGGACCCTCGGGGGGGCCGTTTTGCCTATGTGGCCTGGGGGCCGAACTTCCATCAGGAATACGGCAGCTACGGCATCAATCTCTATGTGACCGATCCCATGCCCGGCAAGGAAGGCGGCAAACCGGCATCGTACTACTGGCGACAGCGAGATGTCAGGGAAGCCGCCGAGATCCCGATGTTCGTGGATGATCGCTGGTGGGACACGCGGCCGCATCACACCGACCAGCCGCCCACCATTGAGGGACAGCGCGACGACTGGACCACGAACGCGATGAAGATGATCTGCCTGTTGCGGCACAACGGGTTCGTGTACGGCGCGTTCGTGGATTTTTCGGCACGCAAAATCGGCCTGAAGGAGCTGTGGACGCTCCGTTGGCATCGGGAATTCGACACGCGGGGCCCCTGGACCAAAGCGGGGGCCGTCCAGGCACAAGACTGGCCGGAATGGATGAAAGGCTTCAAGGATTATTGATCCGCTTACTTGGCAAGCAGACCCGCGAGCGGTTCGCGAGCGGCACAGGTGCAGTCGATCAACTTCTGCAACGGGGGCGACGCCGGACTCTGCCAAAGCCATGTCAGCAGTGGCGTGAGGCCGGGCGCGTTCAAACGGCGCCAGTTCAATGATCTGAGATCCTGTGGCAGGCCGTACTCGGGGGCGTTCGCCAATAACAGGGCGACGCCGGCCATCGCACCCATCGCCATGTTCTTGGGCTCGATGCCTTGTTCGAGGGCCAGTGCCATCGTGCCGAAGATGCGGTCCGTAGCCCCCAGCTTGCGAACGACATCCCGGCCGGCGCGGGCGACCGTGTCCGCGAGATAGGGATTGGTCATTCGCTCCAGCAGGTCCTGGGCATAAAGACGATAGCCCGCTTCGGTGAATAGTTCGTCGCCGAGGGAGGCGTACTTGGGGACCAGGGCCGCTCCGGATTCCTGGATAAACGCCTTTCTCGCCACGTTCATCAGGAGCGTATCGTCCTTGAGCTCGGTCATCTTCGTGTATCCCTTGAGCATGCCGATGAAGCCGAGCAGGGCGTGGATGGCGTTATGACCGTAGAGTTTGGCCTCTTCAAAGGGCAGCAGGTCATCCTTCTCGATGAAGACTCGGATGCCTGGGGTGAAGCCCGGTATCGTTGTCTTGCTGACAAGGATGCGGTTGAATTCCTCCACCAGGAACGCGCGGTCGATGCCTGGCGCAATCGGTGCAAGGCTTCGCTCCGCCATCTCCTGGGGATCGGTCACCACCTGGCTCATCTTGCCGATGACGGTGTTGAGGAACTGAGCCTGCGGTGGCAGGGGGCCATTCCATCTTTGTGAGACCGCCTGTTCGAGAATCTCCGCTGCGTGGTTGTGGTTCTCGGCGGCGTAGACGATGGTTGCATCGGCCTTGCGACGGCGCAGTCCATCGGCGATCAACGCCGCCACACTGCTGCCGGCCTTGTCCGAGTCATAGAACTTGACCGAAGGCAGGCAGGTGGTGATCTCGGTGGCCTCCGCGAGCACCGCTCCAATTGCTGCCGCTTCTTCCGAGTGGGCGGGGTTGAGCAATTCGACATTGCTGATTCGGACCATCTCGATTCGGTCGCTCCTGGCGACGTTGACGCAGTACGTGCCCTTGTTCGACCGCACGGCATCGACGAGCCGCTGATCGATCTCGGCGACGACGATCCGGTGGAAATTGCCGCTCTGGAACGCTTCTTTGGCGAAAAGCCCCGCCTGGATCGGCCCGAACCCGAAGCCAACGAAGGTGTGCTTCGCCATGTCATTGACCCGCCGTCCTGAGGAACCGCCGGATGTCTTGCTCTCGTGTCAGGACACGGATTTCGAGATCGTAGGTCCGGCTCTGGCCCGGGTCCAGGTGCAGAAGCTTCTTCTGCTCCCGTGCTTTGGCCTGGCCGATGGGTGGATTGGTCCCTGGTTCCAGACCCGTGACGTATTCGCCCGGCCCCCAATGCTGCCAATTGGCCAGCGAAGGCAGTTGCTTCTTCTTGTATCGCGTGGCGACAGCCAATCCGAGCTTCTCATTGTGCAGGCCGATGGTGCAGATGCCGTCACTGTCGGGCGTGACATCGATGAAGCCGCAAGCCTCGCCGGTGCCCCGGTGGCGCTCCAGCGGAGGCTCGCAGGTCCGGAAATCATGCGTGCTGTTGAAGATGGCGTTGTCCATGTCCAACCCTCGCGACGCACACCGGCCCTTCCAAGCGATCTTCGTGCCTTTATCTACCAGGGGCCAGCCGTAGTTGCAGTGATACAGGAGCATGTGCGGCGTTCGGGAATTGCCGACATTGGTCACGACATCATGAATCCGAATGACGGGCTCGCCCAGCGTGCCGGAGATTGTCCGCCGCAGTTCGAGGTTGGGGCCGAAGACGCGGGACTCCTTCACTACGGCCGTGATGCTCATCTCCATATTGCCTGTGCGGAGATCGGGCTGCACGATGGATTCGACCTGAGCCGGAAAGTTGCTGATTCGCCCGTGCAGCCCCAGTTCGCCGAAAGCGTTCGTTTCCGGCCCGCCCGCGTGGGTCAGGCCGCAGGTGGTCACTAAGCCGCCGGCAAAGGTCCAGAGCCACTCCAAACCCCTATTCGCATCCGGGCGCGGCGCCGTGACCCCCGCGTGGCTGAGCCAGACCAGGCTGTGCTGACTGTAGAAAGCATCGACGATGTCGAGCCCACGGTCGATGACGACCTTGTACCGAAGCCCCGAGCCCGTGTTGACCCACGCGATCCGGGTCCCTCGGCCAAGCCCGTCGTCGAGCACCGAAGTCTCGATGCCGCCGATTTGAGCGTGGTTGCTCACCTTACCTTGCCAATCGTGTTGCGTCTTTCTTGCAGCCATTCGGGTCTTGCTCCCCTAATCCAATGCCTTTCGCAGGGCATCAAAGCTCTCGAAGCCGTCTTTCGTTCGCAGGGCTTGCAGCATTTTGGCGTATGGCCTTATGTTGCCGTACCGGTCCCCGAGTGGCGCCTTGATGTAAAGGGAGGCAAAGAGGTTGCCCGCCTGGACCGCCCGCTCGAAGTCGATCACACCCTTGCGGAAGCCCTCCAGGTTGCTGGCGACATACGTGATCAGGCCGGCCCGGAACGAATCGCCGGCCCCGACCAGATCCACCACCTCGCCTGCCATGAACCGAGAGGTCACCTTCATCGGCCCGCCGGTCTGACCCTCCGGTCCGATGTGCTCCACGTAGGCGCCGTCACTGACCGTCACGCCGAAAAGTTTGGTTCGCCCGTCATCCTGCCAGAACCTCTTGGTCAGGAATTCGAGGAAATGCGTGTTGTACGCCCGCTCGTCGAGATCGGTCCTCGCGGGTTTTCGGCCCAGCGTGTTCTCGATGAGCTTGGCCTCATCCGACGACGTGAAGAACAGATCCAGCTCGGGCAGCAGGGGCTCCAGAAGCCGATATTCTTTGACCGGTTTTCCTTCGGCAATGAGCTTGTGCGGGTTGCCCGTCAACGTGTGACTATCGGCGATGGTCACGACCCCTTGGCCCTGGCACCAGCGAACGAAGTCGGCCAGGTCCCGGCCTCCATTGGCGTCGCCACGGTCCGAGAGGCCCGAGTACATGTAGTAGACGATCCGCGGGCGGAGCCGTTCGACGGCCTTCCGGAAGACGGCGAAGTCGAAATCGTTGTTGGCGTTCGGGAAGTAGGCGATGCCGCCGCGATCTGGGCCGGAGGTGTTATGGATGAAGGTCGTGCCCGTGCACAGGCGCGGATGGACGCAGGTCGCCGACATGTCGATGCCATGGGCGGTCATCACGTCGTGGAAGTACCGGCCCTGGGCATCCAGGCCGTCGTAGTCGCCCTTGCCGAGGTTGACGCCGACGGCAACTTTCAGACCGGTTCGTGCGATCAGCGGCGCGGTGTTGCCGGGTCCGCCGGCCGTGGCGAAGCCGCCGTCGATCCACTGCCTGATCTGCTCCTGGGAGTACTTGGGCATGTCCTCGAACCGGCATTTGGCCAAGCCGCCTTTGCCGACGAGCCTGTCGGTAAACTCAAAGTCGGGCCGCCGCAAGTCCACTACTGCCGTATTCAAGACCAAGACATCTGTAGCCATCGGTCATGCCTCCACGTGCCAGTGGTTCTCAATGCATTTCTGCGTCGCAGGCGCCAATCGCAGGGCGGTAGAAATTGAACTGGACATTCGGGTGGTCCGCCAGCAGGGACATCGGCACTGCACTATCGGGGATTCGTTTGCCGATCATCAGCGTCGTCAGCCGCATCCCGAACGGGTTGTCGTGCGTGCCCGCCTGCCAGATGGAGACTTTTTCGGCCTTCCAGGTCTCGACCGGGCCGACGGAGAGCGCCTGGGTCGGCACGCTGGTCACCACGCCGCCGCCGCTGGTGCGGGCGTTCTGCATCACCGTCACGGGGTGCAGGTCCACGACGCGCGTCGTGAGCCGGCGGCACTCCTCGGGCGTTGGGGGCCGGTCCTTGTATTTGCCTTCCCGCCGGGGCGGGTCGTTGAACGCCCAGTGCTTGATATCGCCCTGGCCGCCTTGCATGGTCACGCAACGGACGCCGTCCCAACTCTTGATGTAAGTCGAAGTATCGGCCTTGGGGAAGTGGATATTGCCCTCCGGCATCTTCAGGTCCGGCCGAATCCGGTCGAAACACAGCTCGCGGTCTGCCTTTGCGAACGATAGCGGGTGGGTCTGCGGGACCTCGCGGCCGTGCATGTACCACTCATCCATGCCCCAGAAATGGGCGTTCGTGAGGTCCAGCTCCAGTGCATTGACGAGCCGGGCGACGAGGGGAAGCTGCTCCGTCGGGCCAATCGGTCCGCAAATGCCGGCGGGACCGGCCGGCGTCGCCTGCTTCCACGCCGTGATGTACTCCAGGGCCTCTGCCAGGTAGAAGTCCTCCAGAGTGTCGTAGAAGACAACCCGGAATCCATCACGGCTCAGGGCGGCCATGTCGTCCACGGTCAGCCTCGCCGCATCGTTGAGGATTTCGTCGTCAAGTGTTGTGTAATCCCACCACTGCGGCGCTAGAATGCTCGTCTTTCTCCCCATGAAGTTTCTCCTTACATCGTGTGGACTAGATCGCCGAGTTCCTTCTGGAGGATATTGTCCTGCGGGTAAGCGTGGCCGAGATGCTGGCGGAAGCCCTCGCCGAACGGCCGGCTGATCTGGCGGCCGCGTTTCTGCGAGAACGCCTTCATCATGTTGACGTACTCGTCCATCCCGTGGTGCTTGAGCAGCCAGTCCCGCTGGCTCTCATGGCAGCAAAGCATCTTCTCTTTGACATCCATCACGCTGCCGATATCGACAATCATGCTCGGTTTGACCTCCGCGCCGAGCTTGTCCTTGCCCTCGACGGCGTCCATGTAGTACAGGTGCGGGATAGGCTCGAACGGCTCAGCCCCCGGCGTTTCGACGTTGACAACGCCGCAGCAGAAGCACGCCGTCTGGGCCAGTCTGCTGGCCATTTCGTGATCGACCATGTAGTCCGAGGGACTCAACGTGAAAACAATCCGCGGCCGGACTTTCCGCACGATCTCGATGGCCTTGAGCAACTGTGGCCGGTCGTACAGGATGAAGATGTCCCCGGATTCCAGGCAGTGATACTTGCCATCGAGCATCACAGCGGCCTTCGTCGCTTCCCCCTTGCGGATTCGGCTGATTTCTTCCCGGTTGTACTGCACGGTCCCGCAGTCGCCGGGCGCCATCGTGGCGATGTGGACCTGCCATCCTCGCTTACGAAGCAAGGCGAGGGTGCCGGTGCACATGAACTCCGCATCGTCCGGATGAGCGCCGAGACTCAAAACAGTCCTGTCACTTTCCAACATGCTTCGCCGTGGTCCTTTCCTACCTGCCCATCATGTGATTCACGATGAGCATGTCGAGCTCTTCGTAATCACGCTCGGCGATCAGTTGATCGACCTTGTCCTGGTCGAGGTTGCGGACCAGCTCCACGAGCTTCAGGAAGATGGTCCGGCTGTTGCTCAGGTGCTTGGTGGCCACGTCCGGTTTCTGCGTCCGCATGGCCTTGACGTCGAGGCCGACGAACTCGCCCTTCTTGCCGAAATCGTACTTGTCAAGGATTCGGACCTGGTTGAAGGCGCGGCGTAGGTTGACCGAGCCGAAGCTCTTGTCTTCGTCGAACTTCAGGCCGTTCTGGTCGTTCAGGTGGACCGTGTAGAGCTTGTCGTAGGCAAGCGCAAAGCCCATCTCGTCCGACGGGTCCAGCCCGGCCAGGATGACATGGGCCGTCTCGATGTTGACGCCAACGCGGGTCGGATCTTTGGTCAGGAAGCTCACGGCCAGGGCATGTCCGGTCGTGGGTATGTAGGCCTGGTCCATCGGTTCGTTCGGCTTAGGCTCGATGGCGATCTTGATGTCCGGGCTATAGTTCAGCATGTCGTTCATCGCCTCTACGAGCCGATCTACGGCCACCTTGCTGTCTTTGGCCTCGCGGACATACGTCCCTTCGCGGGCCAGCCAGAGCACGATCAGCTTCGTGTTCAGGGCGTTGGCGATATCGATCGCCCGCCGGCTGCGGTCTCTCGCGTACGCGCGATCGGCGGGATCATTCGACGTATAACCGCCGTCAATCGTCCGCGGGTCCTCCCACAAGCGGGGGGCAACAAACTCGGCAGCCAGTCCTTCGTCGTCCAGCGCCTTGCGGATCTCCTTGGCCTTTTTGTTGATCTCCCGGGGGCCCAGCTCGTTCATGTCCGGTACGGCATCGTCATCATGGAATTGCACGCCATCGAAACCGAGCTTCTTATACAGCTTGAGCTTCTTGGCGAAGGCCAGACCGCGCCGGACCGTCGGCCCGAACGGATCGGCGCCCTCATGAATGTTCCACGGTCCGAACGAAAAACGGTATTCTCCTGCCATACGTGTCCTCCTTAATTATGACCTTGTTTGTCTTTCAGGATCGCCCGGGCGTGACGGGCGTAGTGGCCGCGAAGGTCCCGGGCGTATTCTCTCAGTATCTTTTCGCCGAGTCCGTCGCAATCCCCGCAACGATACAGGGCCCGGGCGAGAATCAATTCGCGCAACGAGCACTCGCGGGTCGTGGTGTCCTCGCCGCTGGGCGGTATATTTCGTGTAGCCACGTTGATATCCGGGTAGGCGTGGCCCGTCATGCCGGGCTTTTGCAGCAGCTCAGCGAGGGGCTTTGCCGCCGCCGGATTGGCGAGCGTCTCCAAGGCCATCGCCACGGCCCGGTGGTGTGACAGGACGTGATCGGGGCCCAACTGCCCGGTCTTCGCGAGGATCGGCTCCAGGGCCTCGGCCCGGCGGGTCCGGGCCAGCGCGATGATTAAGCCGTCCAAAGGACTCATGCTCGCTCCGTATTGGCCCATGCCGGTGTATTTCCAGCCTTTGTCCCACTCCCTGGTCTTGACGGCCTCGACCAGCGTACCGGCGCCGGTGGGATCGCCCAGGATGCCGAGGATGTGAGCGTACGTGAGTTTGGTTTGCTCGGAGCCGGCCGTTGCGTACGCCTCGCGGAGCAGGGGCAATGCCTGACCGGGCTCGGCGAAGATGACCTCGATCCCTTCGAAGTCGTTCGGCACGGTCTTGACCGCCTGCATGATTTTCTCCGTTGGCAGCGGGAAGGAATCCCTCTCGGCGAGGATCTCGACGGGCAGATTGCCTTTCTCCACGAGGTGCTTCTGCAGCTCACGGATGTCGATCTCGCGCAGGGTTTTGCCGGAGCGGGCGGCTGTTGCGGCCGCAACGCCGGCGGCATAGCCCTGGTTCTGGATGTCCGCCTGCATTCGGATCACGGGCATGACGTCGCGATGCGCGCTGACGCCAAGGCCCGTGACGAGGACGCCCTCGATTCCTTTGGGCAGCAGGCAGCGGTAGGGGACGTGACAAGGCATCGTCTTGCGATCCGGCGGCCGGAGCATGAACATCGGATGGATCGTGAAGCCGTGCGAGTCGAAATTGCTGCTGGCGCACACGACCGTGTCGGGGAACGTGCGGCCGAGGTAGACATCCATCGGGGAGAGGCAGAAGTCGCCGACGATCTGCCGGCGCTCGCGGCTGTCCACAAGCTGGCCCAGGTCGTAGGCCTTGTCGAATTTCTTTCGGGCCGCGAAGAAGGAATGCCACGCATCGACGACGTCGAGGTCGTCGATGAAAGCCCAGTCCGTATTCGTGTATCGTGCCCCCAGGTTCCAGGGAGGCAGACCCGTCCCCTGCACGGCGATGTGCTCGCCCGTGATGTACACGCAAGGGGCGCCCGCCGCCGCGGCGATCACGGCGCTGCCGGTGGCGTCCACGACGGCTTTCGCCAGGATGACGCCTCGGCCGTGAGGCGTGGCGACGACAACGCCCTTCACCCGGTTGCCCTCGACAAATGCACCACAGCCGAGCACGCCGTACCAGAGGTCGGCCCCGGCTTTTCGCAGCTCCTGCCGGTACCATTCGATTTTCACTTGATTGTTCCAGGCTTGGCCTTGGCCGCTCTTGCCCTCATCCTGGCCGCCGAGCTCGGCCAAACCCTGATCCAATTCCTTGGTGAAGCCCTCGCGGTTGCCATAGTAGTACTTCCCGATCAGGCCCATCGTGCCGACGCCGCCCAGGCCGTGGAGGTACTCCACAACGAGCGTTCTGGCCCCCTGGCGGGCCGCCGCGATGCCTGCGGGTGCACCGCCGGTGCCGCCCCCAACGACAACGACGTCATACTGACCGAGTACAGGCAGGGCATGTTCGCCGGCCTTGACATACGTCGTCTCCGGGCCGACGCGCATCCACGCCTGGTCTTCACGGACGTCGCCCGTCACAAGGGATTTGCCTGTCTGTGCAGCGAGTCCAGCGTTCCTGAACGAACCGGTTCTCTTCGCCTCCGCCGCTGCCGCTGTCCCGATGCGGGTCCCGACCTCCATCAGTTGGAGGGGTCGCAGCAACTGCTCCGCTGCTCGTCGTGACAGGTCGGCGCATCCGCCCAGGACGTAGATCCGCGTCGTGTGGGCGGGCCGGAAAACGCCGAGATCGACCTTCTCGGTGCCGGGCCACGTACAGCATTGCTGAGCTTGGCCGTTCATGCGGTCCGGCGGCACCTGAAAGAGCGTCTCCGATGCGTCCACCTGCTCGGCGTGCCAAGTTTTGTCACGCGCGATCTGTTCCGCCTTGGCAAACGAAGCAAACGAGCCATCCTCCATCGGGATGTCAAGCGTGTACTCAATCGCTTGGTAGATTCGCCCATTGTCGCCGTATACAGGGGCAGGCAGTTGCCTCGCCTTCATGTTCTGGGCATCGCGGGGCTGCCCGCCAACGACGATCCTTTTGAACGTCTGCATTCCCCGGGGATACGGATCGAATGGTACGCCGGCCATCCGGGCGACCGTGGCTCGCGGCGTGGCATCGACGATCACCTTGGCCTTGACAGCCTGTCGGCCGGAGCGGTCTGCCATGATGATGCCGGCCGGTCTTCCCGCACGGTCGCGCAGCAGTTCAGTCGGGTAGCAGCCGTACAGGAATGAAACGCCGGCGTTGAGCAGCGCATCGTCGAGAGTCCGCTTGACCTGCATGGGGGTCGGCGGCACGCGGTGGGTCGCCTTCGTGACTGCCCCCTCTGGCTTCTTCTCAAGGATGATCTCGCCCAAAAGCACTCGCTTGGCTCCCTGCGTCTTTTTCACAGCGAACTTCAAGTAGCGGGCTTTTCGTCCCACATCGGCGGACAGCGGGAGGGCGGCCTCCTCAAAAGAGCCTTCCGGGAGCCGTTTGTTCTGTGCAACCGCCACTTGCTGCCACCGCTGCTTGTCCGCACTGGCGGAAACCGTGATATCCGCCACTTCGAACTCGTTGGTTCGCTGATACGCCATCACATGGGCTCTGTGGACAAGCTGCTCGGTGCCGAGATCGACGATGACGTTGACATCGCCGTTGTACTGGACGCTTTGCGACGGTGCACTCTGCCATTTTCCGTCGTTCAGAGTAGATGGCGGCTGGGAATCCTTGTGGGGCGAGGAGGACTCGGCGTCCGTCTCGTACGTGAAGGGTATCGTATTGCGGAACTGTCCGGGTGTGGCTGGCTCGGCGAACATGACCTTGGCCAGGGGGGACATCGGCTCCTCGTCCGGCTCCAGCCACAGGCGATAGGTCCCGCAGATGTCCTCGCCCAGGTAGGGCCGGGGGGCGGCCAGAAACACCTTCGCTCCGTTCTGGGCCGCGGCCACCGCCGTCGTCACGGCTCCCGATGTGCCACCGACGACCAGAACGTCAACATCGTACAGCACCGGGACCTGCCGGGCCGACTCCATCACGACGTCGCCGGTGGGGACCTCTGTCCTCGTTGTCGCCGCTGTCCTGGGGCCGGCCGAGAACCTCGAGCATCCCGCCGGTGCGATCAACGAGCACGCAAGCACCAGAAGTGACATCGTTCGAGGCTGTGCCAGCATGATTCGGTCCTTTTCAAAGACACTCTACACGTACAGTCAACCTGCCACCGCAATTATCGTGACTCTCCTTTGATTTTCAAGGGCTAACTGCCACACCCTGTGGAATCTCCCCAACCGTCCTCCGACCGCCAGGTCCACAAGACCGCACGCACACAGTATGGATGATCTGTTAGGATGGGGAAGATAGCGAAAATGCCCATCTTGTGCAGGCAAATCCATTAACCCTTCCGTCCGAACTTGACAAAACACGCGTAGCGATCCTAAAATCATGGTCTATGACTGAGTCGCAGGAACCCAGGAGAAAGAAGAAGAAAAAGCCGAATCCGATTCGCGACTGGCTGCTGTATGCGGCCGTGCGCGTCCTCATGATCTTTTTGTTCCTCTTTGAGGTCGAAACCAACCTCCGGTTTGCGTGCTTCCTGGGCGACCTTCTGTGGAAATACTACAAACGGGGCCGGCTGCGCGCGATCGAGAACCTGCGGGCGAGTTTTCCGGAGAAATCCGACGAGTGGATCGAGCAGACCGGACGGCGCAGCTTCCACCACCTCGTCATGCTGGCCATGGATGTGCTTGTCACGCCGCGGCTTGTCACCAAGCATAACTGGCGCCGGTACTCGCGATTCACAAAGGCCGAATACCCGAAGTGGATGATGAAGGAGGGCAAAGGCCTGATCATGGTGACGGCGCACTACGGCAACTTCGAGCTCATCGGGTACATGGCGGGCCTTTTCGGCTTCGATACCTATAGTGTCGCACGCCCGCTGGACAACAAGTACCTGAATCGCTTTCTGTATGGTGTGCGACAGCGGCATGGGCTGAAATTGATCGACAAGAAGGGCGCTGCCGAACTGATGCCCCAGATCATCAAGCAGGGCAGCACGCTCGGCTTCATCGCCGACCAGGACGCGGGCCGCAAGGGCGTCTTCGTCGATTTCTTCGGGCGAAAGGCCAGTACCTACAAGAGCATTGGTCTGCTGGCGATCACGTACAACCTGCCCATTGTGGTTGGCTGCACTCGCCGCGTCGGCAATCGGTTCTTTTTTGACTACGTTTTGAGCCGGATCATCTTCCCGCACGAGTGGGCCGACCAGGAAGACCCGCTCACATGGGTCAGTGCCGCATACACCAAGGCGATTGAGGACTTCGTGCGTCAGGACCCGACGCAGTACTGGTGGGTGCACCGCCGATGGAAGACCCGCCCGAAGGAGGAGCGGCAGGCGGCCCAGGCGGCGGCAGAGAGTCGCCGGGGCGAACCCGGCTTGGCCGTTCCGGTTGGCGCTGCCTCTCCGGCCTCGACATTGGGCCGGACCTCCCGAGCTGACCATTGACGCAAGGAGAACACCGACCCCTTGGGGCCATGTGGCCCGCGTCAGGGGTGTCTTGTTGAGAGGGGTGGAGTATGAGAACTACCGCATGGGTGGTTGTGGCGTTGGTCCTTGGTGGGCTTGCGGTGACGGCTCACGCGAAACTCATTGCCTGTGTGGGGGACAGCATCACCTACGGCTCAGGGATCGCCGACCGGGCGAAGGACAGCTATCCCTCGCAGTTGCAGCGGATCTTGCGGCAGTACGATTCGGCGTGGGAGGTCCAGAACTTCGGCGTCAGCGGTGCGACGCTTCTGAGCAGGGGCGACAAGCCCTACGTCCGTGAGACGGCCTACAGTAGCGCCCAGGCGTGCAACCCCGATATCGTGATCATCAAGCTGGGCACGAACGACTCCAAGCCGCAGAACTGGCAGTACAAGGGGGATTACGTCTCGGACTACGAGAGCATGATCGATGTGTTCCGCGCCCTGCCCAGCAAGCCGCAGGTGTGGGTCTGCAAGCCTGTCCCCGCTTTCTACGTGAACTTCGGCATCCGGCCGGAGGTCATTCGTGATGAGATCCTGCCGATGATCGAGCAGATCTCAAGGGAGAAGAACGCGCCGGTGATCGACCTCTACACGGCCCTGCTGGATCACGGCAACCTGTTTCCTGATGGGATTCATCCGAACGCGGAAGGAGCTGGCCTGATGGCCCAGACGATCGCTCCGTTTCTGCTCGGCGTGCGATTCCTGCCGGATGTCAATCACGACGGCGTCCTGAACTTTGTCGATTTCGCACGCCTGGCCCTACTCTGGAGACAGAGCGATCCATTGCTCGATGTCGCCCCTGTGCCGAATGGTGACGGTGTGGTCAACAGCCTGGACCTCGCCGGGTTAGCCCGGTTCTGGATGGCCTATCCCGGCTTGACCGTACATTGGACGCTCGATGAGACTGAGGGCGAGGTCGCTCGGGACAGTTTGGGCCGCTTCAATGGTGCACTGCACGGCTCGCCCCTCTGGCAGCCCGCACAAGGCAGGATGGGTGGCGCGATGGAGCTGGATGGCGTAGATGACTACATCAGCACCGGCAACGTCCTGAATCCCGGCGATGGACCGTTCACCGTCTTCGTCTGGGTCAAGGGCGGCTGGCCCGGCCAAGTGATTCTATCCCAGTCCAACAAGACCGGCACGGGCGAGGTCTGGCTTGGCACAGACGCCCTGACCGGCGCGGTGATGACTCGTCTGACCGACGGCAGCCGCACCACACAGCCTCTTGTGTCCAGTACGGTTGTCACGGATGGCGCCTGGCACTGCCTCGGGCTGGTCTGGGACGGCTCAGGTCGCCATCTCTACGTGGACAACAAAGAGGTTGCCGCCGACAAGCGCAAGCTCAATGCCCTGAGGTCGTCAAACGCCGATTTCTATTTCGCAGCGGGGAAAGACCTCGAACCGGGAGCCTTCTGGTCCGGACTCCTCGACGACATCCGCGTCTACGGCCGGGCGGTCATGCCCTGAAGGACTCCACGTCGCCGCGACGGGCCGATTCGACAACGCGTTCTTCCGCCATCGGTTCCAAGATTCGCTCATCCTGCAGGCCTGCTTGTTGGGCAGTACCATCATACAGATGCAGAATGGATAGGGAAAGTGCGCGGAAGAATGTGTGGGAAATGCAAAATAGCAGGAATCCCCCAGCATCGGTCGCACGGTCGATTGCGGCCGATGATCGGGAATCGCAGATCGGTCAGGCCAAGCCCGGGGACATGAAGCCGTTCCTCCCGGCGGAGAATCGGCTTATGCCCCCGGACAGTGTTTCATGGTGCTTAGAAGTGATGCACGAAGCGAAGAACGAATCGCTCGCCCTCAGGACGATATTGGGCCCCTGTCTCGAAATAGACATTGAAGAACAGGTGCGAATTCTGAGAGAAACTCCACAAGGCGCCGGGTCCGATCGCGAAGACGGCCTCGTCGTCCGGGATCTCGACTCCGCCGGTCTTCGAGTCGCTCACCTGCTTGAAAAAGTAACTGTTGACTCCCACGCGCAGCTTCTTGGCGATCGCCTCGTAAGAAGCCGCCACATTGGCGTGAACGGCCTGACCCGCCTGCGTATCGGTGTCACCGTTCTCAGCGTTCCAGAGGTAGTGCACTCGCCCGGACAGGGTCCAGCGGGGCGTAATGAAGAAGGTGCCGGCCCAGTAAGGGTTGAACGAGAAGAAATTGCTGCCCGCATTCAGGGCCCTGGTCATCTCGTAGCTGCCGGTCGGCCAGATCGTCGCCAACTCGACGCGGTGCATGAAGATCGGGCCGTTCTTGCCCATGATCGGGTCCCATTGCAGGAAGGGACCGACCACGATGTCGCCCAGCCCATCGGTATTGGTCAGAGGAGGGGATGGGCTGCTTTCGAAGCTGACCAGCGGCACGATGACATTGAGACCCCACTTGCCCTTGAACAGCACGGGCGTATTCGACTGGTAGATGAACTGATTGAGGCTGACCCAAACGTCGATGTCCGGGTTGGGCACCGGCAGGTCCGCCAGCTTGTCGGCGGTGTAGTACTGAACGTACTCGGAAAAGTAGAAGCCGGGGCCGGCTGGCGGGCCACCGTCCACGAAGCTGGTGGAGCCGAGATTGACCGAGGGCTCCAGATACGCCCACGCGGATGGGGTCAGCAACAACGCGAGCACAAGACATACAGTCGGTGGGAAACAACGGCAGGGTTTCATAATGGACCTCCTAAACCTCACTAAATAGAATCCAGGTCGCACGCTTGACTGCACAGAAGCCGGTCTCAAATTGTCACAATGGCGGACAGATGTCAAGTACAAATCCACAAGCCACTGTTGTGAATGGCCGGTGCCAAGCATCGAACCGTGCCGCGTGTCCTGCAGCACGAGATTCAGACCGTAGGCCGGCGGTCATGAATCCCGAGTCACGGGTCGGCTTCGCCCTTGTTCTCGGACCTTCCGGAGAAACGCCGCCATTTCTTTGACGCGGTCGGGACGCTCTGCCGCGACATTGTTCTTCTCGCCGAGATCGTCCTTGAGATTGTAGAGCTGCGGTTGCGGATCATTGCCCATCTCCGTGTTCGTGTTGGCGTTTCTCCTCGGCCCTTTGCCCGGCTCGATGTACTTCCAGTCCCCTTGAATCAGGGAAAGCACGCCTGCATGCTCTACCAAGTGATCGCGGCCCGCCGGCGTTCGGCCGAGCAGGGCGCCCAGGACATCGAAGCTGTCCGGGGCGTCTTCCGCGGTGAGCTTCTGGCTCGTCATGGCCGCCATCGAGGCCGGCAGATCGATCTGGCAGGCAAGCGCCTCGGAGACGCCCGGCTTGACCCGTCCCGGCCAGCGGATGACGAACGGCACGCGCGTCCCGCCATCGAACGCACTGTACTTACCGCCCCGCAGCGGTCCGGCGGGCTTATGCCCATCGAGCAGCTCAACTGCTTGGTCCTGATATCCATCATCGACCACCGGCCCGTTGTCACTGGAGAAAATCACGAGAGTGTTCTCCGTGAGGCCGAGCCGGTCCAGCGTCTTGAGGATCTCGCCGACGGACCAATCGAACTCCAGAATCACGTCGCCGCGGGGGCCCAAGCCGCTCTTGCCGGCAAATCGCGGGTGCGGCACGCGCGGCACGTGGATGTCGTGGGTCGCGAAATACAGGAAGAACGGCTCCTCCTTGTGCTTCTCGACGAACGCCACGGCCTTGCCGGTGATCGTGTCGGCGATGTTCTCATCGACCCAGCGGGCCGCCTTGCCGCCACTCATGTATCCGATTCGGCTGATCCCGTTGACGATCGTCTGGTCGTGCCCGTGGCTGGGGTGCATCTTGAGCAGCTCCGGATGGTCCTTGCCGGTCGGCTCGTCGCCGACGGGCTTTTGGTAGCTGACCTGGATGGGGTCTTTCGGGTCCAGCCCCGCAACCCGGCGGTTCTCCACGTAGACGCAGGGCACGCGGTCGCCCGTTGCCGGGATCAGGAAGCAGTAGTCAAACCCGATATCGAGCGGCCCCGGCGTGATTTCCTTGTTCCAGTCCAGCTCACCCGCTCCCAGCCCCAGGTGCCACTTGCCGACGACGCCGGTTTTGTACCCGGCCCGTTTCATCAGCGACGCCAGAGTCGTCCGTCCGGGTTCGATAATGAGCCTCGCATCGCCCGGCAGCACGCCGGTCCCTTTGCGCCGCCAGGCATACTCGCCGGTCAGCATGGCGTACCGTGACGGCGTACACGTGGCAGACGCCGAGTGCGCGTTGACGAACCGAACGCCCTCGCGCGCCAGCCTGTCCACGTTGGGCGTCGCTACCTTTGTCGCTCCATAGCACCCGACATCTCCATACCCCAGATCGTCAGCGTAGACGATCACGACGTTTCGAGGTTTCTCCTCCGCCGCTTTGGCGCGACCCGGCAGAAAGCAGGTTGCTGCGGCCAGGCTGACCGACTTCAAGAACCTCCGACGAGACATGTGTTGTGACATCAGATTCACTCCCGCAATAATCTATTGGCGTTCCCGTGGGAATACCGTCCACGGTCTTGCCGGAAAGTCCGGCAGGTAGCCCTTCATCCAGTCGTACTGGCGATGTTTCTCCAGAAAGCTCGCGGCGTCGAAGCCGATGTCGCACGAACCGCCCCATTTGGCCCAAAACCGCCAGTTCTCGGCCATCTTCGAATCGACGACTTTTCCATCGAAGGCCCCGGAAGGGCGGTAGGCGGGCCCTGCTCCCGGCACGCGGCCGTCATCCAACTCGCCGTGCCCGCAAATCGTTCGGCAGCCCGGCTGCTCTTTCTGCAGATAGACATCGTAATGGTCGGCGAGCATCTGCTTGGCAAGGGATACGTCGATCCGTCCGTAGCGCTCCTTCATCAACTGGTCCCACCGGACTCGGCGGGCCACGGCGGTATCCCTCACGTCATCCCAGCTCGCTCCGGTCTCCCTTCTCAGGATCTTCACGTTCGCGGCGACATTCGAGCCCGTGAAGTATCCGTTCTTCTTCTTTTCGAGGCTGTGGTGTTTCAAGCCGAGTTCCAGGCACGCAATCTCACCGGTCCGGATATCGCCCAACAGCCAGGAATTGGCGTAGGCCCCGCTATTCCTGCGGATCAGGATCTGGGCCCACTCGTCGATGCTGTTGGCGTACTGCATCGCCTGTCTGGCCCTGGCGAACACCGGGGTCCCCCGGCGGTCGAAATGCTCGAACTCGCCGATAGTTGTTTCCGTGCCGATGAGCCCGGCGCCGGTGATGAAGAAATCCGTGGCGCTGTAGATGCAGGGGCCCCAGGACTGCATCAGGATGCGATGGCCGTGCTCCGGCACGATGTCTATGATGATGTTCGCCGATTTGCCCAGCGGATAGCCGACCCAGGAATTGTGGGCCATGACAATCTTGCCATCGGCGGTGGCCTCGCCGGTCGCAATGAACGCGCTGCAGCCCGGATGATCGGCAATGCGCCTTTTCTTCTCCTGCGGCCACCAGTACCAGAGCACGTCGATGAAGCCGTTCATGAACAGCACTTGGTCGAACGTCACCTTCTTGCCGGCCCGTTCCATGCCTGCAACCATGCCCCGCATTTCCTCGACATACTCCGCGGGGACGTTCCCTTTGAACAGTTGCGCAGAAGCCCGCACGAAGAAATCGAGGGTCTGCCCGGTCTGAAACTCCTCGGTGTAGGCCAACGTGCGCAGGAACTCGTCGATCTCGTTAGCGGTCAAGTAGCCCCGTTGGAATCCCCTCGCGAAAGGTGCCCCCTCGGTATGCAGGAAGATCCAGCCGTTTTCGTCGTACCGGTAGGCTTTCGCCAGCCAGGTCCTCTCCTGGTTTCCAGTAGAAGTCTCGGTGGTTCGGCACGACAGAAGACAACCTGCCGAAATGACCATCACCCAACACATCAGAATCTTTCGGCCCATCAGGACCTCCCATTCTCTGAACGCCTCACAGTTCTACCGGCCGCCAAGGGGTACCGTGTCCCTGCATTCTTGGCGACACCGATGCTCATTGTTTCGCTCCAGTTCGTTTGTCGAGTTTCGTGAAGAAGTCCCGGAAGATCGGGTCCCGGTTCACGAAGTTGACGCACCGGATCAGATGACGGGAAGGATCGAAGCTGAACGTGTAGTTGTCCGTCACGATGGGGCTGTGCACCAGATCGGAGGGCAGCCACTTGTCGTTGACGAGCCAGGCGACCGCCGTCATGTCCCACAGGACCTTGGACCAGGCAAAGTGGTCCTTTCGGTACTCCTTGAAGATCGTGAGCAGGTAGTCGCCGATCGGACCTCGCCCGCCGACGTAGCGTTCCATCTCCGGCACGGTGGTCGCGAAATGGGTGACGACAGGCGTGCAGGGAAGCTGCACGAAAGGCACGCCGCTATCGAAGACGACTCGCGAGGCCTTCAGGTCTTGCATGAAGTTGAACTCTCTTTGGGTGGGCCACTGATGCCCGTTGCCGCCCAACCAGACTACGACGATGTTCTGGATGATGGACGGGTCGATGAGAATCGCGTTGCTGACGTTGGTGATCGCCCCGACCGCCGCGACGTACAGAGGGTCTTGCGGACTGCTCTTCTTGGCCCTCTCGATCAGGTCGAGAGCCGCGGGGCTGCGCTCGGGTTTCTGAAGGTCCGAGATGTAACTCGTGCTGCCTTTGAAGGCGAATCCATCAGGCGATTTGCCCAGCTTGGCGAGGATTCTGAGGATCTCTTCATAGCTCTTCTCCATGCCGTCGCCCGGCCCGCTGGAGCGGTTATTATGGAACGGCGCCGCGTAAACCGCCTGCACGTTCAACTCCGGCGAGATCAGGGCATAGACCAGGGCAAACTGGTCGTCGATCTCGTTGTAGGTATCCGTATCCAGCACCATTCGCACCGGCCGCTTGGTGGGTGGCGTAAGCATTTCGATCCGCCGACTCTCCGACACCGCGGGAAACCGCTGTCCCATAGCCAATCCCTCCAGCAAGGTCACACTCAACACCAATGCGGAGATAAGCCTTCGTTTCATGGTTGTCCCTTCATCACGGTTCAAACACAAAATGGTAGTCCTCAAAGAGGCGAAACGCCTTCTCCGGTACAACACTGAGGCTGACGGGCATCGTCTTGATTTGGGTGGGCTCTGCTCCCGGCCAGAGATCGAGGCAATCTACCTTTTCTCCGCCCTGCGCCAGGGAAGCGATCACGCGGTACAACTCGGCAGTTGCTCTCAGGTTGTCCCGCTCTTCCGGAAACCAATCCTGGGGCTTATCAAAGTTGAGGTCTCCTCCGGCGAGATGTCGAAATGTGCAACTGCACCCGGACTGCGATCCGACGTACCATTTCGCCGGATTCAGCAGAATCGCGGCAATCTTGTTGTCAAGGTCCTCTGGACACTCAAAATGGACCAATGCCGAACTGTACTTCGCCAAGTCCTCAGAGCTGCTTGTTGAGAGATAGAGCTCATAGCACATGGGATTGTTACAGCACCTTCGTTGCGCCGGGCATCGCCACCGGGTAATTGCCTTTGCCGTCGGGCATGACCGGCGGGTTGGAGGTCATCGTGTAGTTGTCCAGGCCGGGGGCCAATTCGAGGTTTGAGGTCACGGCCTCGTTCCAGGTGACCAACTGGCCGGACTCGGCGGCCATGCGGCCCAGGATGCCCGTCATCGCGGCGTAGGCGGATCGCTCGGCCTCGTTGTAGGGCTTGTCCCGGCGAATCGCGTCGAACAGCAGATCGTGCTCGACCTGGTACTGGTCGCAGGGCGGTCCCTTGTATCGCCAGATGACATCCTCGGGCGTCTGCGCGTAGCCTTTGAAAATGCGGGGTTCCTTGACCCCTTCGCCGAGCATGGCCGAGCCTTTGGCACCGTGGATGATATCGCCGAAAAAGCCCCAGCAGTTGTCGATGTGCCGGCCCTGGGCGGAGAGGCGCGTGCCGTCCGGGAAGTGGTACTCGACGGCGTAATGATCGAAGAGTTGGTCGGGGTTGGTCCGGGTCTGCCGGCCGCCTTGGCCCTGCGCCGAGACCGGCCAGGCGTCCTTGCACCAGCAGCAGACGTCGAGGTTGTGGATCAGCCAGTCTAAGAGGAAGCTGCCGTTGAGCCAGGTGAAGCAATGGAAGTTGCGAATCTGGTGGGCCAGCTCGTTCTCTCCTTCTCGCTTGTTGGAGAAGGGTACGGGGGCGTGCTCGCGGTAGGCCCAGCAGGTGATAAGGTTGCCGATGAGGCCCTTGTGCAACTGATCGACGGCTTCCCCCAGGGGTATGGAGTGCCGGCTCATCAGGCCACCGGCGACCTTGAGGTTCTTCTTCTGGGCGTCCTGTCCGGCCTTGAGGATGCGCCGCACGCCCGGGGCATCCACGGCGAACGCCTTCTCCATGAACACGTGGCAGCCCTTGGCCACCGCGTATTCCACGTGGATAGGCCGGAACGCGGGCGGCGTGGCCAGCAGGGCGACCCCACCCGGGGCGATCGCGTCAATGGCCTTCTTGAAGCCTTCGATGCCGACGAACTGCCGGTCCTTGGGCACGTTCACCTGCTTGGAGAACTTGCCGGCCAGGTTCTTGAGGCTCGCCTGGAGCCGGTCGTTGAAGGCATCGGCCATAGCCACCAATTGGGTCGGCTCCTGGGTGGACAAGGCGTTCTCCGCTGCTCCGGTCCCTCGTCCGCCGCAGCCGACGAGGGCGACCTTGATCGTGTTGCTCTCCCCGGCGTGCGCCCGCACGTTGATTGCGCTCGCCAGTGCTGCCCCGGCCAGAACGCCCGACGACTGTCTCAGGAATTCACGACGGGAAGTGGAAAGCTCTCGATTGTCACGCTGCGGCTTCATCCGGCACCCCTTTCCTTTTTGCTCAATGAATCGTGATCGCTTCGCCCGGTCCCAAGGCCGTGCGTCAAGCGGACCCATTATCCACACAAGGCCAACGCAACGCAAGCCGCAACAACCATCCAATGCAGGCTCGTTGCGTACTATACCCCTGTGGGTATCGCCCAATGGCCTTCGCGGTACGTGCGGCGGACCAGACGGTTGGCCTCTTCGTCACCGGTGATTTGCTCGGCGGCGGGGTCGAAATGCAGCACCCGGCCCACGCGTGTGGCGATGTTGCCGAGATGAGAGAGCGTGGCAGACAGGTGTCCGATCTCGATATCCGCGTTCGGACGCTGCCCGCTCTTGATACATTCGAGGAAATTGCGATGGTGCGGCACGTTGTCCAGCTTCGCGCTGACCTTTTCTCCCGGCTTGTTGCGCGGGCCAAACAGTTGCCAACCCGACTTCTTGCCGAGAAGCATCATTCCTTTCGTGCCGTAGAACGCATTGCCGTTCTCCTCGCCTTCCTGCACGTACGGAGACCAGATGCGCTGCTCGTAGATCAGTTGCTTTCTCTTCGTTCCCCCGCCGGCGTATTCGAACACCACGGTCTGCGTGTCGGGGAACTGCTGGTCGTCGTCGAAGAAGTACTTTCCGCCGAGAGCGGCGACCGTCGTCGGGTGCGTCTGGACACCCAGGCCCCAGCGCCCAATGTCGATGTCGTGTACGCCGTCGTTACCGATGTCGCCCGCGCCGAACGCGTACCACCAGCGCCAGACGCTCGGCAGCAGGTTGGATCGATACGGAACCATTGGCGCAGGCCCCACCCACAGGTCGAAGTCCAGATACGCGGGCGGGTCGGAGGGCCCGGCGTGGCCGATGTTCGCGCGGAGTTGGCTATTCCAGACCTTGGCCACGAGCACTTCGCCAATGGCGCCGCCGTGGAGCAGTTCCATGGCGCGCCGCACGTGTTCCGCACTTCGGGTCTGGGTGCCCACCTGCACCACACGCTTGTTGCGCCGTGCTGCCTCGATCATCAATCGGCCCTCGCGGATATTGTGCGAGCAGGGCTTCTCGACATAAACGTGCTTGCCGGCGGTACAGGCGAGAATCGTGGCCGGTGCGTGCCAATGGTCCGGCGTGGCGATGATCACGGCATCCACCGAGCCGTCATCGAAAATGCGGCGCATGTCCTTCACCGCCTTCGGTGCCTTGCCGGTTGCGCTTGCGACGGCTTGCGCCGCGGCGTTCATCCGATTGGAGTCCGCGTCGCACACGTACGCCACCTCGATATCGTTCTGAGAGGCGAAGGATTTGAGCAGGCCGGACCCCTGCCCGCCCGGACCGATCACGCCCAGAATGATTCGGTCATTTGCCCCGGCGGCCTGTGACTTCGGCCCGCCGAACGCGGCGGCGCCAACGACCACGACGCCGGTTTGTTTCAGGAAGTGGCGTCGATTGGTGGTCAACATGGATCTTGTGTCTGCTTTTCTCCAGTCCATACAATCCTTCGCTCCTTTCCGCCCATCGGCCTTTTGCCTCTCTCGGTTCCGCTGCAACTCGAGCTTCGGTGCTCAAGACGCGGTTGCCCTGGCACCTGTGTCGAGTTTCCTTTGCGGGGACTATTGTAATCCAGACCTCGTGGCAGTCAAAGAGACGACTGTCCCACGTGGCAGGTC
>Ga0315286_10001303_pt1 | contig 22538 bp, 21 predicted proteins | sample YL17G10_0_MG_FD_205038 | JGI IMG/M metagenome (GOLD analysis project Ga0315286, IMG submission 205038) | Sediment microbial communities from Yellowstone Lake, YNP, Wyoming, USA - YL17G10_0 | ecosystem: Environmental > Aquatic > Freshwater > Lake > Sediment | place: USA: Wyoming | collected...
GGCGTGGACCACTTCGTCGTACGTCCGGTCGCCCAGGATGGCGGCGAACTGGCTGGTGCGGCGGCCCTTGATCTTATCTATGTCTTCGGATGAGTAGTTCGTGAGGCCCTGGGCTATCACGTGGTCCGCCGGGTCAACGACGGCCACCACGTCGCCGGCGGCAAACGCGCCCTCGACGGCCGCGATGCCGGATGCGAGGAGGCTCTTTCTCGCCCGCACGGCGCGCGCGGCGCCGGCGTCGATAAGGATTCTGCCGCGTGGCCGGCTCGTCAGGCCGATCCACCGCCGCCGCGCGGCCATCTTCTCAGTCTTTGGCAGGAAGAGCGTGCCGACTGGCTCGCCGGCCAGCAGGTCGACGAGGACGTTGGGCTGGCGTCCGTCGGCGATGGCGGCCATCTCGCCCGCCGCCACGACCTTGGCGGCGGCCTGAAGTTTCGTCGGCATGCCGCCCGAACCCAGGGCCGACCGCGTTTCATCGGCGGCGGCCATCACCTCTGCCATGTCGCGGACCACGTCGAAGCGGTCCTTTCGCGCCTTGTCGCGGAACACTCCGTCGACGGTCGTGAGGAGCACCAGGAGGTCCGCCCTCAGCAGGTTGGTGACCATGGCCGCCAGGATGTCGTTCTCGCCGAAGCGGATCTCATCGACGCTCACGGTGTCGTTCTCGTTGATGACCGGCACCGAGCCGTACGCCTGGAGGGCGGCGATGCAGTTGCGGATGTTCAGGTACCGCGCACGGTCCTCCATGTCGTCGCGGACGAGGAGGATCTGGGCGGCGTGGCGGCCGTGGGCCTTCAGCGCCAGGTCGAACATCATCATGAGTTTCGCCTGGCCGACCGAGGCGCACGCCTGGAGTTGCGGCAGCGCGTCGGGCCGCCTCTCGAGACCCAGATCGCCCATGCCGGCGGCGATGGCGCCGCTCGAAACGATCGCGGCCCGCACGCCCCGGCGCTCCAGGGTCACCACCTGGTCGGCGATGCGGCCGATCTGGGCCGGATCGAGCAGCCCCCGCTCGTCGGCCAGAACGTTCGTGCCCAGTTTGACGACGACGCTCCGGACGCGGCCCATCAGGGCATGTCGCTCGTGGCTGTGCATGGCGGCGATGTCTCTCCCTGGCTCGACGGGCGGCATGGCCGCGCGCTTCTGCGCGGCCATGCGGACCACACTTGAGCGCCGGCCTCATGGCCGCGCAAGCGCCGCGCGGCCATGCCACCCGTCATACCTTATCGGCGAGCGCTTGCCTGACAAGTTGGATGTTCCGCGCGGTGGCGCCCTGCATGCGGCGGATGGTGGCCCGCGCGGCCTCGCCCATTTGACGCCGCTTCTCGGGGTGCGCCAAGAGGTCGAGGATGGCGGCGCGGAGGCCGGCGGCGCCGGTGACCTCGAGTGCGGCTCCGGCGGCGACCAGCGCGGGCGCCTCCATCGGAAAGTTGAACATGTGCGGGCCCCAGAGCAGGGGCCGGCCCAGCGCCCCCGGTTCCATCGGGTTCGAGCCGCCCAGCGGCACGAGGCTGCGGCCGATGAAGACGAGGTCCGCCCGGGCGTACCACTTCATGAGTTCGCCCATCGTGTCGCCGAGGAGGACCGGCGGCTCATTGCCAGGCGCCTGAAGTTCGCCCGGCCGCGAGCGGCGGCCAAGCGGACATCCCGCCTTGCGGACAGCCTCGGCGGCGTCGCCGAAATGCTCAGGCCTGCGCGGCACCAGGACGAGGCGCAGGTGCGGGTGATTGCGGCGGAGTTCGCGGTACGCCGCCAGGAGCGGCCCTTCTTCGCCCGGCCCCGTGCTTCCGGCGACCAGGACCACTTCGTCAGGATCGAGGCCCATCTCACGCGCCAGGTCGCCCGCGCCCTCGACCGAATCGGAAAACGCGACGCCGTCATGTTTCATCTGGCCGGTCACGGTGATCCTGGCCGCGTCGGCGCCAAGGCCGAGGAACCGCTGGCGGTACACGTCGGCCTGGACGCCGATGGCGCGGGTGCTGTTGAACACGGCCCGCATGAGGCGGCGGATTCGCCCGTAGCCGCGCGTGCCCTTCTCGGTGATCCGCACGTTGACGCACACGACGGCGATGCCCCGCCGCGCGGCCATCAGAAAGAAGTTCGGCCACCATTCCGACTCGACCTGGATGACGGCCGTGGGCCGCACACGCCGCAGGGCCAGGGCGATGGCGGGCCAAAGATCCAGTGGGAAGTGGAAGACGGGCCTCGCGGGGAAGAGCCTCAGGGCCCGCTCGCGGCCGGTCATCGTGGTCGTCGAAATCACGATCTCGTGGTCGGGAAACGCCTCGGCCAGCGCCGGGACGAACGTCCGCGCGGCTTCGACCTCGCCGACGCTGATGGCGTGGACCCACAGGCGCTTGCGGCCGCGCTCGAATCGCGGCACAAAGCCCCACCGCTCCCACCAATGGCGCCGGTACTTCCTCCGCGTGGCCAGGAGGAAGAGGTACGCCGGCCACGCCACGACCCCCGCAAGCGCGTAGACGAGGTTCACCAGGAGCAGCCAGCCCAGGTTGTGGCAGAAACGTTTCATCGGCCGCGGATGCTATCAGGCGGAGCCGGCTTTTGCGAGAGTTCTTCAGGGACCTCAGAGACCCCTCGGCAACGCATGGCCATGCCGCCCGGCCGGAACGGAAGGGTTATGGACCGGAACACGCGGGCCAACAATAGGGTTTATTGTGGTATGGACTCCGGTCGGGGGAATCGGGACAATACCGGACGGACATTTCCGCGTACGTCTATGGAGGTCCAAATCATGCGTCACGGGCACGGGTTGTGGCATCTCCTTCTGGTCGCAGGTTGCCTCGGTATGGGCGTTGTCGCTGCCGCGCAGGCTGCGGAGACGCCGGCCGCAACGGCCGTCGCGGCGCCCGCCCCCGCTGCTGCTGCGGCGCCCGCCACGGCGCCGGCCGCCGAGAAGGCGGTTCCCGAAGGCACTGCGGACGACGCCGTCAAACACTACGCCAAGGGCGAGGTCAAAAACGGCGACACGTGGATGCCCATTGCGGAAGTCTTCGCCGCGTACCAGAAGTTGCTGCATGAGGCGGAGGGCGCCATGGAGAAGGGCGCCGGCGGCAGGGATCGCCTGACGGAGATCAACAAGGCCCTGGCGCTGATCCTCGCCGACTGGCGCAAAGAGAAACAGCCCGTAGAGACCGAGAAAAGCGCCGCCGAGGCGAAGAAGGCGACGGCCGAGCGGGTGCTTAACTCCCGTCCGCCCCAGCCGCCGCAGTTGCTGCCGGTGCCCAGCGGTTCAGGCCATAGTTGGACCGGCGGCACGGACTCGTCCGATCACTGGCAGCGCGATGTCGCACGCGTCCAGGCCGAGAACCAGCGGCGCCAGGCACAGTACCAGCAAGACCTCGCCCGCTACAACGATTATCGCCGCCAGGCCACCAAGGCGCTCCAGGAGGCTAAGGCCGTCATCGAGACCTGCACGCAGAAACTGACGGACCTTCTGGCGGCACGCAAGACCAAGGAGTTGCCCCTCCTGGAAGAGCGGACCAAACTGAACGCCCAGATTCGCTCCGCGACGCCGGAGGCCGCAACCAACCGCAATCGCGCCGAGACCCTGGAGGAGGCCCTGCGGGCGGCCCCCGAGCACCTGCGGCTGGCCAGCGGCATACTCTTGTGGCATGACGAGTTCTACGGCCTCGCCGACCTGGAGGAGATGCACGCGAAGGCCAAAGCCGAAATCGACGAGGCCCGCAAGCAGGCCGAGGCCAGGGCCCGCCTCGATGGGAAAGCCGTCCCGAAGGACTGGCGGCATCCGAAGCAGGCCGACGCCGACAGCCTGGCGGGCCTGATCGCCAAGGCCAAGATGGCGGCGCCGGCGGCGAAGTAGCACTACAGCGCCACTTGACTTCGTGCGCGGTGGGTCAGGAGACCCACCGCGCACAGCCTTAGGTGCCGTTGTAGTACTACTTCTTTCCCGCGGCCCAGCGGGAAACCCAGGCGATGAAGTCCTCGGCCTCCTGGCGCGAGTAAGACCCGCCGGGGCAGAACCACACGCCTTCGGGCTTGAGGTGTCTGGCGGCCGCCTTCGCGTCGTTCAGGTCCTCGGCCAGCAACTGGATGCACTTGCCGGCGGCCTGGACCCTCTTATACACGTCAATCCATTTGGCCGACGGGGCGTTGCCGGCGCCGTAGACCCACTGGATGGCGTTGAGTTCCGGAATGGCGCACAGGGCGTCGAGGTGCCTGAGGGCCCCCGGACCGTCGAGGTGGTAGATGCTGCGCTCGAGGTACTTGCACTCCACGAGGAGCGACGGCAGGAGCGCCTCGCGGAACATCGACGGCGACACCATGATGATGAAGTCGGCCTGGACCGTGTTGGCCCGGCCGCGGTGGAGGAACGGCGTCCACGAGGTGCATGGATCGCCCGGGGCGGCGACACGGTTGTAGATGTCGTCGTACAGCATCGGGTAGAACCGGGCCACGTGGTCGCACGCCAGGCGCACCCCATCGAGGTCGGCGGCCATGTCGAGGGCCATGCTGGCGGGGTCGCGCAGGGCCGCCACCAGGTCGGCGTTCGTGTGCATGTCATTGAGTTGCGTCAGCCATTTGCCGCGACCGCGCGCCGCCGACATCGCCGTCTTGTCGCGGAGCCTCTGCCAGTAGAACGTGTCGAGGTTGGGCTTGAGGCCCAGGATCTCGCGCGAGGAGGAGACGACGGGCCTGGACCAACTGGAGTGCGGCGAGAACTCCAGGTCGCAGCCGAAGACGGTGGCGACGACTTCCGGCCCGAGGCCGGGCTCGAAGTGCGGGAACGTCTCGGCCAGGAAGGTGCCGACGCCGGTCCAGGCCTCGAACGCATCGAGGCCGCCCTCGACGTCGAGCCACCGATCGCGCTCGGAGGCGTACCTGCGCTCTCGGACCCTGGGCCGGCGCTCCGGGCGCACGTTGATGGTGACCGGCGGCCGGTCGATGATCTGGCCGTGCCACCAGGCCTCGAACCGCTTGCAGGCCTCCTCGAAGTCGGGTTTTCGCTCCAGTTCCATTGTTCCTCCCCGTTGTTGGCTCTTGCCGCAATCCGTTTCACCGCGGAGACCGCGGAGAACGCAGAGAGTCGACTATGATAAGACAGAAAGGAGGACGACGACAAAGAGAATTCACCAGAACTCGTTTTGCCTTGCATGGCCGCGAGGGGGGTGCTAGATTGGCCGTGTTCAGGATGTCGGCGACGGCGGATCGGCGGACGGCGAATGCTCGAGAATTTCCAGCAGGCGGTCTGTGCATGGCCTGTCGGCGTGTTTGTGTTCTTCGTGGGGCTGTGTGTCGGGAGTTTCCTGAACGTCTGCATCCACCGCTTTCCCGCCGGCAAGAGCATCGTCTGGCCGCCGTCGCACTGCACGTCGTGCCAGGCCCGCATCGCGTGGTACGACAACATTCCGGTGGCCAGTTACTTCATCCTCCGCGGGCATTGCCGCAAGTGCGGCGCGCCGTTCTCGGCCCGGTACATGGTGGTGGAGTTGATGACCGGGCTTCTGCTTCTGGGCTACTGGCTGGTGTATTTCCGGCTGGGGCTGCGTCCGGGCGCCGACCACTTGGGCGTGTACGCGGTCCACATGGTCCTCATCGGGGCCCTCGTGGTGTCGGGGGTGATTGACCTTGAGAGCAAGGAGATCTTTCCGTCGGTGACGAACTTTGCGCTGGCGGTCGGCGTGGCCGGCTCGTTCATCTGGCCTCAGGTGCAGGTTGTGGGGGTCTACGATCACATGCTCCCCGACTGGACGGGGTGGGCCAGGGCCGACGCGGTCCTCGTGTCGTTGATAGGGGCGGCCGTCGGGGCGGGGCTCATTTTCGTGACGCGCGTTCTCGGGTCGCTCGCCTTCCGCCGCGAGGCCATGGGCACGGGCGATATATACCTCATGGCGGCGGTCGGCGCCGTCCTGGGCTGGGAGGCCGCGGTCCTGGTGTTCCTGATTGCCCCGTTCTTCGGACTCGCGTATGGCATCTGGCACCTGGTGCGGAAGGACGATCACGAGGTGCCCTATGGCCCGTTCCTGGGCATGGCGGCCGCGCTGGTCATGGTCATGCAGGATGACGTCGTGGCGTACTTCCAGCCGGGGCTGGCGGCGATGTGGCAGGCGTTCTTCGGAAGGGCGTAACCCGGTGGCTCAGCCGCCCACCCCGCCACGGCTGGTCGGCGGCTTGGCGCGCGCGTTTTGTTGTATCCTTGAGGTCTGTTGGGTACAATCTCGCAATGTGCTCTGTGCTCGGCAAGACAAACTGCCCGATGTCATGCTAGATGAAAGGAGTCGGCGATGCCACGGGGTCATGCGGTGACGGGATGGCCGGTTCGCCTGCTGGGGCGAGCCGCGCTGGTGCTGGCGCTTGCTGTGGTTGCGGCGGCAACCGTCGGCTGCCAGCAGACACAACTGGAGGAGCGCAACGCGGCGCTTCAGAAGCAACTGGAACAGGCGCTCTCGCAGAACGCCGACCTTCAGGCACAGAACGACGGGCTGAAGAACCAGAGCCAGGAACTCCAGGCCGAACTGGACAGGGCGCGGGCGACCGCCGGCGGTGCCGCAGCCGCGGCGGCACGGACCGGCAAGGCCAAGCCTGAGTTCGGCGAGGGTATCGAAACCACCGTGGGCGCGCGCGGCGAGTTGACCGTGATGCTGCCCGAAGCCGTCCTCTTCGCCTCCGGCAAGGCCGCCCTGAAGGGCGACGCCAAGCGCCATCTCGACAGGATCATCACCGTGCTGAACCGGGATTACGCCGGAGACAAGATCCGCGTCGAGGGCCACACCGACAGCCAGCCCATCTCCAAGAGCAAGAGGCAGTGGCAGGACAACTGGGACCTGTCGTGCAACCGGTCCATGGAGGTCGTGCGGTACCTCATCTCGAAGGGGATGGACCCGAGGCGGGTCTATGCCGCCGGCTACGGCCCCTATAAGCCGGTGGCCACGAACGATACGGCCGCCGGCCGCGCCAAGAACCGGCGCGTGGTCATCGTCGTTTATCCGCAGCACTCGGGCGCCTGAACCGCCGTGCTGTGCCTGCAATGAAGGGAGGCCGACCGCGGCCCAACCGGCCCGGTCGACGTCACCCCATGTCGGCAGGATAAGCGAAGCGCGAAAAGCCCAGGGCGGGGACTGTTGCTTTCCGCAGATGACTCAAGAGGTCGGTGGCCGGTGATTGTGATTGTCGATTACGGAATGGGGAACCTGCGCAGCGTCCAGAAGGCGTTCGAGCGGATCGGTCACCCCGCCGAGGTCTCGGACAAGCCCGAGGCGGTGGTGCGGGCGGAGCGCCTGGTGGTGCCGGGCGTCGGCGCGTTCGGCGACGCGATGGCGGCCCTGCGCCAGCGCCGCCTGGTGGAGCCCATCCGGGACTTCTGCGCCCGCGGCCGGCCGTTTCTCGGCATCTGCCTCGGCCTCCAGGTCCTCCTGGAGGTCAGTGAAGAGGTGTCGGGAGTCACGGGCGTGTCTGCGCCATTGACAGGCGCCCTGGAGGAGGGCCTATGCCTGGTGCCGGGGCGGGTGGTCCGGTTCGGCCCGGAGGTGGTTCGCCGGGGCCTGAAGGTCCCGCACATGGGCTGGAACGTGGTGGAGCCGGTCGGCCCGTCGCCGCTCCTGGAGGGGATGGGGAAGGAAGGGGTTTACTTCTATTTCGCCCATTCCTATTATGCGGCCCCGCGGGACGAAGGCGTGGTCGCGGGCCGGACTGACTACGGCGGATGGTTCGCGAGCGTCATCCACGCCGGCAACATCCACGCTACGCAGTTCCATCCGGAAAAGAGCCAGGCGGCCGGGCTGACGATGCTTGAGAATTTCGTCAGGCTGGCGTGAGCGCGGGTGATTGGGCGGCATGCCCACGGGAGAAACGCCGTAGGCATGCCGCCCTCGAGGCTGAGGCGGCGGATGCTGATTCTCCCGGCGATTGACCTGCGGGGCGGGCGGTGCGTTCGCCTGCGCCAGGGCAGGTACGACGACGAGACGGTCTTCGATGAAGACCCGGTTGCCGTCGCCCGCCGCTTCGAGGCCGCGGGGGCCGAATGGCTTCACGTGGTTGACCTCGACGGCGCGCGGGCCGGCCGGTCGGAGAACCTCGACACGGTCCGCCGCATCGTCCGGGCCGTCGGCACGCCGGTGGAGGTGGGCGGCGGCATCCGCACGACCGGAGCGGCCGGCGACATCCTCGAGATGGGCGTCGCGAGGGTCATCGTCGGGACCCGTGCGATACGCGAGCCGGAGTGGCTGCGGGCGCTTGCCGCGAAGTTCCCCGCGAGGGTCGCCCTGGGCCTCGATGCCCGCGGCGGCCTCGTGGCCGTGGAAGGCTGGGAGAACCCGACGGTCCGGACGGCGGCGGACGTGCTGGCGGACATCGACGGCCTGGCGCTGGCAGCGATTATCTATACTGACATTGCCCGAGATGGTATGATGGCCGGTCCCAACGTCGAGGCCACCGCCGAGGTGGTGAAGGCGACGCGTTTGCCGGTCATCGCCTCGGGCGGCGTGACGACGGTCGAGGACGTGAAGCGCCTGAAGGCAGTAGGCGTGGCCGGGGCCATCATCGGGCGGGCGCTTTACGAAGGCAGGATTAGGCTCGAAGCGGCCCTCGCGGCCGCGGGCGAGTAGGGTACTTGGGCCGCCTCGCTCGCGAGGCGTCGGGCCCATGGCCACGTAACAGCGCGTGACCATGCCACCCGGCTTGGCGGGGCGCGTTTATCGAACATGAGCGTTTGGAGGTGCCGATGGCAGCCGTCACAACCGAAGCGATCCGGAACATCGTCCTTATTGGAAACAGCGGCGGGGGCAAGACCCAACTCGCCGAGGCCATTCTTCACAAGGCGGGCATGATCACGCGCTTGGGTACGCCTGAGGACGGCAGCACCACGAGCGATTTCGAGCCCGAGGAGAAGGAGCGGCAGTCGAGCGTCGCCACCTCGGTGCTTCATGCCGCGTGGAAGGGCCACCATATCAACCTGCTCGACACCCCAGGCTACGCCGACTTCATGGGATCGGCGCTGTGGGCGATGGCGGCCGCCGACACGGCCGTCCTCGTGCTGAGCGCAACCTCCGGCGTCGATATCCATTCGCGGCGTCTTTTCGAGGCCGCCGCCGATCAGAAGATGGCCCGGTGCGTTGTGATAAACCGGGCCGACGCCGAGAACGTCGACCTCGAGATCATCCTGGGCCAGGTTCGCGAGACCCTTGGCACGCATTGCCGGCCGGTCACGGTCCCCATGGGGCAGGGGCCCGGCTTCAAGGGCGTCGTCGACGCGTTCGCCAGGACCGATGGCGAGGCGCTGATGGACGTGGCGTCGGCCCACGGCGAACTGGTCGAGTCGATCGTCGAGGCCGATGAGGCGCTGATGGAGCGATACCTGGGCGACGAGCCCATCTCGCCTCAGGAACTTGCCGGGGCCTTCACCAAGGCCCTCGCGGCGGGCACGGTCATCCCGGTGTTCTTCGCGAGCGCGCGCAAGGAGATCGGCATCGAGGAACTCCTCGACAACCTCGTGCGTTTCGCGCCGAACCCGCGGCAATCGCGGCCCCGCTCGGCCCGCAAGGGCACCGAGGCCGACGCGCCGGAAGTGGTCCTCGACTCCAAGGCCGACGGCACGCTCTGCGGCCAGGTCTTCAAGGTCGTGAGCGACCCGTACGTGGGCAAGGTTTCGTACCTGCGGATTCTGAGCGGCCGGTTGCCGGCGGATTCCACGGCCCGCATCGGCGACGACCGCCGCGAGACCAAGATCAGCCAGTTGCTCCGCGTCCAGGGCAAGGATACCCAGCCGTTGGCCGAGGCGGTCGCGGGCGACATCATCGGCATTCCGAAGGTCGACGAACTCTCAATCGGCCGCACCATCTCCGCGGGCGGCGACCCCCTCATCGTGCCGCTCGTCAGGATGCCCGTGCCCATGTATTCCCTGGCTCTTCAGCCCAAGAGCCGCGGCGACGAGCAGAAGATCTCCGAGGTCCTGGCCAAGGCCATGGACGAAGACAGCACCCTCAAGACCACCCGCGACCGCCAGACCAACGAACTGGTCGTCAGCGGCATGGGCGACATCCACCTGATGGTGCTCCTGGCGCGCCTCAAGCGCCGGTACCAACTGGAGGTCGAGACCAAGCCCCCGAAGATCCCATACCGCGAGACGGTCACGAACAAGGGCGACGGCCACTATCGCCACAAGAAGCAGACGGGCGGGGCCGGCCAGTTCGGCGAGGTCTGGATGCGGGTCGAGCCGCTGGAACGCGGGGCCGGCATTGAGTTCGTCGACGATACGTTCGGTGGCTCGATTCCCAAGCAGTTCTTGCCGGCCATCGAGAAGGGCGTCCGCGAGGCCTGCGAGGAAGGCGTCATCGCCGGCTACCCATTCCAGGACGTCCGGGCCCTGCCGTACGACGGCAAGAGCCACCCGGTGGACTCGAAGGAAGTTGCGTTCAAGATCGCCGGCCGCAACGCCTTCAAGGACGCCGTTATGAAGGCCAAGCCCGTGATCCTCGAGCCGTACGTCAACCTGGCGATTACGGTGCCCGACTCGTATCTCGGGTCGATCACCGGCGACCTGAACAGCCGGCGCGGGCGCATCATGGGCATGGAGACGGGGGCCGGCGGCACGCAGACCATCAAGGTCCTGGTGCCCCTTGCCGAGGTCGCCCAGTACAACACGCAACTGAGGAGCATCACGGGCGGACAGGGCACCTACACCATGGAGTTGTCGCATTACGAGCCGGTGCCGTCGCACGTGCAGCAGCAGATTGTTGAGGCGGCCGCAAAGGCCAGGCAGGAAGAGCGCGAGGAGTAGTCGTTGGAGGGCCGCGGCATGCCGTGCCGCCGCGGCCGGCGTGCGACCGCGGCCGCTGCCTTGCGGCCCGGCGATTCGGCGGACCCGATTTGCCTGGGGCGCCGGGATGGGGTATAATCCCGGCGCATCTCAGGTTGCAGAAATGGCGGCATGCGATGTCTCTGGTGCCAGGCCGCGAAGACGAGATTCCGGCGATCATCGACGCGATCGTCGCCACGTACGACGACGTGTCGAAGATCAACCATCTGAGCGTCCGCTCGCTGCCGTCGCGCGACGCCGTCCGCGAGATTCTCGACGGCCTCAAGGAAATCCTGTACCCCGGCTACTTCGGGCGCCGCAACTTCACCCGGCAGAACATCCGCTACCACATCGGCGACCGCATCTACCAGGTCTATCGCGCGCTGGCCGAGCAGATCTACCTGAGCGTCCTGCACGAGTGCCGGCGCACGCAGGCGGAGTGCGGCTACTGCGAGGACCTGGCGGCCGGGATGGCGCTGGAGTTCCTACAGCGGGTGCCGGGCATCCGCGCCCTCCTGGCCGGCGACGTCCAGGCCGGCTACGATGGCGACCCGGCGGCCCGGAGCCTCGACGAGGTCATCTTCTCGTACCCGGGCCTCGATGCCATCACGGTTTACCGCATCGCCCACGAACTGTGGGACCTCAAGGTGCCCCTGCTGCCGCGCATCATGACCGAGATGGCCCACAGCGCGACCGGCATCGACATCCATCCCGGGGCGATCATCGGGCGCCACTTCTTCATCGACCACGGTACGGGCGTGGTCGTCGGCGAGACCACGGTCATCGGCGACAACGTGCGCATTTACCAGGGTGTGACGCTCGGCGCGCTGAGTTTCCCGAAGGAAGAGTCGGGCGAGGTGGTCCGCGGGCGGAAGCGCCATCCGACCATCGAGGACGACGTCATCATCTACTCCGGCGCGACGCTCCTGGGCGGAGAAACCGTCGTCGGCAAGGGCAGCACGATTGGCGGCAACGTCTGGCTGACGCACTCCGTTCTGCCGCATTCCATCGTCATGGTGAAGGAACCCGGCCTGGTGGTGGCCGACAAACGCCAGCGCAAGAGTGCCCGCGACAAGGGCGCCCCGTCGGGCCCGGTGCCGCCGAAATGATTCGGTTTTTTTGCTTGCAGGGGTGTAACCGGCGGCCTAGCATGAACTTGCAATTCCGTTTTAAGGAAAGTCATCGGGCGATGGCGGGTTCCGCCGGGAATTCTTGTCAGCGGCGATGTGAACGGCGACTTCGGCTTGGTTATCGGACGTGCCGGCCTGTGGGGCTGCATCGGGAGACGGAGGCTGGGGCCAAGGACAGGGGTCAGTCATGAAGACTGTTACCAAGAAGGAACTCACGGACCGCGTCGCGGATGCGCTCCAAGAGAAGCGCAGCACCGTGAAGGTCATCGTCCAGCAGTTCCTGGACCGTATTGTCGCTGAACTGGCGAAGGGCAATCGCTGCGAGTTCCGCGACTTCGGCGTTTTCGAGATTCGTATCCGCAAACCGCGCATGGCGCAGAACCCGCGGACGCTCGAGCGGGTGCCGGTGCCGGTGAAGGCCATCGTGAAGTTCAAAGTCGGCCGTCAGATGAGGGACCGGGTTCAGAAGGGGATGCCGGAACCGGCGGCCTCGAAGACGCCGAGGCGCGCGGAACCGGCCGCCAGGTCGGAGGTCCCGCCCCAGCCCACCGCGTGAGTTCTCCACCGATTCGAGGGAACGTCTACGAAAGGTCGCACACATGGCACAGGGCAAAGTAAAGTGGTTTGACCAGAAGAAGGGCTTCGGGTTCATTGCCGAGACGGGCGGCAAGGACGTGTTCGTCCACTACTCCGGAATCACCGGGAGCGGCTTCAAGACGCTCGCGGAGGGTCAGGAGGTGGAGTTCGAGATCGAGCAGAGCGACAAGGGCCCCCGCGCCGTGAATGTGCGGGCGGTGGGCGAAACGACCTGAGCGTCGCCGCCGGCGACCATCGCCCGACAGGGGCGCCGGACCGCCCGCGCCGGCTCTGCTGGCGGCGGGTCCGGCGCGGCCATTCCCGCTTCTTGCACGGAGCCGCAGTGAAAACGCGCGAGCAGACCATCCGGCATCTGGCCCTCCAGATCTTTGAGGTCACGAAGCGAAACTGGATCGAGTCTCAGCGCGAGAAGATGAAAAGCGGCATCGACCTCTCGGAGTCCGAGTTCCTCGCCCTCGATGCGCTCGAGAACGTCGCCTCGCTGTCGGTCGGCGAGTTGCGGCAGCACGTGGGCGTATTGCCGGCCCAGATGTCGCGCATCATCAAGGCCCTCGAACAGCGTTACGACGAGAAACTGGTCCTGTGCGCCATCAACCCCAGGGACAAGCGCAAGATCGACGTCTCGATCACGCCGAAAGGGCGCCGGGTCGTGGCCGGCTATCGTCGGGCCAAGATCATGAGCAGTATCGAGGGCCTGAGTCGTATGGACGACAAGGACCTCGCCAGTTTCTCCGCCATCATGGATAAGATTGCGGCCGCCCAGGCGCGGAGGGTTCAGGCCGGCTCTTCGTGACGGCGCCCGCGGGCCGGGCTTTTGTCGTTTGCGCCGGCCTGCAACTGCCGGTGTATGGCGGGGAGCCGAAGGCGACCGCGTCTTCCCGGCTGGCGCGTCGCCCCACGGGTACTCGCAAAGGAACCTCGCAGTGAAAGTCGCTCTGGCCGGGCTGCCGATGTCGGGCAAGACATGCCTGTTTACCGCCCTGTCGTGCGGCGTCATCGACTCGGCGGCCAGCCCCGCCCGGGCTGACCGCCCCAATGCCGCCACCGTGGCGCTGCCCGACGAGCGGCTCGACTGGCTTGCCGAACACCACAAGGCCCCGAGGCGGACGCCCGTCCAGATGGAATGGATCGACGTGCCGGGCCTCTCGCCGGGCCGCGCAGAACTCTCGACCCAGAACACCGCCATCCTGGAACATTTCCGCAAGTCCGACGCCCTGGTGCACGTCCTCCGCGCGTTCGAGTCGGCCCGCGTGCCTGGGCGCGCCGACCCCAAGGCCGACCTCGCAACGCTCCACAGCGATTTCCTCGTCTCGGACCTCGACGTCATCCTGCGCCGCATCGAGAAGATCGAGAAACAGGTCACCAAGCCCACGCCGGAGCGTGAGGCCCTCAAGCGAGAACTCGAGTTCCTCGGCCGCTGCCGCGAAGCCCTGGAGGCCGAGCGGCCCCTGCACGAGGTGGTGCGCAGCGACGCCGAGCGGGCCGTCCTGCGCGGGTTCCAGGCCCTGACCGAGAAGCCCGCCCTCACGGTCCTCAACGTGGGCGAGGTCGATGCCGGGAACCCCGAGGCCGTCGCCGCGAAGTCGAGCGACCTGGCCAGCCCGCTCGTGGCTCTGTGCGCGTCGCTCGAGGCCGAGATCGGCGTCCTGGCGCCCGAGGAGCGAGCCTCGTTCATGGGCGAGATGGGCCTTGCGCGCCTGCATACCGCCGACGTCCTCTGGGGGGTGCACAACGCCCTCGGCCGCATCACGTATTTCACTGTGGGCGAGAAGGAGGCGGCCGCCCGGAGCATTCCGCGCGGCACCAACGCCGTTCTGGCGGCCGGGGAGGTCCATACCGACATGGCCCGCGGGTTCATCCGCGCCGAGGTCGTCACCTTCGAGGATTTCAAACGCGCCGGCGGCCTGAAGCAGGCTCGCGCCGACGGGCACGCGCGGGTCGAGGGCCGCGACTACATCGTCCAGGACGGCGACATCATCCTCTTCCACTTCAGCCGTTAGGAGGGGCACGTGCGCGCCGTCGTCGTCAGCATCGGCAGAGAACTCACGAGCGGCCTCACGCTCGACCGGCATGCCGCCGTCATCTCCAAGGCCCTGAGTGCCCTCGGCATCGAGATCGTGCGACACGTGACGCTCGACGACGATGCCGCGGCGATCGCCCGGGCCTTCCGCGAGGCGGGCGAGGAGGCCGATGTGGTTGTGGCCACCGGCGGCCTCGGCCCGACGCTCGATGACTGCACGCGCGAGGCCCTGGCCCGCGCCATGGGCGTCCCCCTGGAGGAGAACGCCGAGGCGGCCGCGCACCTCGAAACCTGGGCGAAATCGCGCGGCCGGCGCCTGAGCCAGTCCAACCTCGTCCAGACCCTCCTGCCGCAAGGCGCAGGGACGCTGCCGAATCCCGTGGGCACGGCCCTGGGCATCGAAGCCCGCGTCGGCCGGGCCTTGGTGCTCTGCATGCCGGGCGTTCCGGCCGAGATGCGCAAGATGCTGGCCGACGAGGTCCTGCCGCGACTCCGCAACTTGCAGGGCGGCCGCGTGACCCGGGTGCTTACGATCCGCACGTTCGGTCTGCCGGAGTCGCTCCTGGGCGAGCGTATCGCCGACCTCATGACGCCGGGCCGGTGCCCGCACGTCGGCACTGCGGTGCACGGCGGCATGATCGATGTCCACATTTACGCGTCAGGCGATCCCGCCGAAGTGGAACGGTCGCTGGAGGCCGACCGCCGCGCGGTCCGCGAGCGGCTCGGCCAGGCGGTCTTTGCCGAGGGCGACGAGCACATGGAGGATGCCGTGGCGGCGCTCCTGGCCCGGCGCGGCGCCACGGTCGCCGTAGCCGAGTCGTGCACCGGCGGCATGATTGCCGCCAAACTCGTCAATGTGCCCGGCATCTCGGAGTACCTCCTCGAAGGCATCGTCTCGTACTCGAACGAGTCGAAGGTCCGCACGCTTGGCGTGCCCGAGACGCTCATCCGGCAGCACGGCGCGGTGAGCGAACCTGTGGCCCGCTCAATGGCCGAGGGCGCGCGGGCGCGCTGCGGGGCTGATTACGCCCTTGCGGTCACGGGCATCGCGGGTCCGAGCGGGGGCACGCCGGAGAAGCCCGTCGGGACCACCTGGTTGGCGCTGGCCGGCGCCGCCGCGACACAGGCCGTCCGAGAGGTCTTCACGGGCGACCGGGCCCTTGTCCGAGAGCGTGCGGCCAACTATGCTTTGAACCTGCTGCGGCTCAGGCTGCTCGACGCTGAGCGGGCGCAGGGGCACTGCATGCCGCGCCCCTAGAAAGGCGGGCGCACCGTGTACGGAGCCGGGCGCGCCATGTAGCCGCCCCGCACGTCGGGGCGCGTGTTGTTGTTGCCGCTGCTGGCAGGTGCCCAGCCCCCGGCGGGTTTAGAGGCGGTCGCGTATGAAGATCTCGCGGATCTCGCGAAGTGTGTACCGGCGCTTGAGGTCCTGGATGAGCCGTATGCGGCGGACGGCCGATTGCTCGAAGAGCCGCTGGCCGCCGGGAGTCCGGGCCGACTCTTTCAGCAGGCCGTACATGCAGTACGTGCTGACGACCTGGCGGGAAACGCCGGCCCTCTCGGCCAGATCGCTTATGCGGTACAGGGCAGACGAGGCGGCCACCGCCGGTTGGTCGGCTTCTTGATCGCTCACGCGGGGCTTATCGGACGCCCCGGAAAGAGAACTTGAGGCAAAGGTCTTCGCAAGGTATGCTGGGCTCGTACCATTCGGTAAGGAGGTTACCTCAACATGGCGACTCACATGATTGGCTGCACACTTTGGTCTCTGGGGATTGGCGACACGGTGCAGGCGCTCGAGAAGGCCGCCGAACTGGGGATGGAGGCGGTCCACTTCACCTTCCGCGACGACGCCGAGGCGGCCGGCGCCGGCCTGGACCGCATCCGCGAGACGCTCGAGCGGACCGGGCTGAAGGTCCCCGGCGGCATGGCGGGCTTCGTGGGCGAAGACTATGGAACCATAGCCTCGATCCGCCGCACCGGCGGCTTCACCGACGCGGCCCTGTTTCCCGAGCGGCTCGAGCGGTGCCGCCGCTTTGCCGAGGGGCACGTGCGCCTGGGCATCAAGCACATCAGCACGCACGTGGGCTTTGTGCCGGAGCCCAAGGACCCGCGCTATAGCGACGTTCTGGAGCGCATCGCCCGTGCGGCCGACGTGTTCCGCGCCGCAGGCCTGACGGTGGGTCTGGAGACGGGGCAGGAGCCCGGCAAGGTTCTTGCCCACGTCCTCAAGGACCTGGGCCGGCCGTACGTGAGCGTGAACTTCGACCCAGCCAACTTCATTCTGTACGGTTCCGACGATCCGGTGGCGGCCGCCAAGGTGCTCGCGAAGCAGGTCTCGATGACACACATGAAGGACGGCACGCCTTCGGCGAACCCCGGCGAGGTCTGGGGCGAGGACGTGCCGCTCGGCACGGGCAACGTGGACTTCGCGGGTGTTCTGAAGGCGCTGCGGAAGGGCGGCTTCATGGGGGCCCTCATTATCGAGCGCGAGGCCGGTACCACCCGCCAGGCCGACATCCTGGGCGCCAAGTGGTACCTGAAAGGCCTACTGGCCGGCCTGGGGGCGTAGGGTTCGCCAAGCCCGCGGGGACGCCCGAAAATGAGAATCCCGGATTTTTTGGTTGCATAATGCCATTTTATGCGTAATAACTAGTGGCGGCGAGAGAGCAAGGGGGCGTAACCTGTAGTTGTACCTCAAGTTACGCTGCTCGCGGCGCATTCGGGCCAAACGGAGATGTCATGGGCAAGGCCATAGCCGTTGCTGCCGGTGCGTATGAGCACGAGGGCCGCCGAGGGGCCGCCGCAGACTACGATGTCGGCCTCATGCTTGCCTTTCAGCGGGGTGATGAACTCTCGTTCCAGGAACTTGTCGAACGCAACCACGCCCGCGTCATCGGCCTGATTTACCGCTTCATCGGCGATGCCGCCGACGCCGAGGATTTGGCCCAGGAAGTTTTCCTGCGCATCTACCGGGCGCGGCCGACGTACAAGCCGACCGCCAAGTTCTCGACCTGGATGTTCCGGATCACCGCCAACGTCAGCCTGAACGCCCTGCGGTCTCGGGCCAACCGCCGCGACGACGTTTCCATCGACCAGATGGGCGACACGGGCGATGGCCCTCGCGGCATCCCGGACGGCGATTGCTCGATGCCCGACGACCACCTGCACCAGTCCGAACTCCAGGGCAAGGTGCAGGAGGCGATCCACGCCCTCCCCGAAAAGCAGCAGATTGCCGTGGTGTTGAACAAGTATGAGGGCATGAGTTACGCCGACATCGCCCGCACGATCGGGTGCAGCACGATGGCCGTAAAGAGCCTGCTGGCCCGCGCCCGCGACAATCTGAAGGACCGCCTGCTGCTGTACATCCGCACGGGCCGCGGCCGCCAGAGAATCGCGTAGTTTTCTTCCCGCTTTGCGCAACACCTTCGCGCCCTCCGTCTGTTCAACCTTCTGGACGGAGCGCCTCCTTAGGGTTCTGACATGTCTTCGCCGGTTTGCCACTGGGTTCGGAGCGTGCTGGCCGCGTACCTCGACGGCGAACTTAAAGCCTCGACGGCCGACGCGGTACGCCGGCACCTTGCGCGCTGCGAGTCGTGCCGCCGCCGGGCCCGGGAACTCGAGGAGGCCTGGGAACTCCTCGACGAAGTCAAGGCCGTGCCCGTCCGCCCCGGCTTCACCGAGCGGATGATGGCTCGGATTGTCGAGGAGAAGGAACTCCAGGCCCTCGAGGCGCGCCTGCGCCCGAACCGGATATTGCGGCAGGTGGCGGCGACGGTCCTCGGGCTGGCGGCGGGCCTGGTCCTCGGCCTTGCGATCTACGGATGGACGGGGCACCTGCGTGAACCCAGCAGCCCCGTCGAACGCGAGGTCAGCCGACACATGACGTTCCTCGAAGATGCGGAACTCCTCGACGAGATCGCGGTCATCGAAGCGATCGATCGGTTGACGGGCGCCGGCGAGCGCGCCAGCGGAGTGTGAGGCATGGACGCACGACGCGAAGAACTCAGACGCCTGCTGCATCGCCGCCGGCGGAGACTGCGCCTCATGCTCGTCTGCCTGGCGACCGCCCTGGCTTGCGGGCTGGTGGCGGGGGCGGTCGGTCCGCAGATCCTCATCGGCAGCGTCGCCGGCGACCCGGCGTCGGCCGGGGCAGGGCAGGATGCCGCCCGGCTGGCCGCCGAGTCGAAGACCGCCGTGTCGCTGGCCCTGGCCGAGGACCTGCGCCTCGACCCGCGCGAGGTCCAGGCCAACGCCATTCGCTGGGCCGGCCTCACGGAGGCCGACCGCCGCGCGTTCCTCGACCGCTACTGGCACCTGGCCGAGATGGATCGTACGGCGCGCGAGCGGCTCGTCAAGCAGTACCTCGAGTTCCGCGAACTGCCGGAGAATCGCCAGGAGTTCCTCAAGGCCCGGGCGCTGAGGGTTAAGGAGTTCGTAAGCACCCTCAGCCCGCAGGACCAGGCGCTCCTGGAGAGCATGGGCGACGCCCAGCGGGCCGAGCGGCTCCTGCAACTGTGGCAGGCCCGCTATGGCAAGTGGTAGCAGCGGCGGGTGGTGACCGATATGATGCGCGGCGGGCCGCAGGGCCCGCCGCCGTGCTTTCTGAGGGCGCTGTGGTGTTAGCAGGAAGAAGCGCAATGAGACTCCTGTTCCTCCTGGGTGCCTGTTTCCTCTTTGGCTTGGTGTTTTGCGTCGGCGCCATCGCCGCCGAGGCCCCGCCTTCCTCGCCGGAGGCGGCGTCTAACCCCTGGCCGGTCGGTCGGCCCACTGACATGCCCGGCGAACCGGTGCTTGAAGAGCCCACGCTGCATTGCCTGGGCGTTTACTGGATCGTCGGCGGCGGTGAGGAGAAGAAGGCCCGCGTCGAGGTCTCCTACCGGCAGGCAGGCCAGGAGGCCTGGAAGCCGGCGCTGCCGCTGTTTCGCGTGCAGCACGGGGCCACGTCGCAGAAAACCCACGAGGCCCAATTGAACCCGCCCGACAATGCCTGGCTCTTCGCCGGGAGCATCCTTGGCCTTACGCCCGACACCGAATACGAGATTGAACTCAAACTCGTCAAGGCCGACGGGTCGATGACCGTCAAGACGGTCAAGGCCCGCACGGCGGCGGAGCCCAATGAACCGCCGAACATGCGCATTCGCCACGTCGCCCCCGGCAAGGGCGAGGGCGACGGCTCGACGGAGAAGCCGTTCCTGGGTCTCGACGCCGCCCAGGCCGCCGCCGAGCCGGGCGACCTCTTTCTGGTCCGCGCGGGCACGTACGGGGCGTTTCGCGCCATGCGCAGCGGCGCCCCCGGCAAGCCTATCATCTGGCGCGGCGCGGGCGATGGTGAGACCATCATCGACGGCGGCGGCCAGGCCAAGCGCGGCATCGAGACGGCCGGCGTCAACGACGTCTGGTTCGAGAAGTTCTCCATCAGGAACGTGTACATGGGTGTCACGCTGATCGACTCTTCGCGCGTCGTCGTCCGCCGCTGCCGCATTTACGACGTGAGGTGCGGCATCTACAACCACCCCTCCGACCCCAAGAAGCCATGCCGCGGCCTCTTCATCTCCGACAACGTGCTCGACGGCCCCTTCAGGTGGGGCAAGGACAACCAGGGGGCGAAGACCGACGAGTGCCGCGGCATCCAGTTCAGCGGCGTCGGACACGTCGTCTGTTACAACCGCATCCGCAACTTCAAGGACGGCATGGACATGTTTCCGTCGCTTTACTGCTCGGCCATCGACTTCCACAACAACGAGGTCAGCGAGTGCATGGATGACGGTTGCGAGATGGACTTCTCGGAGCGCAACACCCGGTGCTTCAGCAACCGGTTCACGAACGTTTTCCAGGGCATCTCGGAGCAACCGATCTTCGGCGGGCCGACGTACATCTTCCGCAACGTCCTCTACAACGTCATGGTCGAGCCGTTCAAACTGCACCATAACGGCAGCCCGAAAGACAAGATCGACTGGGCCCCGTCGGGGGCGATCATGATGCACAACACCATCGTCAAGCAGGACGAGGCGTCGTGCCTGTACACGGGGGCGCCGGTCTATAACTGCGTGTACCGGAACAACCTCTTCGTCGGCGGCCCGAAGCGTGCGATGAATGTGGATGCGCCGATGATTGATTGCGACTTCGATTACGACGGGTTCGGCGGCGGCCCGTGGGACATCTTCATGAAGTGGAACCGGGTCTTCTATAAGACTATCGACGACGTGAAGGCCAGGTCGCCCGTCGAACGCCATGCCGTAGTGGTGGATGCCGCCACGGTGTTCGCCAGTGGCATCGAGCGGCCGACGGACGTCAACAAGCAGGCCGACCCGGCGAAGATCGATCTGCGCCTGAAGGCGGGCTCTGCCGCTATAGATGCCGGCGAGGTACTGCCGACCATCAACGACGGGTTCACCGGTAAGGCCCCCGACCTGGGTGCGTACGAATTGGGCAGCCCGCTTCCGCACTACGGCCCGCGGCCCGAGCGCTGATGCAGGCCGGGGCGAAGCCCCCTATTCGGCATGAGATACTGCCGGGGTGTTGCCCCGGCCGGCGAGCGACTAGAATTCGCCCACCCGCCCTTGGATGAGGATGTCGGGGCCTACGGGCTCGGCGGTCAGATCGAGAATCTCGAGGGCCTGCACCAGGGGGCAGCCGTCGGGCCCTGCCACGGGGCCGAGGGCGCCGGCGCTGCCCAGAATCCTCGGGCTGATGAAGACCATCACGCGGTCCGCGAGGCCCTCGGCAAGGAGCGAGCCGAAGATCCTCGCGCCGCCTTCGACCAGCACCCGCGACATGCCGCGACGGCCGAGGTTCTCGAGCACGGCCCGCAGGCTGAGCGGGGCGACCGGCGCCCCTTGGTTTGTGCGCGGCGGGCAAGACTGCCCACCGCGCTCACTTTCAGTGCCGCCGCGCTGGGTTTCGTTTGTGGCACAGCCGCCCTCGGCTGTGCGGATGGCGGGACGGCCTTCACGCCCGGGGGCGGGCGTGCCACATTGCCGCGGCACGGCCACGAGTTCGCAGCCGGCTTGCCGGAGCGCCGCGGCCCTGTCGGGCCGATCGCGCAGCGCCTCCTCCGACGTGAACACGATAACCGGCGTCTCGCGTGCCGACCGCATCGGCTCCCGCGCGGGGTCGATGGCGAGTTGCCCGTCGACGACCACGCGGATCGGCTGGCCGCGCTCGGCCAGGGGGTTCACATGGCGGACCGTCAGCGAGGGCGCATCGGCCAGGACCGTCCCCGCGCCGACGAGAACCGCATCGGCGATCCGCCGCACCTCGTGGACACGGCGGCGGCTCTCCTGCGACGAAATCCAGCGGCTCTCGCCCGCTGCCGTGGCCATTCGCCCATCGAGCGTCATCGCCCACTTGGCGATGACCAGCGGCAGGCCGGTCCGCTGGCGCTTGAAGAAGGCGGCGTTGAGGCGCCGGGCCTCCTCTTCCATGACGCCGAGGGCCGTCTCTACTCCTGCGGCCTTGAGCACCGACATGCCGCGCCCCGACACCTGCGGAAACGGGTCGGCCACGGCGGCGACCACGCGGCGGATGCCGGCAGCCAGGATCGGGCCGGTGCAGGGCGGCGTCTTTCCCTGGTGGCAGCACGGCTCGAGGGAGACGTAAAGTTCGGCCCCGCGTGCCTCGGCGCCGGCCGCCTCGAGGGCCAGGACCTCCGCGTGCGGGCCGCCGAACTGCTGATGGTACCCTTCGCCGACGATGCGGTCGCCCTTGACCACGACCGCGCCGACCATCGGGTTGGGCTCGACGCGGCCGATGCCCCGGGCCGCCAGGTCGAGCGCCCGCTGCATATACAGGCGGTCGCGGCTGGAGGCGTCCATTCTACGACTCCTTGCCGGTCTGCCGGGCCTCTTGGCCCTGGCGGCCCGACTTGGGGCCGAACAGGAACGTGCCTGCCACGGCGATGACGCCGATGACAAGGTACACGTCGGCCACATTAAAGATGTAAGGCCAGTCGACCGCGAATCCGGCGACGTGAAAGGCCGCGGTAATCTGGATAAGGTCCCGCACGTAGCCGAAGATGAGC
>Ga0315286_10001304_pt1 | contig 22529 bp, 15 predicted proteins | sample YL17G10_0_MG_FD_205038 | JGI IMG/M metagenome (GOLD analysis project Ga0315286, IMG submission 205038) | Sediment microbial communities from Yellowstone Lake, YNP, Wyoming, USA - YL17G10_0 | ecosystem: Environmental > Aquatic > Freshwater > Lake > Sediment | place: USA: Wyoming | collected...
GCGATATCCGAGTAAAGCCCCATGCCGCGAAGGATGAAAAACGGCTCCAGGGTCAACTCCTCCCAGTCGATGAACAGGCCGGAGAGATAAAGGGCCAGAAGATAGAGAACAAATAACAGCAGCGCCGCGGCGCTCGCGGCATCCCAGCGATTCCGAAAGAGACGGCCGATGATCGTTCGCTGATTATCCATGACGTTCGAAAATCAAGGAAGCCATCCGGCGCGGGCCGGGGCCCTAAGCCTGACCGCTACCCCGCCGCAGCGACCTCCTGAGTTTCAATAATTGAAAGAACGCTCGGAGGCAGAACCGGACGAGCCGTCCATAGCGGATCGTGGATATCCCCGTTCCGCGCGTCCGGTGCCGGATTTCGACTTCGGTCAATCCGCCGCCGAGGCGTCCGGCGATGATGCTGAGAAATAAAGAAGGAGTTATTGTCTCGGGAGGAATCCAGGGACTGGCTTTTTCCCAAAATTCTTTGGTAAAGAGCTTGAACGGGGCATTGGCGTCGCGACAGCGGACGCCGAACCCCACTCGAATCGCCAGGCGCAGAACACGGGCGATGAGCAAGCGATGGACGGGATCGCAGCGCGGTGTCCGGACCCCGCTGATGAAATCCGTCGCCGTCCGGTTTTCCCATAAGGCCCAGAAATCCCGGGGGTCGGTCTGGCCGTCGCTGTCCATGAGGAAAAGATAGCGGCCCTCGGCCCGCCGGAGCCCGTAGAGGAGGGCATCTCCATGGCCCCCGTTTTTCTTGTGGAAAACCATCACCTGGGGAAAGCGCCTGGCCAGATCGTCCAAGATCTCCGGCGTGGAATCCCGGCTTCCGTCATCGATCGCCATGAGCACGGATTCGGGCAGCGCGGATAAAATGGAGGCGTGAGTTTCCGCGATCACCCATTCCAAACAGGCTTCCTCGTTGTGGACCGGCATCACGATCGAGAGAACGGGCTTCAGGTCATCGACCATACGCTTTCCTTTCGTCCTTGGAGGATAAAATCGACCACGTCCCTTCCCTGTTTGAAGGCATGATCCATGTTCCCGAGTTCATACAGCCAGGCCCCGAACCGGCCCCGGGAATAGACGTCATGGGCCATCAAATAGGATTGGATCGAACGCAGGGCCTCATCCCGGTCGAGCGTCGGGACGGGATACGCGTAGGGGAGCCGAACGGCAAATTCGCTCGCCTTCGGAGCGCTCGGGGAAACCCATCCGATATCATAAAGGCTCGTCCACGTCGCCTGGGTGATGATGTCCTGGAACTCCGGCTTCGTGTCGGAAAACGACGTTTCACAGACATAGGCGCAATACCGGTCCGTCCGGCCGTCAGGCACATTGAATCGAGAGTAACGGCCGAAGTTCGTAGCGCGATAAAAGGGAATCTTGGGCTCGGGAAAATACGTCCAGGTCCACTCGCCCGACACGGCGGCTTGGAATCCGCAGCCGCTCACATAGACCCCCGAATGGCGCAGCCGTTCGGCGCTCCGGCGGATATCCTCGGGCAGATTAAAGCAGCGGCGAACGAGCTCAATCAAGGGCATGGTCGTGATCAAACGATCATACCGAGCCGCGGTTCCGTTTTCGAATCCGACGGTCTTGGCCGCAAGATCCACCCAGGCCACGTCGGCCCGATAATGAAGGCGATCCTGGGGGAGCAAGGCGGCCTGGCGCCGAAAGATTTCGCCCGTCCCGCCCCGAAGCGGATACCGGAAGGCGCTGTTCGGCCCCCAATCGAAGTCGTCGGTTTTCAAAGCCAGCCTTTTTTGGGCATCTTCGTAGCTGATGATGCTCACCCGTTCGCCGACCCAGCTGGAAGCCATGAGAGCCAGGTCGGTCGCCCAGACCTTCTCATTATAAGGACGCATGAACAGCCGGGTAATCCCGGCGCCGAAGGTGGCTTCCAGCCAGCGGTCGAAAGGCAGGGAGGGATGTCCTCCCGGCCGCGACTTCAGTCCCGCCACGGCGTCCAGGGCCTGGTCTTCGGGGAGGCGATGGAGGTTGTTCTGAAAAGGATAGGGAACCCACGAATCTCCGACTTTGACGTAGCTCCTGCGCTGAAGAGGGACCAGCTCTCCGCCGCACGTCTCCTCGAGCATTCTGTCGAATTCAGGGAAATGGGAAAAAACCACATGACCGCCGAAGTCCCAAGTGAAACCTTGGGGATCTCGGCGCGAGGCCGCCAGGCCGCCGGCTGCCTCTTCCCTCTCGAACAGGGTCCAATGGCCATGGTCGAGCTCCGTCAGTCTTTGGGCCGCACCCAGCCCGCACGGCCCGGCCCCGATGATGACAATTTTCATGCGCGGCCTCGCGTTCTCATGGCTTTATCGGGCGGCACAGGATCATGGGTCCGCCGGCCATTCTTTAAGAGCGTCCGGGCCGGAGCTCATCTTGAAGACGGCGGACAGCCTCGTCCCGAGGAAGGCCATGGCTGCCAATCCGAAAAGGCCAAAAACAACCGCCGTGAAGATATGCGAAGACACGGCCACGGCGCTCACCGGATTTTTATCATAGCCTTGAAGAAAGGAAAAGATGAAAATGAAGATCAACTCCAGGCTGCCCGTGTAACCGGGAGGGGCGGGGATGAGGAAGGAGGCGCTCAGCAACCCGTATCCGACAAACATGGCCGGGAGGGGCAAACGAATACCGAAGGAGAAAAAAAATATCCCGACAAGCAGGCTCTGGGCAAGGAAGGCCAGAAAGGTCAGGCCCAGGATCTCCGGGATCCGCCGGGACAAGCGGGGCAGGAACGACAGACCCTCGACGAAAAGACGGGACAAGCGCCCGATTTTTGGCCTGAAGATTCTCGGGAAAAAGCGCAGGGCTTTCTCGATCCAAGCCAGCGCCGTCTTTTTTTTAAATAAAATAAAAACCACCGAGGCCGTCAAGGCCATCCAGATGATCACGATCATTCCGGAGACGCCCAAAAGAACGGACCGGATCCGGACGCTTAAAAACGGGGCGAGCGCAATCCCCAAGACGATGGGCAGGAGGTCCGCGGCTTTATCCATGTAGGTCGCGGCCAATGATCGGGAGAGAGGCGTTCCTTTGATCTTTTTCAAAAGCAGGCATTTGGCCGCTTCTCCCGCATGGACGGGGACAAGGAAATTGAGCAAGTGATTGGCCATCGACAGGTGAAAGGCTTCGGCGGCGGATATCCTCACGACCGGAGAGATCACGACTTTCCAGCGCAGGCTTCTCAGAAAATAAGAGAGGAAAAACAACCCGATCATGAGCGGAAGATACAGAATCCGGATTTGCGCCAACATTGCGACCAGGTCATGAATATCGACGATGGCCAGCCACAGGCCGATCAGGCCGAATGCCAGGACGAGAGTCCCGAGAATTTTGGCGGCTTTTTTCATCCGATCGGAGAACAACGGATTCACTTTCGGCGCGACGGCCGAACGCGCGCGGGGGGCATGGCATATATCGCGTTGGCCCTGGTCGCGGGATTGCTCAGCTCAAGGCCTTTGGCGAAAAGGGACTTATAAAACAGCCTGAGGCCTCGAAGGAAAATCCCCGGATTGACCCGGGCGACGCGGAATAGTCGGCGGAGGCTGTCGCCGTCGGCAAAAGCCCTCACCAGACAGCGGAGTTTGAACACGGGATATTTCTGGGCCCGGAGGAGAGTGCGTTTGAACGTATTCAGTTCGGCTAAATCCACGCTCGGCGTTTTGATATGAATGGAATCGCTCAACAGATGGTCGTAGTCGTCCCAGGCGCGGTCTTCCAGGAGGTTTCGTTCTTTCAAGCTGTCATACAACGACGTGCCCGGATAAGGAGTCGTCAGGCAGATGTTCGAGCTGAACGGCCTGATCTCCTTCAGGAGAGACCGCGTCTCCTCGATCGTCGCCGCGCTCTCGCCGGGCGATCCGATCATGAGATAAGCGTGGGTCAGCATCCCTTCTTCATGACACATCTTGAAAACGGCCTTGATCCGTTCGACCCGGACGTTTTTTTGGAGACGGTCGAGAATATCCTGGCTTCCGGACTCGACCCCCAGGGCGACGATGAAGCACCCGGCTTTTTTCAAGTTCCGGATGATCTCGCGATCAAGTCCGTTGACTCCCGTCTGGCATCGCCAAAAAATGGAGATCCTGTCTGAAACGATCCTCCGGCAAAGGTCCAGGGCCCGCTTTTTGTTCGTGACGAACGTATCGTCGGAAATCACCAGAAAATCCAGCTTGAAATTTTCCTGCAGGGAACGGATCTGACGAATCACATAGTCGCTGCCGTAATATCGGATTTTTCGCCCGAACATTCTTTCGAGCGTGGGCTGACAAAAGGTGCAGCGGTTCGGACAGCCGCGCGAAGTGATGATCGACAGCTCCCGGAATCCTTTGGCCCGGAAATATGTCTCGTAAGGGAACAGGGACTGGGCGGGCAGCGGCAGAGAATCCAGGTCGAGAATCTTATCCGCGTCGGGAGTGATCATGACGCCCCGCTCGCGATCTCTGAAAGCAATGCCCTTCACCGCGCTCAGGTCCGACACCTGGAGGAGGGCGTTCACAACCTGGGGAAAGGAAACCTCTGCTTCGCCGATACAGACGACGTCGGCGTCCAAGTCGTTCAGGCTTTCATCGGGAAGAACGCTGGCGTGAGGACCGCCCAAAACGATCTGGGCTCTCGGGTCCCTGGCCCGAATGATGCCGATGCACCTGCGGGCATTGCCGTGCAATGAGGACGTAAAGGAAATCCCGTAGATGCCCCCGTCCTCGTTCAGGGATTGAATCTGAGTCCAATTCCGGTCGAAGGACAAGTCGAGGACGCGAACCGGGAAGCCATTTTGTCGCATCACCGCCGCAAGAGAGGCCAAGCCCAGGGGGGGATAGAGGGCCGACTGTTTGGCAATGTCGGTCGGCCAGATGAGAAAAATGTTCTTTCGCGGGATCGTCACTCCGGGGCCCGCCGGGCGGGCGAAACTCTGGCTCCTATTCCTCCGCATATTCGCCTTCGATCCCGATCACCGATAAATCGTGTTTTTCGCCGAGCACATTCCCGGCAGCTTTGATTCCCATGTCGAGGTAATGATCGCTGCTCGTGTATCTGAACGCTCCATTCCGGCCAATCACCTGAAGATTCCGGAATCGGGAGAGGTGTTTCAAGAGAAGGTGAAGATGCGTTTGATATCCCATTTCATATATTGGATACGCGTCCGGCCATCGAACCACGAGCGAGTCCTGGACATCCTCCGCCGCGATTTGTCCCAGACGGGCTAAATGATCGACCGTCAGATTCCGGAGGTGTTCGTCATCGCTCTTCCAGAGGTCATCGGCATCCGAACAAAAATACTCGACAACCAGGGAGGTCCGTCCGTCCGGGGACATGTCCCGGCTCCAGTTCTTCGGCTCATGAATTCGGCAGAAGGGAATCCGTTTTTCCGGAAAATACATCCACGTATTCGGCGTCACCTGGCTACGGCCGATCGCCAGAAAAACAAAAATCATGTTCCGGAAAAGAAGGCGGCCCGCCGCGGACAGGACGTCATCATCCGGCGGGGGGGCGAGTCCCTTCACCAGGGAGGTGACAGGCACGGTCGAAATGACGTCGTCAACACGATAGTCTTCGACCTCGTCGCGGCATTTGACCCTGACCGATTCGACCCGATCTCCCGAAACGTTAAGCCCCATGACCCGCGCGTTCAACCGAATCGAATCGAGGCCGATGTCCGCGGCCAGTCTTTCCGCGATCCGTCCGAATCCTAACCTGGGATAAAGGAACTGATGAATCAGAGTCGGCAGATGTTGGGAGGAGGGGCTGAAGGCGTTCTTGATCGCAGCCGTAAGCGACAATGATTTGATCCGCTGGCTGGCGAAATCCAGGGAAAGCCTGTCGCTCGGAATTCCCCACAGTTTTTCGGCATACTCGATAAAGAACTTCCGAGCGAGAATCCGACCGAACCTGTTGACGACCCAATCCCTGTAGGTCGCCTCGGTTTTCGGGGCGAGCTTATTCCGTAGTCTCGAGAGGGCGTAATCCCCGAGAATAAGGCCCGTTTCCCAGGGCCCCATCCGGAAGAAGGCGTTCGACGGAGTCAATGGATAATTGAACATTTTGCCGTCCAGGCAGACTTTGCTCATTCGGGGGACCTCGATCAGTTCGCCGGCCATGAGCTCGCCGAGAAAACGATTGATCTCCTCCTTCTTCGAATAAAAACGGTGCCCTCCAAGGTCGAACCTGAAGCCCTTATATGTGACCGTCTTGGACGCCCCGCCGACCTCCGAATCCGCCTCGAAAATCGTGACGGCAACACCGTTCCTGGCCAAGGCATATCCCGCGGCCAGGCCCGAAAGCCCCGCGCCCAAAATCGCGACCCTTCTCATATTTTCGACTCCTGCAAAACAACGACGAGTAAGACCTCAGTCCGGTTCTTCCGGACGGGAGGAACGACGTTCGCCTCGCCCAAAGCGGCGGAGTGTCCCGCCAGCCTGAATTCCAAAAAATCCGAGAAGCCCCAGCAGGGTGACAAGGGAGATCGCGGCCCCGCGGCGAAATGATGATGGCTTGAAAATGAAGCGGACCGTATGGACGCCCCTCTCCAGAAAAACGGACCGGAACATATAGTTGGATGTGTAAATCCTGGCTTCCTTCCCGTCGACGAAAGCCTTCCAGCCGGGATATTGAATCTCGCTCAGAAAGAGAAAACCCTTTTTCGCCGAAGAGGCCTTGATGATGATTTCGCCGTCCTTGACTCTTTCGAACGAAATCTGCTCTTCCTCTCCGGGCCCAAGGCTCTCCGGCGCGTATTCGGGGGATTCCTCTAAAACAAGGACTTCCCGCGGCCGGAATCCGGGATTCTTAAGGAAGCCCAGAATCCGCTCCTTGTCTTTGATGACCTTGACCGAATGGACCAGGAACGCTCTGGGAAGAGCGGCCGTATTTTCATACACATAGAGAGGGAGGGTATCCCTCCGTTCCGGATCCCAGGTTTTTGCCGCGGGAATCCGGTCGGTATAGACGAGCCTGAAGCGATCGTCATCGATGGTTTTGGACGTCAAGATGTACTTGGTGTTCAGAAGATTGACCGCAACTGAGTCGTATCTGGCGACCCTCATGAGCGTCAACTCTTGAATGACAGGCTGATCCTGAAAGGCCGCGAGAAAATCGGCATAGTCCTTGAGGATCTCAAGGGACCCGTATCCGTTGACGCTCGATATTTTATTGAGTTTCAAGACGGGGTCTTGTTCGGGATAATCCAGGATGGGAAGAACGCGGAAAGGCTGGCTCTCCTTTTTGAGGAAATCGACCCATGATCCTTTGGAGATAAAAGGGGTCAGGTCATAGGTCCTGAGAAATCTGGCTCCGTAGAGTCTCATCTCGAAAAAGATCAGGAGAACGACGACGGTCTGGAGAATGCGGTCCCGGCTTCGAATTTTTTTCCGAAAAGCGAGGGGGAACACGGCGGCCAGGACGACCACACCCGCGGTCCCGACATCATGGACCAGCGGATCCCGATACTTTTGAATCTTCGCCTTGAATCCTGCGGCCGGAGCGGCCATTCCGGAACCGTTTTTTGGTGGGACGCCGGATGTCAGTGAAAAAACCAGGCTCGCCGCAAGGATCGAGAGGGCGGCCAAGGCCATCATCGCACCTGCCGCCCTTTTCAATGTGTGTTCCCGAAGGGCCCAAATCTTGCTCTTCAGAAATGACACTCCGAATCCGACGAGAACCGAAATGGAAAACACATACATGTAGATGAAAAAGATCGGATTCCGGAAAGCCCTGAAGCCGGGGAGAAATCGGGACAAGAGGCCATAGAGGGGAGTGTAGCGTCCCGCGGCCAAGACAAGCGAGATGAAAGCCAACATCCAGAAGAACAGCACATTCCGGTTCCGGATGAAACCCAGGGAGAGAATCGCCATGGCCAGGGCGACGATGCCGACGTATCCGAGCGATACGGGAAATGGAAAACTGTTCGTCCCGATGATCGGCGCCAATCGAGGCAGGACAAAGGTGAGCAGATAGGAAGGTTCCATGGACCATCGCGTGAAGAAAGCGACGTCCTCCTGACCCGGGGCGCGGACCGAATACGCGGAGAGTTCGGCGGCCGGAATAAGCTGGACGGCAAACAGGGCGAACCCGATCAGGGCGATGATGAAAAAAGCGCCAATGGCGGGCAGCGCTTTCTTGAGCCCGCCGGTCCTGAGGGACGCCATGAAAAGGACGACCGAAAAAAACGCGAGGGCCATCAGCCCGTAAAAGGCAAATTGAGGGTGGCCGGCGAATAACTGAATCCCGAAAACCAGACCCCCAAGGACGGCGTAGCCTATTTTTCGGCTCTTAACGGCTTTCAGGTAGAAAAAGAAAACCAGGGGCGTCCAGGTGATCGAGCCCAGCACCGTTTCGTGGCCCCACCAGAGCTCGTCGATAAAAAAGCCGCTGAACATGAAGGCAAGGGCGCTGGCCAGAGCGCTTCCTGGCCGGCGTCCCAACTCGGTCGCCAAAGCGAACATGAACACGCCCGCGAGAAGAACATGGAGAATCAAGCTGAAGTTCATCCCCAGATGCGTCGGCAGGATCAGGAAAATGAGGTTGACCGGGTAAAAGATATGGCAATTCATGGAGGCGAAATACGGGAATCCCGAAAAGGTGTATGGATTCCAAAGGGGAAGAGACCAGGCTCTGAGGTATTCGGCGTCGAGGGCGCGGTAGGGGTAGAGCAGCCGCAGATGATCTTCAACGTTGCCGATGGCGATACGATCCAGAGAAACCAATCCCGACAAAAAGACTAAGGTCAAACCGAGGAGCGTCAAAATCGGAAGACGCCAATTTCCACGGGATCTCCCGAATTCGGACTTCTCCTCCGGCCGCGCACTGTCGCCGACGCCCGGCATCCGCTTCTCACTCACGACGCGGAATCCCGGGTCAGGCGAATTTTCGAAGTTTCATTCCCCATTTCAAGAGATGGATTCCGTTGAGGTTCAAGTTGCTTTTCATCGCCGGGGCGCTGCTGAGACTATAGATCAGCTTATAGAATCTGTTCGGAGGCCAGGTGATGAGGTTTCGGATCAAGGGCGTGAGAAAAGGAACAGTGATTGCCAGATGGGCAAATCGGCAGAGATTGGTGATCTGGTCGATGCCCCTGATGTTCATGATGCTCCCCTCGTTCATCGTCTTGAGATATTCGGCCTCGGGATCGAGAAAGCCGTGTTCCAGGGCATAGCTGACAATTTCCGTCCGAGGATAGGGCTGAAACACGTTGTTGATCGTGTAATCGGGTTTTAAGGCGCGGTTCAAGGCAATGGTCTCCCAGGCCAAAGGGAGGGTTTCCCCAGGCAAACCGAACATGTTGTAGGTTCCGAATCGGACGCGGTATTTTTTTAACAACCTGGCGGCATTAAGAATCTGGGCGTTCGTCAGCTGTTTTTTCAGAATCCGGTTGCGCAGGTCCTCGTTTCCCGTTTCCACCCCGAAAAAAACGTTCAGGCATCCGGCCGCCTTGAGGGCTTTGACGACCTCCTCGTCGAGCTCGTTCGCCCGGGCCAGCCCGGTAAAGGGCAAGGAAACATCCTTGGCGTATTTCTCCAGGAAGGCCAACAGCCAAGCCCGATTTCCGCTGAACGAATCGTCGGGAAATCGGATCAACTTCAAGTGATAGGTCTTGGCCGTGATCTTGATTTCCTCGATCAGATGATCCACGCCTCGTTTCCGGACGGGGCGCCCCAGTCCCTTGTACAGCTCCCGGTATTGACGATTAAAACAGAACGCACAGTGATAGGGACAGCCGCGGCCGGTCAGAAATTTCATCGCGGGGATGGCGCGGAGAAGTCTGCAGCCATCATACAGAGTCCGGTCGGGAAAGGGCAAATCATCCAGATCATCGAGCAAGGGGCGGAGACCGTTCCTCACGATATGGCCGTCCTTTTTCACCCAGAGGTTTTGGACATCCGAATAATCGTCCCCGCGATCCAGTTTGTCGGCAAGCTCGAGCAGAGCGAATTCCCCCTCTCCCAGACAGACTATATCCACGCCCGGTTCATGGATGATCTCCGGGAAAAACGTGGGATGAGGCCCGCCCAGGATCACGGGTTTATTAAAAATGGGCTTGATCTTCCCGACCGTGTCGAGCACCCACCGATGCGGGCCGGTCATCGTCGAGAAGGCGATCAGGTCGGGTCCGTAATCCGCGATGCGGCCGAGAAAATCCGGGGACTCGCTGGTGATGAGGAGACGGCAGTCGTGGCCGCGTTTTTTCAAAACAGCCGAGAGGGACATCGGACCCATGAACTCAAAAGGGATGTTTTGGATAAAAAGAATTTTGGCCATTATTCGAGATCCCCGACGGTCCTCGTCCCGCTTGGCCTCACCCGTGTCGGTGTCGTGCCCGCCTCGCCCTGGCCGCCGCGTCCCGACGACCTCAGGAGCTTCGAGACCACGGCCTCCTTGCCGTTTTTCTCATATTTCGCCAGAGGCACAAGCTCAAGCTGACCGATGAGGTCTCCGAATTCCTTCACGCTTTGTGGAACGTAGTAGACGATATCGACCTCGGCCAGATCGTACGGTTCAAAAATACTCGAAGCCCGGAGCGGTTTGGTCACGTATCCTTCAAGGGGATGCCTCAATTCCATGGTCTGAGGCCAATCCGTCAAGATGTGCTTATCGGAAAAATTTTCTTCGATGAAACGGGCCGCTTTTTTGTGGACGTCAATGAAATCCAAGTACTCCAAATTGGTTTCGAGCTCGAAGCCCATCGCTGATCTCCGCCCTTTCCAGCTCATGATGAAAAGGGAGAGAATGACCAGCAGGGCTACGGCGGACGGCTTCCAGTCCGTCCTGCTCAGCCGATCCATCGACCAGGAACAAAGGAGAAAAAAGAGGGGATAGACGGGAAGGAGGTACCTGTCCAGGGGGACGGAGTAAAAGGAAAAAAATATCACATACGCGGCCAAACCGCCGACGAGGAGAAGGATTTTTAATTTTTCCCGGTCAAGGTCCTTTCTGGCCGCCCAGGCGCCCAACACGAGGGTGAGGCTGAGGATCCAGTGATGATGCTCGATCAAGATCTGGGACAAGCGGTCTATCAGGACTTTCACCAGGTGAAAGGGGGAGGACAAATTGAGAATCCCGGCGTGAGCGGGGAACACATACCAGCCCAAATACATCCGGCAGGCCGCGAGCCACAAGACATAGACGGCGAGCGGAGAGGCAACCATCGCGAACGTCGCGTAGAATTTTCGCTTCGGTCTGTCACGGAGGCCCATGACCAAGGCCAGCGGGATGAGAATCAGCATCCCCGTTTCTTTGGTCAGGACAAGGCTGAGGGCCGCCAATCCGTACCCGAAAGGATTTTCGCGCAGGGCGAAATATATGGCCATCACCGAAAGAGCGGTCAAGGGAATCTCGAAGTTTAAGATTCCGCTCTGGGCAAAGTAGAGCGGAGAAAATAGTAAAAGCAGGGAGGCCAGGAATCCCACTCGGTGATTGACGAGATCCCGGCCCAGAAGATACGTGAACAGCACCCCCAAAAAAGAAAAAAGAACGACGATCGCATGAGTTACGACCAGGGATTGGCCGAACAGCGTCCAGGCGAGCGCAAGCAGGATGAAGAACAACGGCGGCCGACCCTGGGCTTTCAGCATTCCCTCTCCTTTTTCGAGAAAGGGATTGAATCCATGCTCTTTCACCCAATCGGCATTGTGGACCCGGTTCATCGCGTCCCAGTAATGGGGCGTGTTCAAGACCGGAAATTTCAGAGTCAGGACCAGGAGAAAGAGCACAACGGCGACGACCCAAGTCCGGTTGAAAATTCCCTTGGGATTCACCATGGCGTGTTTCCGGAAATGCGACCGAACCTCAGTCCCGGGTCATGGCCGCAAGCGGATCTTGAGAATCACGACCCCCGGCGCTCCGGTCGGGGGAAGATCCTTGGCTCCCATGAGGACCGACATCCGGCTGTTGGCAATATAATAAAAAGTGTCCCGGTCGAGAGCTCCCGTCGTCGGGTTTGAAAACATCGGATTTTCGGCTTCGAGGATTTTATAACCGCGGACTCCGGGCGGGCCGGCTATTAAGAAAAACATAACATTTCTCAGCCAGGCGAAAAACCGGCATCGGCCGTCGGGCGGGGGGAGCCGGGTCAGGAAGAACCGGATCACCCGGCCCCTCGAGTAATCCCCTTGGATGGCGATCAAGCTGTTTTCAAAAAAATACAATCCGTCGATTCCCGTCAGAGTCATATCGTCGGGAACCGAGAGGAGCGAACGGGATCGGGTGGAGGTGTTGATGACTGAAATCCCTTCACCCTGAGCCACAAAGAGATACCGGCCGTCGGCGGAGAGGGTGATGCCATTCGGATAACTCATGCGCTCGGCCTTCAGCCAGAGCTCCAGTTCGTCCTTTTCCGCCCGGATCGCGTAAATAGCTCCCTGCGGGCTGTCCGTAATAAAAACATCTCCGTTTTCGTTCAGGACCAAATCATTGAACAGATGCGGACCCGTTTCAGGGTCGGGGGAATATTTTCTCATAAGCTTCCGGGTTCCGAGATCATATTTGAAAACAGCCGACCAACCCGGAATATCGCCGGGGCCGGCCAGGCGATCCGAAACCGCGCTGTTGACCCAGAGGACCCGGCGCTTCGCATCCACTGTCATCCCGGTGACGCTGCCTAATCCGTCTTGCTTCTCCGCGGCAAAAATGTCCGCAAGCCCGGCTTGATCGACGGCGACGATTTTCCGCTTGGCGATGCTGCCGATAAAAAATTTACCGGTCACGGGATCATAGGCGATTCCCTCCGGGAAGAGGTCGTCTTCGGCTAGAGTGAATGCAGGCAGGCTGTTCCACACCGGAATCCTCCGCCTTTCCGCCTTCGCCTGGAAGCTTTTATATTCCGCGGTGTCCCTGATAAAATCCAGGCGGTCGCCGGGAAACGGCTTGAAATACAATCCCCGGTCCACGGCCCGCCCGAGCCATTTGACGGCCAACGTTTTCTTGCCCAACAGGGAATAGGCGCGGGCCAGGTTGAACATCATCTCGGGATGAGTGGGGGAAAGCTCGACAGCCTTTCGGAAATGACGGAGATATGCGGCGTAATCCTCCCGGCGGTATGCCTCCATCCCCTGTTGATATTGAAAATCGAGATTGAGCTCGCTGCCATCCTTCCTCTGCGGCGAACAGGATAGCACCGCAGCGATGAGGATCCAGGGAACAGCCGCGACCAGGAACGCCTTTCGGCGGATCGCGATCATCTTCGGTTCATCTCAGATATCAGCTTCCCCTCCCCGAATCCCGTCCGTCATGAGAATTCAGGGCCCGGTTTTTCGCTATGACGTAGACGATATGCGCGACACGGCTTTTTAAAGGATGGGGATACAGCTTTTCGCAGAGGCTGTAGCCCTCCAGGCCTTTCATCAGAAATGCCTCGAAGCGGCCCCGGACCGCCTTCTCCCGTTTCTCCGGAGAGCGGCTGAGCCCGGGAGGAAAAGGCGGCATGTCCACATAACCGTGGTCGCAGACCGTCCAGGATGAAGCCGGTTTTTGAAAAAAGAACACAAGCTCTTCGAGGCCGAGGCCCGCGAGACGGCTCCGCCGGGCGTGGGCCGCGTTGGTTCCGTTCGGTGCAAACACGGCCGCGTATTTCGCCAGACGCTGAAGTCCCGAGATATAAGCGTCCCGGTCCTCTCCGAACCGTTGCACAACTTCGCTCGAAAGGGCGAGGTCGAATATAACGTCGTCCGAAAAGAGGAGTGCGGCTTCGGCCATTTTTTCCGCCCGAATAAAGGATATTCCGCCGCGCCCCTCTCCGGATGCCAGCAGGGCCACGGCTGCTCGGGCCCTGTCGAGCGCTTCGACTCTGTCATCCAAGACCGTCACATCCGCCCCCAGTTCCAGGGCGAGATAAAAAAAATCCAGGCTCAAACCATATTTCTCGGGGAGGCCGGCGATCAGTATTTTTTTCGGCCGCGGGATTGTGCCCAGGAATCGCCGGAGTTTCCGCAATTTCACATGATACTCATAGGCCGTCCCCAAACCTTCGCCCTCGGCCAGACTCAGTCTGGACAGGGCTCTGATCGATCCCCTTGTCTCCGCCATCTATAGACAGCCATTCTCGAAATACCAGCGGACTGTTCTTTTCACCCCTTCTTTCAAATCGACCCGCGGTGTGTAGCCCAATTCGGCCTGAGCTTTGCGCCAGGAAAACACCCTGTTTTCCGAGAAAAATTTCACCTGGGCCAAAGTCAGAGGAGGTTGGAATCGACCGATTCTGGCCCCTGCTTCAAAAATCATCGCCGCCGCCCGCGCCAACGGCAGGGGAATCCTCACCCGCGGCAAAGCGATACCCAATTCTCCGGCGATGATTCCGGCTAATTCTTTGACGGCGCAGGCTTTATCCCCGGTGATCAAAAATGTTCTATCCATGGCCCGAGGATTGTCCAGGCACAGCCCGATGCCGCCGATGAGGTCATCGATATATGTCGGGTGGAGAAGGCTTCGGCCGCTGCCCAAGAGATAGAACCGCCTCTTCCGGACGGCCCTGAAGAGTTTGAGAACATGCCTGTCTCCCGGGCCGTAGACGAATTCGGGTCGAATGACGGTGAAGCACAGATTGTCTTCCCGGGAGGCCTTGACGATCCGTTTTTCGGCCTCGACTTTGCTCCTCTCATAACTGTTCGTCGGATGATAGGGAAAAGATTCGTCCGCGGTTTGGCCGGCAGCCATGGGTCCCAGGACCCCGGCGCTACTGAGATGGATGAACTGCTTGACCTTGCCTTCCCTACAGCTGGCGATAAGGCGTTGGACGCCGTCGACGTTAACTTCCCTATATTTCCGCTCGGGGATGCCCCATCGGCCGAGGAGGCCGAATGTCGAAAATACGAAGTCGACGTCTTTTGTCCCTTTCCGCAAGACCTCCGCGTCCCCGATGCTTCCCGGAAGGCATTCTATGCCCCTCTCCTCGAACGGGGCGGCGCGGTTTTTATCGCGAATGAGAATTCGGACTCCGATTCCCCGGGAGATCAGGGCATCGACCAGGCGGCCCCCGATGAAGCCTGTGGCCCCGGCGACAAACGCTTTCATGAATATCCGTCCGAAAGATCCGGTCTACACGATCCGATGGCCGCGTTTGCGGCTCCGTCCCCGGCTTCCCAAGGAGGAGAAGACGGGTTTTCCTTGACGGAGCCACGTGATTGCGATTAAGCCGAGTTTGACGGTGTTGCAGAAATCGGCGAACGCGACAAGGGGACCGGGGTGTTTCCGGAAAAACCGGATTCCGGCCAGCAGCCGGATCAGCCGCTTCGGCACGAACCTCTTTGAGGTCAGAGAATAGAGGCTGATCCAGTAGCGTTCCAGGCCGGCCCGCGGGTGTTTCAGGCTGACGTACATTTGATCGAAACTTCTGGTCGCCCGGCCTTCGACATCATCCGCCGTGATCCATCCGGCCTCCATCGCTTTTCGAGTCAACACCGTCCCGGGAAAATAGATGAGCGAAAACATGTGCATATGAAAAGGCCGGACCATCCGGAGAAGGAGATCCAGGCCCCGCCGTTTGTCCTCCGCGGTTTCGAACGGGTTGTCGACGATGATGTCGTAAAAGGGGACGATCCGAAGATCGCCCATGAGGCGCGAAGTCGCGATCAGCTTTGCGTCGGAGACGGGCCGCTCGAAAATCTGGCGGCGAACGCGCTCCGATCCGCTCTGGATCCCGATCTCGACTCTCTCCAGGCCCGCCTTCTTGAGCATCCTCATGATCTGAAGGTCGGTGGTCAGGGGATGCTGCATGCAGTGGAACGGGAGCCCGACGTCCTTCGTGTATCCTTCGACAAACTCCCGGACCCACTCTGCGTTCCAGGAAAAGACCTCGTCGATGAAATCAATCCTTTTCAACCCGGGAAAAATCTTTTTCTGCGTCCGGATTTCCTCAAGGACATTCGACACGCTTCTCAGCCTTACCGGGCGGCCTTGCCCTTGATAGAGGGCATGGAAAAGGCTGTTGCAACAGTAGCTGCACTGATAAGGACAGCCGCGGGATGTCAGGATATCCATATTGAAAGCGGAAAGGCCCGGGTCAAGCATGGCCGCACGCGCCTTTTCGATGACACAAGCGTTCTCGTCGCCATAGTCCGGAAAAGGGAGAGAGTCGAGGTCTTCGATCAGCGGCCGGATGGGATTCCGGATCACACTCCTGCCTTCCTTGACCCAGATGTTGGGAATATCCGAAATAGCCTCTCCCCGGCTGAGGCGCCGGGCGAGATCGAGGAGGGCGAACTCCCCTTCGCCGCGGCAAATCAGGTCCGCGACCTCGAGGCTCTCCTCGGGAGCCACCGTGGGGTGCGTTCCTCCCCAAATGACGGGAGCCTTCAGCGCCCGTTGAAGCCTGCGCGTGATCTCCGTGGCGATGGCGGCGAACGAGGACCGGACGCCGATGCCGACGAGATCCGGACGGATGTCCTTCATCACCCCGGCCAAACGCTCGTATTCCTCTTCCGTCGGCACTTCCATCAGGTCGAGAGCGATATTCTTTTCCTTAAAAAAGATCAGGCTGACATCGAATCCGTTCCTCTTTAAGACGGCGGAAAGATAGCGGAGGCCGATGGAGCTCGACGAATAGAGCGAGATCAGGCCGATCCTGAAATTATTCATGAAGTCTCCAGCCCCGGACGAAAAAGATCGATCATCGGGGACGATCTTCGAAGCCCCGTTCACGGCTCATGGCATTCAAATGATCGGGCTCGTTTTTCTCCGGGACGTGTGACGAAGCGTCGAGAAAACGGGCTTGCCCTGAAATAGCCATCCGAGCGCGATGATTCCCAGTTTGAGGGTGTTCGCGACAGAGGCGATCAGAAGGAGGGGCGCGGGATTCCTTGACAAAAAACGCCTCCGGCTCAGCCAGCGAATCACGCATCTGGGAATAAAACTTTTGGACACGAGCGAATACATGGAAATCCAGAAGCGGTCGCTCGCCGGCCGGGGGTCGTTCAAGGTCACGAACATCCGATGGGACGTCTCCGGGCCGCGGCCCTCAACTCTATCCGCGGAGATCATGCCGGCGGCAAGAGCCCTCCGGGTGGTCGCCGTATGGGGAAAATACTTCAGGGAAAAGAGGTGAAGATGAAACGGCCGGGATAGGCGGAGGAGGAGCTCGAGCCCGTCTTTCCTGTCCCGTTCTGTCTCAAAAGGGTTGTCCACGATGACGTCATAAAAAGGGACGATGCCCATCGACGTCATCAATCTCGAGGCTTCGAGGATTTTTTCGTCCGATACCGGCCTCTCGAAATAGTCTTTCCGGATGTGTTCCGATCCGCTTTGGACGCCGATTTCGACACGTTCCAGCCCGGCATTTTTCAGCATCGTCAGGATCTCCCGGTCGACCATGAGGGGATGTTGGGCGCATTGAAAAGGCAGCCGGACTTCCTGTTGGTAGCGTTTGATAAAAGACGCGGTCCACGTCCTGTCCCAGGCGAAAACCTCGTCTATGAAATCGATTCTTTTGAGATTCGGAAATCGGTCCTTCAGTCTCAGGATCTCTTCCATGACGTTGTCCACGCTCCGCCGGCGGACCCATGAGCCCTGCCCTCCTGAGATCTGGCGGAGCAGGCTGTTGCAGCAATACGCACAATGATAAGGGCACCCCCGCGACGCCAAAATGTTCAGGTTGTAGGTGCGCAGGGCGGGATCCGCAGCCGTCACGGCCTCGTTTTCGATGAGATATTTGTCCTCGTCTCCATAAACGGGAAAGGGCAAGGAATCCAGGTCGAGGATGAGAGGACGGACGTCGTTTTTAATGATCCGGCCGTCCCTCCGAATCCAGAGATTGGGAACGGAGGCATAATCCGCCCCCGCGGAAAGCCGTTCGGCCAGTTCCAATAAGGGATATTCCCCCTCGCCGATACAGACCATGTCCGCCTGGCCGAGGCATTCCTCGGGATCAATCGTGGGATGCGTTCCTCCCCAGATCACCGGAATGGACAACTCCCGCTTGATGTGTTCGGTAATGGACGCGGCGATCCGGCTATAGGCCGAACGCAGGCTGATCCCGACCAGGCCGGGGGCGAGCTTTTTGAGAAGGTCGATCAGGATGATGTATTCTTTTTCCGTGGGCAAAGTCATGAGATCGGCCGTCAGATAGAGCTCTTTGAAAAAGACGATTGACACGCGAAAGCCATGGTTTTCCAGGACGCCCGCCAGATATCTCAACCCGATGGCGTCGGTGGAATACAGGGAAATCAAGACGATGGGCATTCTGAAGATCATGCTCTCTGCCGCCCCGGAGTCATCAGCCGGTACGGCGGCCGGCGAAAGATCGTGTTCGGCGAAGAAGGGCGCGTCATGTGCGCTCATCCCTCTGGCCGAGGCTCTGGCGGACATTTTTCCAAAGAAAACGGGCGACGACGCGGCGATCCTTCTTCAGATAAGACAGATATTTTTTCACGAACCGCCACGGATGCTTAACCAGGGAGAGGATCCGTCCTGCCAGCTGCTCCCTGGCCACCAGACGCTCCAGCGTCCGGGCGGAAAGCAAAGGCGTGTCGATATTCGCCCGCTCGACGCGGATGTCGTCGAAACGAAATCCTTCCCGGAAATAGCTTTCGGCCGCGCACTCCGCCCACAACTGCGTTCCGGGCATGGGATTGGCGAAGAAATAATGGGTCGCCGCGGCGTCCAGGCTTCGGGCGAAGCGAAAGGTCCGTCGCAGCGAATCGACCGTCTCCCCCGGCATCCCGACGACGAAAAAGGTTTCGACCTCGATTCCCCATCTTTTCATCGCCCGGACCAGCGGATGGACGGTCTTCAGTTGGAGAGGCTTGCGGATGACATCGCGGAGGATATGTTCGTCTCCGGATTCGACGGCCAGATAGAGCTTGTAACAACCGCTCTTTTTCATCAGTTCGAGAAGGCCTTCGTCCACGGCCCATAGAGCCAATCCGGTCGGGACGGTCCAGACGATATCCAGGCGCCTCTCGATGATGCCTTGAAAAATCGCCTCGGCCCGCCTTCTGTTCAAAACAAGGTTGTCGTCATCGAAATGGATCTCTTTCACCCCGTACGCTTTCACCAGGTGCTCGATTTCATCCACGACGTTTCCGGCGGAACGGGCCCGCCAGGTCCCTCCCCAGGAGGCGTGCACCGGGCAGAACGTGCATTGGGCCGTGCATCCGCGCGAGGTGATGACCGGCGTAAACGGCTTCGCCCGGGTCACGATGAAGGCCTCGCCGATCGAAAAATATTTTTCCATGGGAAGGAGATGCCGGGCGGGGAAGGGCAATGAATCCAGGTCGCGGATGAATTTGGTCTTGGGCGATACCCGGACGCGCCCGTCGTCGCGCCAGGCGACGCCGTCTAGTCCCGAAAAGTTGTTTGAGAGGATGGCCGTCAACAGATCGCGAAAACTTTCCTCGCCCTCGCCCAGGACGACAAAATCGATCTCCGGATGTTCCAGGACATTTTCCGGGCAGGCCGAGGGATGAGGTCCGCCCATGACCGTAACCATGTTCCGGTCGATATCCTTGACCGCGCGCGCGACCTGGAGCGCTTCCGTCCAGCCGGAAGAAAAAAGATTGGAAATGCCCACGACATCCGGCTCGAAGGACGCGATCCGGCGCTCGATCTCCTTGTCGGACAAGCCGTAGCGGATCAGATTGCGGCCGCGCCGCTCTTCGTGATCGTATCCTTCGACGACTGAATCCAGAATCCTGACCTGATAATCCTTTTCCAGGACCGCGGCGATCGAGGCTAATCCCAGGGGCGGATGAATCCCTTTGGGTTCGGAGCTGTAATCGGTGTGCGTCGTCAGAGGAGGCTGGAGGAGAAAAATTTTTTCAATCTTTTTTCTTCCGGGTTTCGGCATGGGATCCAGGGTTCCGCTCGAGCTCAGGCCCTAGCGGATCGACAAAGAATGGTAACCGTAACGGATCTTTTCTCCCGGCTTGACTTGAAGGGCGTAAATTTTCGCCCCGCCCGCGCCGGAAGCGATTTCCCGCAGCGGCCGTTCTCCGTCCTCATAATAGCCGGCGATTTCCCCCTCCCACAGGATCAGCGTTTCGACGCCATCGGGAAAAGGAAGGGGCTCGATTTTAAATCCGGTGTCCATCCAATAGGTTTTTGGCTGGGTTTGCCGGCCGTAGCTCTTATAGACGTTTTGAGACCCGATCGGAATCTCGTCTCCGGAAAATATCAGGGGGAAGGGGCAGATGACCCGATATTCAGGGAGATAATATCCGGCCTGAGTATTCAGCCGGCAGGCGAGAATCAAGGCATTCTCCGGGGCAAAATGTTCCCGCGTCAAGCGGACAAGCTCCGAGAGCCTCCGGTCTCCCTCTTTAATGGAAGCGTAGGAAACGGGGGTTTCGAGGAAAAGAAAGACGAAAATGTTGACAGCCAGGAGAATGATGACCGACGCGACGAAAACCGCTCTCTGAATCTTCCGTCCGGGCCCGGGCAGGTCCGCGCGGGCGGCGGCCCCGGCTCCCGCTTTTCGCGCTTTGCTCCCGATCACCTCGGTAAAGCGCTTGACCCCTTCGGCGGCCCAAAGGAACAAAGGAGGCAGGATGACCATCACTTGACCCGTGTTGTACAGATTCACGCCGATAAAAAAAACCGCGGCCGGCAGGATCCACAATCCCAGAAACATATTTCGGGCGTCGCGGAACGCCGCCCGGCTCCGGATGGAACGGACGAAGAAGTACAACAGGGGAGCAAGCCCCAGGACGAGGCTATACGACAGGAAGGAAGCTAAGAAGCGTCCTCGGATCTGGATCTGGGTCGGAAACGAAACCGCGGGAACGACGACCATCGCAACCTGGGCGCGGAGGACTCCGAGATACGTTTTCCATCCCCCGCTGAGAACGACCAGGGGAATCAGCCAGGCCAGGCTCGTGAGGGCAAAAATACAGATCGCGCCGAGAACGCGTTTGAACCGATATTTTCTAAGAACGAAGATCCATAACGGAAAAAGGAAGAGGATCAGGTTCTGACGGGCGCCCGTGGCCAGACCTAAAAAAAGCGCGGAAACCGGAAGTCCCCATCGACCGCCGCTCAAGGCCCGGAAACAGGCATAAGCGAAAGCAAGGCTCAAAAACGTCTCCAGGGCATAGGTCAAGGCCATTTCTCCGTTGAACCAAACCAGCGGCGAACTCCACAACAGCGCCGCGCTCACAAAGCCTGTCAAGCGGCTGAACATCCTCAAGCCCAAAAAGTAAAGGACTACGGCCGCCAGGGCGGTGGCAAGGATGCTGACGGCCACGAGGCTCGTTCCGGGGTCATGGATCGCCAGGTCGGCGATCTTTCCCAGAGCGACATAGAGGATATATCCCGGAGCATGAGGACGCATTTGGCTGACGTCAAAGTGTTCCACGGCCAAGGCCAACCGAGTCGAGTCGCTGTTATAGAGCATGCGGCCGGCCCAGGGCAGCCTCGTGGCCAAACACAGAAGACCGATGGATAGCCCCAGGACGAGGTCCCGTCGCCGCGTCTTCATCGCCAGGGACACCTGCCGCGTTCCATGAAGAGGGAGTCCTCTCCGTAAACTCTTCGCCTCGAATGATCCATCCGCCGCGACCGTTATGAAAGATAGCCAAGGAAAAGCTTGACCTGAGCGGAAAGGGCGCGAAAATCTCCCTTGGCTAATCTCGCGGCGAGATAGCCCGGCCGGAGATAATAACTCAGATAAGCCCGTCGTATGGTTTTTTTTAGCCTGGTCAATTCCTCGCCTCTCAGACAGGCCTCGGGGAACATCTCCCCGCCGAAGGCCGCCGGATCCCGGCTCAGCATTTCCTCATGAAGCGTTGTTCCCGGATAAGGAGTGACGATATGAAAGAGGGCATACGTCGGGTTCAATTGTCGGGCCAGACGGATCGTCTCCTCCATTTCCCCCTCGTCGGCATCGGGGAATCCCAGCATGAAGAAACAGGCCGTGTCGATGCCGGCCCGGCGCACCAGGCGCATGCTCTCCTTGATCTCGCGGATCGTGATCTTTTTTTGGATCTTGTCCAGGAGGCGATCCGTTCCCCCTTCGACCCCGAAATGGATCAGCCGGCACCCGGCCTGCCTCATCTTATCCAGGAGCGGCTCATCGACAAGGTCGAATCGGGTCTGGCAGGTCCAACGAAAATCGTAGCGTTTCTTGAGGAGATGGTCGCAGAGCTCTATGACTTGCTTGCGCAACACGGTGAATTCCAGGTCCATGAAATAGGCCGTTTTCAGGCCGAAGCGGGCAATGGCGTCATCGACTTCCTCGATCAGCTTTGCCGCGGATTTCCTCCGAATCCCCCGGCCGTACATTTTCAGAAGGCAAAAGGTGCAATGCGAGGCGCATCCTCGCGAGCCTTCGAACAGAGTGAAACGAGGGCCCAGGACTTCATAAAAATATTTGTCCATCGGCAGAAGATGGAAGGCGGGCTTCGGGAGCCGGTCGAGATCCAGGGGGCGGCGGTCCGCCGTCATCACGGTCTTTCCGCTATCGGCAAAGGCCAGCCCGTCGATGTCTCGGAGCGGTTTTCCCTGACAGATTTCCGAGACGGTGAGTTCCGGTTCTCCCCGGACGACGGCGCGGGCCCCGGTCAATCGCAGGAATTCCTCGGGCTTCAGCGTCCCGTGCACGC
>Ga0315286_10001307_pt1 | contig 22507 bp, 18 predicted proteins | sample YL17G10_0_MG_FD_205038 | JGI IMG/M metagenome (GOLD analysis project Ga0315286, IMG submission 205038) | Sediment microbial communities from Yellowstone Lake, YNP, Wyoming, USA - YL17G10_0 | ecosystem: Environmental > Aquatic > Freshwater > Lake > Sediment | place: USA: Wyoming | collected...
AATAAAAACAAATATGATGAAGATTTGATCCTGACGGAAGAGCAGCAGGAAACTCAAAAAAATTAAGTGCGGCGGTCTTCCGCCAGCTGTAAAATTCTGCAATCATAAATTGCGTCTAATTGCCACTGCCGCACAGGCGTTTCTGGCGGAATTGCCTGACCCGATTTTCAGCATAATCTGCACGCTTTTGACATATTGGAAGCCATTGGCGTCAACAGCGGTTGTTCTGTCGAACCGGGCCGAACTAATATCATCGCAAAGGATATGTGATGGTCCATTGCCGCCATTTTCAATGAGATAAATCCTGCCGGCGGCCTGCTCATAACGGTATATAATCCAATCCCCTGCTGCCGTGCGCAGCGAGCACTGGTTGTTCGGCTCGTCAGACTGAACGGGCCATGCGCATCGCAAATCGATGGTTATCCTCGAAAGCACCTGATTGGCCTTTATAACCGAATCTGACATGTTCTTGTTTGCCTCATAATTCGCGATGCACGCGTCAAAAGCAATTGCAGCAGCAGTCAGAACAATTCCGACTATTACAAGACAAATAATTAATTCAACAAGCGTAAACCCCCACACCAATTTGCACTTTGACTGAGCGTTTCGAAAACCAGCCGAAGTAGTCTTGAATGTTTTTTCAAGTTTTGCCGCCACAATGTAAATTGGTGTGGAGGTAAATGCTGATTTTAATTTGCGGTTTTTCATGGTTTTTTTAGTCAACGCTTCTTATCCAGCTCGTATTCATAATTTCCGAATTATTGTAGAATATTTTTACCGTTACGCGTACAAAATCGCTGCTGTGGTCTTCGACTGCCTGTTGAAAATTATTAGCGCTTACGTTTTCAACCGTAACAGCCTGGCTATAATCTGAAAAATCAGTTAACTCTCTTCGCTGGCTGTCTATGGGAGGATTGAAGACCGCGCCGTCAAAATCATCAACGGCATTATATGGCAGAAGTGCCGTAAGTTCGCGAATCTGTTCGATGAGAAATTCTGCCGTTGAAAGCTGTGCCGCCTGGACTGTCGCCTGTGTGAAGGCTGCGTTTGAGGCCACGATAGCCACCATGGCCAGCCCAAGCAGAACTACCACTATCAGAATCTCAATAAGTGTAAACCCCTTTTTAAAATTCTTAAAACCTGGTGTCATTTTATTATCCTTCAATTTACTTAATGTCCCATCATTGTCGACATCTTGAATATCGGCAGCACGATTGCCATCGCGATAAAGCCGACCAGCAGTCCCATTATGATAATCATAATCGGTTCAATCATGCTTGTTACCAGCTTGATGGTGGTCTTTAGCTGTCTGGAGTAGAATTCGCTTACGTCTTCAAGGACTTGCCCCAGGGTTCCCGACTCTTCGCCGCTGCGAATCATTTGTATTGCGCAGCTCGGCAGTAGCGGCGACGGCCCAAAGCTTTGTGCAATCTTTTTGCCCTGCTTCACTGATTTGTAGACCATGTACCACATTGCTTTGTAATGTACATTTCCGCTGACCCGGGCGGTTATTACCAGTGTATCGAGAATCGGCACGCCGGCATTGACAAGCACGCCCATCGCGTGAAGCGAGCGCGCGATGTAAAGGCTGTTGCACAGCGTCTTCATCAGGGGTATTACAAGCTTTGCCTTGTCCCACCAGTAGCGTCCGGCTTTTGTGCGAATCCCGAAAATAAAGCCGCCTATTAGAACAGCCACGCCGGCGAGAACGCCCGGCCAGTAATGTTTCAAAAACGCGCTGATGGCCATTATTATAACCGTTGGTTTTGGCAGCATACGTTCCTTACCGGCGAAAATCTGCGTAAATCTCGGCAGTACAAATACCAGCAGAAAGGTCGTACACGACACAGCCATAAATGCGATGATGGCTGGATATACCATCGCTCCCACAACCTGCGAGCGGGTCTGAAGTTCCTGGTCGGTATAATCCACAAGTTTGCGAAGCATCTTACTTAGCGAACCGCTCATTTCCGCAGCGGCAATCATATTTATATAGAGTTGTCCGAAAACATCGGGGTATCTTGCCAGTGCCTGCGAAAAGCTTTCGCCCGCCTCAATCCTGTTTTTTAAATCGAAAATGATTTTTTTGAATTTTTTACTCTCGACCTGCACTGCGATTGATTCCATCGCGTCGGGCAGAGCGATGCCGGCTTTGACCATCACTGCCAGTTGATTGGTAAAGTTCATGATGTCCTTCAGAGACGGCCCGAGATCAACGCTGAACCCTGACATTTGCTTAAAAATTGGTTGTTTGGAAACGCTGGGAGTCCGGCTTTCCGGTGCCGATGTCTTTTGTTCTGTTATAACTGCTGCCATAATTTTATCCTTTATCTGGTCTCCAGTTCTGCTGATTTTTCAGAAAGGTTGCACGGTTCTCGGCCACCAGCAGATTGTCCATCTTCTGCGGATGAGCTGCGCAGCTTATGGCGTCATCTCTTTCGATAAAGCCTTTGAAATATATTTCCGCGATGCTCGTATCCATATCCTGCATGCCGATTTTACGTGACGTAGTGACGATATTTGGAATTTCGAAGATTCTGTTTTCTCTGATGCAGTTTCTAACGGCGGAATTGCACAGCAGTATCTCGACTGCCGGCACCATTCCCGGCTGGTCGACTCTTTTGAATAGTGTCTGTGAGATAACCGCCTGCAGGGTGTTTGCCAGCATTGTCCGAATCTGGTTCTGCTGTTGGGCCGGATAAATATCTATTATTCGTTCAACCGTTTGTGCGGCGTTTATCGTATGCAGTGTGCTCAATACCAGATGTCCTGTCTCGGCGGCCGTAATGGTGGCGCTTGTCGTTTCGAGGTCTCGCATTTCGCCTACAAATATCACCTGCGGGTCCTGCCTTAACGCGTGTTTGATCCCCGAAGCAAAGTCCGGGCAGTCAGACCCGATTTCACGTTGTTCAATCATTGACTGATTATTTTCAAAAGCGTATTCAACAGGGTCTTCAAGCGTGATTATTCTTTTTCGCCGGGTGGAGTTGATTAAGCCTATCATTGCCGCAAGCGTTGTGCTTTTTCCGCTTCCTGTATGTCCCGTAACCAGGACCAGCCCTCTCGGCAGCTCCGCCAGCTCCGCCGCAAGGGCCGGCAGATGCAGTTGACTTATTTCCGGTATCTGGTTTGGTATGAGCCTGAATGAAATAGCGATTGTGTCCTTCTGATAATGGGCATTTGCTCTGAATCTGCTCCCGTCATCGAGGGTTGTCGAAAAATCAAGGTCGCGCTTTTTCTCAAAGGCTTCAAACTTTCCGGCTCCTGTCATTTCGAGCAGCATCTTTTTGACATTTTCATCGCTGAGCGGTTCGGTCTCCATTGTGATAAGTTCTGTATTGATTCTCATAACGGCCGGCATCCCGACATTTATATGTACATCGCTCGCACCTGCACGTATAGCGGCTTCGAGCAGTTGTTTTGTATCTTGATTTTCAGCAGGTTTGCTCATTACTGCGGCATTGTTTTTGGATTCACTGCTCACAATACTTCCTTTCATTGGTTTTTCTCATTTTCATTAGGCTTCTGTTCATAGGCTTCCGTTACGCGAAGAACCTCATCGAGGGTTGTAATGCCTTTTCGGACCTTTTCCATCCCGTCCTTGTATAGTGATGCTGCCCCGGTTTTTTCAAAAGCGGCTTTTATATAGCTGGCCGAGCAGTCTTTGTTTATTATCTCCTTGAAGTAGTCATTTACGACCAGCAGTTCATATATTCCCGTTCTGCCGAAATATCCGCTGTTTCTGCAATCATCGCAGCCTTTCCCGTGGAATAATTTTTCCGGTTCGATTTCGGCTTGTGCAACATATTTTTTGAGATTACCAGGCGTTTTACAAGGCTCTTTGCAGTTCGGGCATATCTTTCGAACCAGTCTTTGTGCCAGCACGGCATTCAGCGATGCGGATATCAGATAGGATTCTACACCGATATTTACGAGTCTTGCGATAGAGCCCGGTGCATCGTTTGTATGCAGAGTAGAAAGCACAAGATGTCCTGTAAGTGCGGCCTGCACCGCGATGCGTGCCGTCTCGGTATCCCTGATTTCGCCGACCATTATAATATCAGGGTCCTGCCTGAGCAGGCTCCTCAATGCCGCGGCAAAGGTCATTCCGATTCGGTCGTTGACATTAACCTGATTTGCGAATCCAAGCTCATATTCCACAGGGTCTTCGACGGTTGAGATATTAAGCCTTTTTCCGTCCATCAATCCGACAGCCGAATAGAGTGTTGTGCTTTTTCCGCTTCCGGTCGGACCTGTAACGAGCAGTATGCCGTTCGGCTTGTGTATCTGTTTTGTAAACTCCGCCATGACCGCCTCCGACATACCCGTAGAATCAAGTCCTTTGAGAATTGATTTACTGTCGAGCACTCTTACCACAACTTTTTCGCCGTGCGTAGTCGGCAGGCATGACACGCGAAGGTCGATTCCCCTGCCGCCTACGACAACCGCGATTTTCCCGTCCTGCGGCAGTCGTCTTTCTGATATATCGAGGTTGCTCATGATTTTCAGCCGCGATATGAGTGCCGCGTGCATATGAGCTGGCGGCGTCATTTCCTCGAACAGCACCCCGTCGATTCTGTATCGGATTTTTGACTCTTTAGCCTTTGGTTCGATATGAATATCGCTGGCTCCTTCCCGTATCGCATGGCTGATAAGGTAATTTACGAATTTTATTACCGGCGATTCACCGGCCATCTTTTCAAGGTCTTCAATCTTATCCTGCACCTGCTCAATAACCTCGACATCGGCTATATCGTTCATGAGGTCTGCAACGTTGTAATCGGGGTCTTTCCCGCCCAGAACCGCGATTGCCTTTTCGATATCTTCAACGCTGCACACGATAACGTGAATATCACAGCCGGTATGTTGTTTCACCTCGTCGAGCACAAAGAAATTTTCCGGTGCTGCGGTAGCAACGGTCAGAACATTGTCCTCCAGGGCAATCGGCATAATCTTATTATTGACAATAAAATCGTTGTCTAATTTTGCGTAAGCGTCTTTATCAATTTGTTCGGGTTTTATATGTCTGAACTCCAGTCCGTTAATGTGCGCTCTGGCCGCAAGAATGTCCTCGTTGTTGACAAATCCGAGCCGCAGGAGAATTTCAGCGGTGTCGGCATAAACATTCTTCAGTTGTGCTCCTCTGACCTCTGAAAGCTGGTCGCTTGTCAGTCTGCCCATCCCGACAAGCGTATCTGCGACATCGCGGACGCATATGCCATTGCTGTCTTTCGTTTCTATTTGCGGCGAATAGAGTGTTGTAAGTCCCGCCAGCCCGTCGCCCCAGTTTTGGATTGAGGCGGGTGGATTCATTTCATCATAGGCCGTCTTTTTGGGGTCAGTATTTTTTTTGTTCTTTTCTTTCATTCTGTCTGCAAATATAAAGTTATATCTTGCCCCCCTGTCCGCAGCCGGACAAAGTCAGCGCCGATATCTACTATTTCAAAGCCGTTTATCTTGTCTCCTTTATACAGCACTGCGTCGTCTATCATGCAGCAATCTCCGTATTTTGACTGCATGATGCTCTGAAGCTGCATCTTCTGTGCATTGTTTTTCACATTATTACTGTCCTCTTTTAATGCGGATAAGCTGGTCATATCTGATGCACCCATGGAGAAACTGAACGGGTTTCTTCTGAACTTTTGTTTGTCTACCTGTTTGAAATCAGCGAACTCATAAAACTTTTTTACAAGCTGGTCAACCTGCTCGACATCGTCGGTCTTAATGCCCGTAAGCTGGGTGATTGCGGTTTCCACCGCTGTCTGTTGGTTGCCGGTGATGGCGGCGGCTGTCTTTGCCGGCGCAGCTTTCTTGTGGATGAGCCAGATGGCTATCAGCACTGCTGCGATGGCGGCTACCAGAATAAACGTAGTTAGTCTGACGTTTTTTTCCTGCACTGCCGGTTCGATTATCTCGGTTTTCTCCCCTTCGTCGCGCAGGTTCGCGATCATCGGCGATTGTTCGTCGTCATGCAGCGCAGCGTATTGGCTGTTTAGTCCCTTTTTATCGTCATTTAAGTTTTCAGGTAGAGCCATTTTTTTCAAGCACTGAAAAAGACACTTATAACAAGATTTATCTTTAGTTCGCCGGGATTTTTATCATTACTTTTCAGTTCGAGTTCTCCGACCTTGACAATTCTCGACAGTTTTTCAATCTCGACAAGGAACGAATAAAAAGCGTAAAAATCGCCGCTGAGTTCCATCTTCAGAGGTTGTTCTATATAGCCGTTGCAGTCCTTGGTTTTAAGGGCTGTGATTGTTCCTGCCGCCAGCCCCTGTTTCTGCGCAATTAACGTAATGCTTTCGAGCACCTTGTGGATTTCGCTTTCCAGCGGAAGTTTGCTCTGGAAGAACTTTACCGCTTCTGAAAGTTTTGTAAGCTGCTTGCCGATATCGCCGGCCTGGCTGCTGAGCTTTTCGAGCTCGCCCAGTTTTGCAAGCTTGTCGTTCATCTGCTGCCTCTGTTGTTTAATGGAGGCGTTTACTGGTTTTATCATATAAGCATACGCGAACCATGACAGGCCGAGCATCATGACGAACAAAACAAGTTTTCTTAAGCCGCTTTTCATATTTGATTCAGATATTAAGTCCCGCTCTTTATCGGTTTAAAATTGCTGATTCTGTCGACATCCTCGTTCGTGATTGTCAGGTTGTCGCGGACCTGGGCGGTGAGTTTGAACTGTCTGTAGGTTGTCTTATCAAGCTCTTTTTGCATTGAATACGCGAGGTAGACACTTTCGAGCAGTTTTGCTTCCGACAGTGATGCGATATAATCGGCAACGCCGATATCGCTTGCCGCCAGTCCTTCTATTTCAAGTACGGTTGTGTAATCCTGGTCTTGGGTTTTTCGTTCCGCCCCTGTTTTAGCAGCATCATATTGATTTGGAGTCTTGCCGGCAGTTGCTGTCTGTGGAAGTTTTTTCTGTACAATCTGGACTCGCAGCAGCCTGACGCCGTCCGGCAGCGCATTGGTTACAAGGGCAAGGATTACGCTTCTCGGCAAAGGCTCAATCAGTTCGGCGGCAAGCAGTGCTGTTTTCATCATTTCACGCCGTTGGTTCTGGAGCTTCTCAAGCTGCTTTATTGACTGTTGAACTATTGCCGTTCTCTCATCTACGGCTTTAACTTCTTTCTCAACCGCCTTTTGTCGGACTTTGATAACACCGAATGTGCCGAGCATCGCCGCTGCTATAACTCCCACAAGTGCCAGGTAAAAAAAATTGGCCCTGTGCGATTCTTTTCGCTGAATATAATCTTCTGGCACAAAATCAATCTTGTTCATTTTATTACCCCTGATTTCTGTAGTTTGACAGGCTCAGTCCGAAGGTCATGGTCCAGTCGTCTTTTGCTCCCCTGCTGTCAATGCCTCGTTTGTACGTATCGGAATTTGCCACTGCCGCAAGCACATCTCCGACATGAGCGGGCAGAGCGTGTTTTTTGGCAACTGCCATCACACACTGAGGAAGTCTCTGGTCGGCTTCTTTATTAGCTAACAAAATAATTCTTTCTATATCGGCTGTTCTGACGGTAGTCTGAAAATACCTGATGCACGCCTCAATCTCGGAAACAAGTTTTTCCGCACCATCCGGCTCTGCAAGGGCGCTGACTCCGCATGGTATTACTCTTACAAAAAGAATATTTTTTTGTCGGCAGATAACAATATTGCAGTCTGTTGTGGTGGCATTTATGAGCAGAACGACGGTATCAGCATCTGTTTTTCTTTTTCCGAAAATGTTTACACAGCAGTTAACCAGCACAATCGGCCAGACGGTTACAGCTTCTACATTCAGACCGGCCTTTTCAAATATTGCCAGTTGTCTTTCGACCTTGAACTTCTCTGTGGCAAGAATCAATATATCTTTTTCCTCCGATGAATTTTTGTTCTCGTTCAGAATGATGTGTTTTACGAGGGCCCCTTCCACACTGCACGGCAGCAGTTTTTTTGCTTCGGCATTTATAATTTCCGTCGGGTCTGTCTTGCTTAATTTTTTTCTTATCTCCTTGCTGAACACATCGCCTGCCGGCATAATCGTTACGACGTTTTTTGATTTGAATGACAATGTTGAATAAACGCTCCTGACTGCCTCTATTGCGCATCTTTGCCACTGTCCGCTGTATGGTTCAATTCCGTCCGGCAGTGGTTCGCTTCCGCCTGCAACGAGCCCTATTTGCCCTTTTGTCAGCTCGAGCTGCGCCATACGGACGAATTTTGCGGTTATTTCCACTCCGATTGGAAATGCCTTTTGACTAAATAACTTAAACAGCATATCTCATTTTTCGGGTGTTTTTTGTGCAGAGATTATTTGCAGCCGGCACTTTCACTCTCTGCCCCTGATAAAACATAAGAAATAAGCCCTGACAGGAGCGAAAAAATGGACAAAGTCCTAAAAAAATTACCCTCTTGGAGTTTAGGTTATAGCAAGGAAAACACGACTTGCAAAAGCGATTATTCCGCCTTGAGTTTTCTTGCCATAAGTTCTTCGATTGCCGCTGGGACGCTTTTACCTTCGAACAGAATCTGATAAACCGCCTCGGTTATAGGCATATTGACGCTGTATTTTTGTGATAGGTCGATAACGGATTTGCAGGTATCGACGCCCTCGACGACTGATTCGGTTGCTTCGATGGCCTGTTTAACTGTTACACCTGTGCCGATTCTTTGTCCGAAGCTTCTGTTTCTTCCCATTGGCGATATACACGTGGTAACAAGGTCTCCCAGCCCGCTCAGTCCCGCGAAAGTTTGTTCTTTTGCGCCCATCGCCATTCCTAATCGTGCGATTTCTGCCAATCCTCTGCATAACAATGCCGCTTTTGCATTGTCTCCCGCCTTTATTCCATCGACGATGCCTGCGGCAATCGCTATTACGTTTTTCATTGCTCCCGCCAGTTCAACACCGACGATATCGCTGTTTCGGTAAACCCTCAAATATGGTGTGCTGAAAATTTCCTGCACCGCTCCTGCCAGTCGCTCATCAATAGATGCCGCCGTTGCTGTTGCCGGCAGTTTTCTTATAAGTTCATCTGCTATTGTGGGCCCTGACAACGCAGCAACCCTGATGTTTTTATTTATTACATCCGCCAGTATTTCGCTCGGCCGCAGCAATGTATCATTTTCAATGCCTTTCGTCACAGAAACTATCGGCACGGAAACATTCACATAATCTTTTAATCTTTGCCAGACACTTCGCATATACTGGCACGGCACAGCGGATATGATTAGCTCGGTATTTTTGAGAATTTCGGAATCTCTCGGCTCAAAAACAAGTGCCTGTGGCAGTTTATATCCGGGCAGGAACTTGAAATTTTCTCTTTTCTTCTTAAACTCCGCAAGTTGCCATGCATCGTAGCCCCACATACGGACGGCAAATCCTTTTTCGCAGAGCAGTATTGCGCAAACACTGCCCATTGCTCCATCGCCTATGATTGAGATATTTTTCATAGTGATTATTTAACCGAAGAAATGACTTTTTTCAATAAAATTTAATGTTTCATAAAATATCAGGAAAGTCCCGTCCAATTCAATGCTTAACAGTATTGCTATATGCCCTTTAATTACTCCAGTTTTTTTGAGATATTAATAAGATTACTGATTAATTGGATTTCTGCATCTTGCCTTGACAACCAATAATTTGCGTCACAGACAATAATCAATTTCTTTTGTGCTCTACTTACAGCAGTGTTTAATACATACAGACCTTGAGAAACAGGATCAGTGCTATCTGTAAACCATGGTCGAATGTTACTGCCATCAACAATACTTAAAATAACGGTGTTCCATTCTCTACCTTGTGATTTATGAATAGTTAATATTCTTTCTTCCTGCCTCGCTCTTTGTAGGCTTCTTTGTAGAAAAGAAACTTGGTCTTTATAAGGGGTTAGAATACAATAATCCTCATCAAGGAAACCATTCAATATATTACAAATTTTTTCACATTCATTTTCATTTCTTCTGCCATCTTTCACATTTGGGCTGGGGGCATCTATAAAACACAATTCAATGTTATGCTCATCACTCAGCGCTGATTTATAACCAATATTATAAATAAGTCTATCCAGCAATTCGGCTAAGTTTGCCCCATATCGATAAGTTTCTAACAGTATGGATTTTTCGGTGTATTTAAATTCAGGGCAATCTGCGTTATCCGCTATGTTTAAGCAATCCTCCTCATCATAATTCAAGACCGTTTCGGAAAATATCGAAGGTTTTGACCAAAGAAGACGGTAGAATCCAGGAATAGTGTTTAAAGTGTCGAATTCGCACACCGGGGGCAACTGTCTGTGGTCACCCAATAAAGTAATCCCGCATTTATTGGAAAATAATGTCAACGCCTTAATAAGAGGTGCATAACCAGCTTCATCCAAGAAAATGTTGGAAAAGTCTATCTGCACATTTGAAAAACGGCCAATGTAAGAATCTAATGTCATGCCGATTATTGAGCATTTGTTTATTCGCTCCTCGACTTTCATAGACTCAATCTTTTTATAATTTTTTTCATGTTGTGTTTTTAAATCATTTAACTCTTCGTCATTGAGTTCGGTATAGTCATGAGAAAGAGCTTCCTTCCTTATTAAATAATCTTCTATTTGTTTTGATGCATGGGTTAATTGTTCACCAATTGCTGAAAAATTATGTGTATCTATATTTTGAATTAGCTCTCTAATTGGCTGACTGTGTGTATCGACATTCTTAATGCGCAAAAAACATAGGTTAACTTCAGCGATCAGCAGATCTATTTGCTTCTTTATTTCCGCTAACATATTTTCTTTATCTCTTATTAAATCTTGGTAATCTATTGTGCCAATATTGAAAACGTGCTTCAATAGACTTTTAAGTGATTTGCTTTCCTTTATGATCCCTTCAAGTTCCGTTTCCTTTTTTGATTTACTGATTAATAATGTTTCCCATTGTTTATTTAAATCGGTGATTTTCTGAATGTCTTTTTGGATTGCGAACACAGAATTGAACGCATATTTTCTTCTGCGATACTCCTTCACGCTTTTTACATTTTCTATTTGTTTTTCAATTTCTTTTAGTTGTCTCTCCAAACCCTGAATCTCACACGTCTCAGGATACTTTTCCGCATATTTTCTTGATGGAGCACCGATTCTAAGTAGATTTTCTCTTGGAATTCCTAATTCATTGAGATGCTCTATAACTGATTCAAGCACACGTTCCAAAGCGTTATTCGTGGGCGCAAAGATTCCGATTTTCGGGTTGTCTTTGTTTAAATAATATAAAATGGCTGAACTTAATATAAAACACGTTTTTCCTGTACCAGGGGGACCCCAAACATAGTTATATTTGTGGTTTAAAATATTATTAAAAGCATTAGGTTGACTGCCCTTTAGTTTAAGCGGGTATGAATCACATTTAATCTCATTTCCACTGGTGCTTGTTCCATCATCGAAATTTATTTTTAGGCCATTATCTGTGTACCAGTTTTCCACATTTTTAATTAAAAACTTCAAATCAGAAATTATTTTAAGGTTATTTACAGGCGTGTTCCCAAAATTCGTTTTTGTTATAAATTTGATAATCAGTAACTTATTATCAGCATCATATTCTTTGATGGAAAAATGTGCTAAACCGTAATACTCATCATATTGACGATTGTGAATTTTTATATCATCTGGGCTGAATAATTTTTTCCCAATATGAAGTTCCCATGTATCATTTTCGCTGTTAATTAAGTTCTTACTGGTAATATTTATTCTTTCGATACCTTTATTGTTTTTCTCCAAATAGTCATAGTAAAACTGTGATGCTTCAATACATTTTGATTTTAAATCTTGTATTTTCATAAGGCCATCTTATTTAGCACACAACATAACAAAATACCACACTTTTTGCCCGTAACCAATAACAGCTAACGACTATTTATTCGATTCGCTCTATTTTTTCAGGTTTAAATCGTTCCAGTTCCGCAAGATGATTCTTGCCGAGTTTTACTTCGACAACGACAGTGTTATCGGTGAACTGCTGATTAAGCACAGTCGCGTTTGCTTTGATAAAGTTTTGAATTTTGCCGTCGGCAGCGTTTGCCGTAACTCTCAAAACCACCTCTCCGCCGGTATAAATCTCGAGCACTTTCTCTTTCAGCACATCGAGATTTATCCCCGTCTTTGCGGAAATGCTTATTGCCTCCGGATAAATTGTCTGCAGGAACTCGAACTGTGCCTGGTTTTTTACAATATCGGACTTATTAAGCAGAACGAGGATATTTTTTTCCTTGCATCCTATCGCATCGAGCACTTTTTTTGCGTCTTCAGCCTGTCTTTCTGCATCGCTGTTTGAAACGTCGACGATGTGCAGCAGTAAATCGGCGTTGACCGCCTCTTCGAGCGTGGCCTTGAAGGACGCCACAAGCTGATGCGGCAGATTTCTTATGAATCCTACGGTATCGCTCAGCAGCACTTTTTGTCCGCCTCTGAGCGTCCATTGTCTTGTCCGCGTATCAAGTGTCGCGAACAGCCTGTCTGCCACATAAACATCTGCGTCTGTTAGCGCGTTTAAGAGGGTGCTTTTGCCTGCGTTTGTGTATCCGACAAGGCAGATTTTAAACATTCCGCTTCTCGCCTCTATTTCTCTTATCTTTCTTTCGTCGAGCTCGGCAAGTTCTCTTTTCAGTTCTATTATTCTTTTGCTGACTATTCTGCGGTCGATTTCGAGTTGTTTTTCACCTGTTCCTCGCGTGCCGATGCCTCCGACCGCTCCTGCCGCAGGTCCGCCTGCCGCGCCGGTTACAGTATCCAGGTGTGACCACATCCTCGTAAGTCTCGGGTAGGTATATTCCAGCTGTGCCAGTTCGACCTGTAACTGCGCCTGTTTTGTTTGCGCCCTCGTGGCGAAGATATCGAGAATCAGTTCGCTGCGGTCGATGACCTTTACCTCGATAATTTCTTCCAGATTGCGAATTTGTCCTGGCGAAAGGTCGTTATCGAAGATAATTACCTCAGCCCCGGTCTTTTTTGCTCTTTGGCGAATCATATCGGCTTTGCCGCTGCCGATGTAGGTGGCCGGATGTATATGGATGATTTTCTGCTGGAGTTTATCGACGATTATGGCCCCTGCCGATTCCGCAAGCGCCGCCAGTTCCGCCAGGTTATCTGCGTAGGTATTCTTGGACAATGCCCCCACAAGAATTGCTTTTTCCCGTCTTACTGCTATATTTTCCCGTAATTTTCCCAATTAAGAATCTGTTTCCTTAAAGCCATATCTGCTGTAATTATAGTAAATATGACCTGTCAATTCAATGCAATAACAGGGCCTAAATGGTTAATGAGGGGCTGTTAAATTTTTTTAAAAAATCTATCTTGACAGCAGGATATACCTCGATTATAATGTTTACTTTGTATTTTAATGTTTCTAAACACTTTTTAGTCAATTTTGGAGAAAGACACGTGAGAGATTTTAGCAAAGGGGGTCCCCGAAAGGATTTTGGACCACGCCAGATGTACAAAGCCACCTGCGCAGAGTGCGGACAGGAGTGCGAAGTGCCATTCCAGCCTAAGGAAGGCAGACCAGTTTTCTGCAAAGGATGCTACGCTAAAAAGAGAAGTTCCTGATTCTCCCAGTACCTGTATCACACAGTAATTCCTGATTTTTAGTGTTTTTTTGCACCGCCGTTTCAGATACCAAATCTTGAATGTAGATACTTTGTAACTACAGCAGTTGGCTGATTTTGCCGATAATACTGGTTGTGTCGCCTGACCTTTAAAGGTGCAATAATATTTATTGCATTGCGGTCAGGGTTTTGGTATCTTTATGGCCTTGAATGGTTTGGTTATCCAGATAGGCGTTTAATCAGGACGAACATGGGAAAATCGATACGTCTGATTGTGAAACGTAGCAACCAGATTGTGAACGAGCTCACATTTGACAGCACCCCTATCTACATTGGTCGCAAAGCTGGCGTTCAGGTCGTTCTGTCTGATATGGCGGTATCACGCGAACACGCAATGATTACCATTACAGGGGATAACTGGATAGTCGAAGATTTGGATTCGGCCAACAAGACATACCTGAATGGCGAGGCAACCCACAAGGCCGCAATCAAAAGCGGCGACGTGCTGAAAATAGCGGGTTTTACCATAGAAGTCGATTTGAAAGACATCGCCGTTGAAGAGACTGCAAGCGATGACACTGCTGCCATGGAGGCGACAGAGGCGGCATCGCTGTCAACGCCTCGCGACGAGGTAATTGTGAGAAAGCCCGATGGGTCACACGCCCCGGCTATGAGGCTGGCTGCCAGGAGATTAACGGACTTTGCTCAAGTTGCCGACACGCTCAGCGAAGCTAAAGACCTTGACCAGCTCGTGCGAATTTTGCTGGATGCCACATTGAAGCAGTTCACCGCCTTTCGCGTATGGTGCGGCCTGAGAAGCCATAAAATCGGCCCGATAACTTACCAGGCGGGTAAAAGACGGGACGGAAAGTCGGTGGAACTAAAGGAGATAAGGTTGAATGATAAAATCACAGAGGCGCTTGAACGAGGCCAGTCCATGATTTTTCCTCAGGTCTCCGCAAAGCTTGAAGAAACAGAAAGAATACGCTCTGCGATGATTGCGAGCATCAAAAGTCCGAAAGGTTGCTTCGGCGTAATGTACGTGGACAATGCTATGGTGCACGAGCATTATAGTTTAAGTGATTTGGACTATCTGATGCTTCTCGCGATGCACACCGCCGCGATTCTGAAGCCTTTTCTCTAATCTTGTCACATATAACGCACTACGCGTGACATCTTCTTAAATCTTTAATTATTTTTACCCGTTCCCATCCTCGCCTGTTCTCCGCCTCGACAGTCGCGAAAAACACGCCTAAATCATCAAAAACCGGCAATCATGCGAAATCGAAAGATTTATCTTGACTTTTTTTGAGGTATAAATGCATAATTAATACCTTATTAAGGAGACTATGTATAAGGTCTGCGTTCAGGAGGAACTCGAAAAGTAGTCTATTAAGGTACAATTGTTATAGTAGGCCTAAGTGAGGCGGGCCTGTAGTAACTGACAAATAATCATCAGGAGGACTGGAAATGAAGAGGCAATTATTCGCAGCAATAATGTTGGGGCTGATACTGCCGTTTGCAGCCGATGTGTGGGCAAGCCCGGTTATGGTAAAGGATATATCTCCCGGAATAGGAGAATCATATCCTGACTACCTGACGAACGTAAACGGCACACTATTTTTCTCCGCCGACGATGCCGTAAGCGGTCCTGAGTTATGGAAAAGTGACGGCACCCCTGCCGGCACAGTAATGGTAAAGAATATATATCCGGGGTCAGGAGGTTCAAACCCCCAGTCCCTGACGAATGTAAACGGCACATTATTTTTTAATGCCACCGACGACACAAACGGCTGGGAATTATGGAAAAGCGACGGCACCTCAGCCGGCACAGTAATGGTAAAGGATATATGGTCGGGGTCAGGAGGCTCATCTCCTGAGTACCTGACGAATGTAAACGGCACATTATTTTTCAGTGCCGACACCAACTCTAACGGCCGGGAGTTATGGAAAAGCAACGGCACTCCGGCAGGCACAACAATGGTAAAAGATATATATCCGGGGATGGGAGGCTCAAACCTTATGTACCTGACGAATGTAAACGGCATATTATTTTTCACTGCCGACGATAACAACGGCAACGAGTTATGGAAAAGCAACGGCACCTCTGCCGGCACAGTAATGGTAAAGGATATATATCCGGGAATAGGAGGCTCAAATGCCCAGTTCCTGACGAACGTAAACGGCACATTATTTTTCAACGCCTACAACGATTCAAACGGCTATGAGTTATGGAAAAGCGACGGCACTTCCGCCGGCACGGTAATGGTGAAGAACATAATTCCTGGAAATGTAAGCTCAAATCCTGAGAACCTGACGAATGTGAACGGCACATTATTTTTCACTGCCAACGACGGCATAAATGGCATTGAGCTCTGGAAAAGCAACGGCACCTCAGCCGGCACAGTGATGGTAAAGGATATATATCCGGGGTCAGGAGGCTCAGACCTTTGGGTCCTGACGGATGTAAATGGCACTTTATTTTTCAGTGCCGACGACGGCATGGGCTCTGAGCTGTGGAAAAGCGACGGCACTGAGGCCGGCACAGTAATGGTAAAAAGGATAAACCTGCTTGGAGGCTCATCTCCTGATTGGCTGACGAATGTAAACGGCACATTATTTTTCTCCGCCAACGATGGCACAAACGGCAATGAGTTATGGAGAAGCGATGGCACCTCAGCCGGCACAGTAATGGTAAAGGATATAAACCCAAACCTGGGGGAAGATTCATTTCCTTATTATCTGACGAACGTAAACGGCACATTATTTTTCTCCGCCAACGATGGCACAAACGGCACTGAGCTATGGATGTACATATATGTATTGAACGACGAATGTCAGAACGCTCACCAGGTCTTTTTGGACCAGACCTTTTATGGCTCAAACTATGGTGCGGATGGAAATGATTTGTTGACAAGCTGTGCTTATAACGATTTTGCGGATGTCTGGTATTATTACCAGCCCCCTGTTAGCGGAGAGTATACAATAAGCGTAGGCAGCGATGAATTTGATACGACGCTCGCTGTCTTTAACGCCTGCGGCGGAAATGAGCTTGCCTGTAATGATGATTATGCTCAGAGTACGGATTCTCAGGTAAGCCTCAATATGATAAAAGGCAAACGCTACTATATCCGCGTCGCAGGTTTCGACGGCCAGACGGGTAATTTCGAATTGAATGTCTCTGCCGGCTCCTGCACGGAATTGGCCTTAAGCGACCTTAATGGCGACTGCATAGTGAACATGCAGGATTTTGCCATAATGGCTTCTGAATGGCTGGTCTGTAATAAAATCCCCGCCGACCTATGCCCATAATAGAGCTGCGAATGTGAATAAGCGAGCGGGTTTTTTTCAAACTTTAGCCCCGCCTCGTCAACAAATTCCTGGCACCGATGACTTCATTAGGCGCAGGCCCAGCTTACGGAAGCGTAACCTGGTCAACCTCGTTGAAACCTGCGAACGCCACGCCGAAATCAACAATGCCGGAGCCTGCGGCAGTTTCCATTTTCTTTATTGTCAGCGTGAAAGAACACATATTGAAATTAAACGTGGCGTCAGCAGTTCCACCGCCAGCTTCTGTCACTTCGGCTTTTGAGCAAGTGAATTTTCCCTTCCCCGCCTTGAGACTGCCAGCAGGTATGGTAAACTGCGTGCCTAAAGTAATAACAAGGTCTTCGGTAGTCCAGTTTGCCATACAAGGGTCTGGATTTTCAACTGCGAATCCGCCGCTCGCCGTCAACTGGTCACTGTTGGATTTTTTATTATTTTGCTTGACCGTACACTTATCGACCCTCAGAACATCCTTGACTCCCATCATCAGTTTAATTGGTATCGGCACCTTCGGCCCGTTGACTATCACCTCGTCAATTTCGACCATTGTGTAGTAATCCCCGACTTCAATCTCGATAGTTACCGGACAGTCGAGCCCTGACAGGCCAACGTTACTTGCCGCAAATGCGAATTTATGGGTTTTTACATCGTATGTAAAAGATTTCCTTACGCCGCTTACGGTTTTCGAATAACTGTATTTGCCCTTCTTAAAAGTATTGGCATCAATGGGGAATGTCAAAGCGCAGGGACTGACTATATCGTCTGAGGAAATAGTAACCTTAATAATATTATTGGCGTCGTTAAAATCGACGATTGCGGCATACATTTGGCCGGAAAAGAAAATCTTGCCGCTGCTATCCTTGCTGCCTGCAGTTACAGTGCATTTGGCAACCTCGAGGAGCTGCCAGTAAAGTTTGGGATAGCTGACCCCTTCGGCTATCCACCAGGTGTCATGGAAGCCGTTTGCTGTCTCGCCGACAAAATCCCAGCCGACAAAACTTTTTTGCTGTTTCATTTTTGCATTAGTCAGCGGTTCGCCAAGGTCGTTATCCGGTCCGCTGCCGTTAAGAAAGTAGCAACCGCTTATACTGCCGCCGCTGTCGTTAGCTCCCGCCAGCCCGCCGAGAAACGTTGAAGTCCTTCCACCCCTGACAGCACCTGTCGAGTAGCAGTCGCTGATATTGCCATCCCAGTTAACGCCCGCCAGCCCGCCGAGGTAAATTGAATCGAACCCGCCTACAATGGTGCTCGTCGAATAGCAATCGATGATATAGCCGCCGTTATATCCCGCCAGTCCGCCAAGGTACCATACCCCACCTTCGCCCATGACAGCGCCTGTCGAGTAGCAATAGCTGATATAACCGCTGTTAACGCCCGCCAGCCCGCCGAGGTAGTATGAATTGTCCCCGCCGTTGACATTACTCGTTGAGTGGCAGTTGAAAATATGATCGGCGCCTCTGTTCCATCCCACCAGCCCGCCGAGAAACGTTGAAGTACTTCCACCCGTGACGGTACCTGTCGAGTAGCAGTTGCTGATATCGCCGCCGTTAATGCCCAGCAGCCCGCCGAGGTAGCCCGAATTATCCCCCCCGCTAACAGTGCCTGTCGAGTGGCAGTTGCTGACGCCGCTGCCGTCATTATATCCCACCAGTCCGCCGACGTACAGTGAAGTATCTCCGCCGGTAATGCTGACATTTTCAAGGCCGAGATTTTTTATCTCACCGCCGGAAGCACGCCCGAACAGGCCCAAATAGTCGTTTCCAGCCCCGCCTGTATCTATGGTCAAATTGCTTATTGTATAGCCATTTCCGTCGAAGACGCCTGTAAAGGCAATCCCCTCGAACGAGGTATTTGCGTTGTTTCCATCGGGCGCAATGACGGCTGTGGTGAAATCGTAGGAGGCAAGGTTAATATCCGCCGTAAGGATAAAGTAGGCATCGTAGTCGCCCGTATGTGTCCCTAAGTACAGCAGGTTAGCAGCGGAGCCGATTCGGTACGGGTCACCGGCGGTTCCCGACCCGCCTGAATATGGTGGGCTTGCCAGTACGGATTCTGTCAGGATGAAAAAAGACAATAATAAGACCGCTATGGCACATATTTTGCTGACATTCATTGTAAACCTCCTGCATTTATTAATTCTTTAAAACCTGACAAATTATACTAAATCGCTATGACTTGTCAACAAATTTTTGGCAGGCGTGTGGGATGGGAAAGGAGCATCGTATCCCCGGCCGCTGAAATGTAGAACAGTTGAGCAGGTGAGCTGGTGAAAAATAATTCCGCCTCCGCCGGATTCCATAAATCTTAAATCTTAACTCCCCAACATCAAAACCCGGCGAGTTTCTTTAGTTATTGAAAAACCCGTCGGTTTTAAATTTTCGGCTTTAACTTTTAAGTTTCTTTAACCTGTTCTGCTATTCTCTGTCCCAGCGGCTAACTATACTGTTTTTTGTGTTTGAAGTAGCCGGGCCTGTCGTCGGGGTTGTTTGTGTCGTCACTTTGTGCCGTGTTGTTTGACTCGCGGACGGGTCTGTCGAATTTGCCGAATATCATTCGCCCTGCGGAAGTCTGCAGTGCGCTTGTAACGGTAATTTGGACCTTTTCGCCGATTCTGTTTTTGCCTTCCTCGACTACTATCATTGTGCCGTCATCGAGATAGCCGATGCCCTGTGTTGCTTCTTCGCCCGGCTTGAGAATTCTTACTATCATTGTCTCGCCCGGCAGAACGACCGTCTTTAGAGAATTGGCCAGGTCGTTTATGTTAATTACGTCCACCTGGCGGACTTGGGCGACCTTGCTGAGGTTATAGTCATTGGTAATCAGTTTGCCGTCGCAGTCTTTGGTGAATGCTATCAGTTTCTGGTCGACCTGGGCATGTTCATCTATGCCCGGCGGCGGGGTATCGTCTATTTTTACTTCTATTGTTTTGAGGTCCTGCAGTTTATGAAGGACGTCGAGCCCGCGTCTGCCGCGCACGCGTTTAAGTTTGTCGGCCGAGTCAGCTATAAGCTGGAGTTCATTTAGAACGAATCTCGGCACAACAAGCGGCGCATCAAAAAGCTTGGACTGGCAAATGTCGGCGATTCGGCCGTCAACTATCACGGATGTATCGAGTATAAGCGGTCTTATACCCTTGCTCTGACGAGAGAACTCCACATAAGGAATGATAAAACGCACTTCGTCTTTGGTGCGCATGACGAAGCTGATTACGAAGTAGCAGATACAGATGCCCATAATCCATTTTGTGAGTTTCAGGTTGGTGCCGACGAGGCCGAGTTTGAACACATCGTTGACCATATCCAGCACGAGTGACAGCGCCCAGCTGAAGAAGATTCCGACAATAAGCCCGAAAAACACTCCTGCAAGGGCACTTAACGACTTTTTTGGCAGCAGCCAGTCAATGAATAAGACTAAAACCGCAAGTGTCAAACCTCCGATGAATACTACCCATATTTCATTTCGTGTAAGTGCTTCAGCTTCATCAGGATTTGCCATTTGAGACGTGATGCTCACGAAAAGAGCGGCGAATACGACGACAATGAAAATACCTCGAATAACGTTTAATAACATAAATATTACTCCAAAAAATTATAAATTTAGTTATTTATTATAGTTATAATATCGACCAGTTCGACTTACAAATCCACGCTTTTCAACCTTACATGACATAATACAGCAAGGGCCCATAAAAGGTCTTTGGATTGTATAATTTTCGTTTCGTATTTTTCATTTATCGGAACAAGATGAACCTTGTCCCCTTCGTACCGGAGAATCTTACACGTTGCGCCTATCGCGCCAGCCACACTGGCAACGGCCGGCTGACCCTGCACCGCTGATACCGAAGGACTTATTATTATAACATCACCATCGTTAATACGCGGTCTCATACTGTCGCCATCTATTTGCAGAGCAAAACAGTCAGGATACGACTGGGCTATGCCGGGACAGTCTATAAACTGATAAATTTCGTCAGAGCCGGCTTGGGCCGTCTGAATCAGACTGATTTGAGAATTACCCAACGCGGCAATCACAGGCCTGGCCGGAAGGTCGGCGGAAATCCAGCCGCTCTGCGTCCTTATAACAGAACTGTTTATGTGCTTAGCCACAAGCTGCTCAAGCCGGGTTTCCATAACCTTGGAATCGGCCAAATTAGTTTCACTCCACATCCCTACCGGCCCTGCGGCGGTTCGGCCAAGAACGGGTATCCAGCCGGGCTTCGTCCCTGCATTTATATCCCTGCTCTCAATAACTCTTTTCTGCTCCATAAGTTCCAAAAAGGCAATCACCGCCTGCAAAGATACCAGATTTCCATCGGAAAGCCTTCTGAGCTTTTCAAGAATGTCCCTGAACCTGCCGTCAAAAGGCTGATTCCGAGCTGATTTATCTTCCTGCTGACCCGTCAAAAGCCAAAAAATTTCAACATTACAAACCTGACAGATTTTAAGAAGCACCGGAATCGGCGGAATCCTGTCCTTTTCATAATAACTGTAAGTAGAAGGATTTATGCCGAGAGCTTCGGCAAATTTTCTCTTGCCCCGATTGCCCGCGAAAGCTTTGCGAAGCTCAATTATCCTGCCAATTAACGCCTTTTCTGAAATAATTTCCACGAAATTTCACAAATGCGAATATTATTGCGATTACTTTTTCACAAATAACAAATAATAACATAATATGACTTTAAGTCAATGTCAATGAAGTAACTTAAGGAACGCCGGAAATGGCGGACAGGACGCCAAATCTATGGCAGAAAAGCCCCGTTTTAAGGGCAATTTAACTGTTTTTCGGGTTGGCAGTTAAGAAGGCCGGCAATCAGGACGATACGATAATGCTAAATAGCTGCGATATGTCAAAATTTGAGGCAATAAAATGCTTTTTATGAAAAAAATAAAAGAGTGGAGGTCACGAAAAAGAAGCTCTGGCACGGCTGAATTGTGCGATAAGATAACGTGGTATCCGAGCAGCAGAGAGGCACAAACAAGCCCTAACGACCCAAAACCGGCACAAGTGCCGCCATTAATGGTCCGCAGAGCAGCGTGGCGAAAGTAATAATCAACCATAACGACCACAAGACACAAAGAGCAAAAAATCCGAAGCACGAAATCCGAAATTCGAAACCCCAGAGAGATAGTTTCACATCTCACAGGGCAGGCAAATCCGAATTACCAAAATTCAAAATACTCAAAAATTGGAACGTGCCCCCTATGCTTTCTGCGAAAGCAAGACTAGGGGGTTTCACAAGGTGAAAAATAAAGACTTATGAGCGTTTTTTGGGTAATTTTTGGTGCGAAAGAGAGTGCGTGAAGAAATTGAGGAAAAATTGTTATAAGAGATTCTAAATAAATAGCTTATATAAATTTTTAGAAAATCAGAGGGAGCGAAAAAACTGCTATAAGAATAATACTGACAAGTGATTGTAGGATTTTTTAAAAATTTTGATTATTTTTGAATATTTTCCACGGATTCTGATTTTTTTGCATTAAATTTCAGGTTTTTATCACAGATTTCGCTGATTTTTATGATTCATTCTTAACACCAGAAATTAAAACTTGCGCGGATTTTGCGATTGGGAGAATGAAGAGTAAGAAACCACTGTGATGTTGGCCGGCTGTTTTGACC
>Ga0315286_10001308_pt1 | contig 22500 bp, 34 predicted proteins | sample YL17G10_0_MG_FD_205038 | JGI IMG/M metagenome (GOLD analysis project Ga0315286, IMG submission 205038) | Sediment microbial communities from Yellowstone Lake, YNP, Wyoming, USA - YL17G10_0 | ecosystem: Environmental > Aquatic > Freshwater > Lake > Sediment | place: USA: Wyoming | collected...
TTCACGTGGCATTCCTGGGTGCCGATTCGCGCTGAAGCCCGGGTACTTTGCGAGTGTTCGTTTTGCGGAACCCGTCGATGGGTGAGCTACGCCTGCTTCGAAAAACGGCGGTGACCGGATGCTCTTGCTAGACGGCACGCTTCTGCTGTACATCCCGCGGCGAGCGACGATCCCCATGAAAATTTCTTGTCTTGCCGGATGGAGATCCGTAGCGTGAGCGTCGTGGTGGTAACGACGATCTCGTGCGACGCGTCGATCTTGAAATGCGAGCGCTGCCAGTCCGAGATCGGCAGCGCGGCGGCCGTTTCCGACATCGTCTGCCGGACCTGTGGCGACACGATGCAGTTCGATCATCGCTGCGAAGAAGCGTTTTCGCTGCATCGCGACGCCATCCTCATCCGCGCGATCGCCGAGAACAAGAAGGACGGGAACTGGCACTGCGAGCAACGTGGCGGTCGCGATTTCTGCCCCGCCCATGTTCATCTCGCCTGTCCCGTGCGCGCCGCACGAATCACACAACCGCCGCTGCTCGCAGTCGCCGCGGCAAGCGATTCATGAAGCTGCGCGCGCAGTGGACGGGCGCGGTGCCGCGGGTTGGCGACTACCTCGTGAGCCCCACGCGGCCACGCTTCGCGTACCGCGTCTGCAACGTGAGCTGCCCCGATTCGCGGGTACGTTGGGACGCGCTGAAGAAAGCCGAGCTGCGCCGTCTCGTGATCGAGGTGGATCGGGTCCCGATCATCGCGCTGCCGCGCAGCGCGCGTGTCCACCCGTGGCGTTGGGACAAGCGAAAAGCGCGCAACAACGGTGTGCTCCGCGTATAGCCAATTTCTGGCGCCGCCATCCGCGTACGCGAAAAGGGCGCCGACACCCGCGGGCATCGGGATCACCGCCGGCTCCTCGTAGACGACCGGAGCATCGGCAACGGGATGCGCCTCGATCGCTGGGAGCACGACATCCTGAAGGCAGCTGCGGAACTCCTCCATGATCGTGTGCGTGTCGAGCGTCTCGGGCTCGCCGCCTTCCGGCCCATACTCGCGCCCGTCCTTATCCCAGGCCAGCCGCCCCGCACGTCCCGCGTACGGCCGCCATCCCGAATACTTCACGCACAGCCGCAGCTCCTTGTTCAGCCGTGTATTTGGCCGCGTCCACCAGGTCGATCGATCGCGCTCCCACGCATCGCCGACGTAGACGTTGTACGTGGGGCCCGACTCGTCCTCGTACACGCGCAGCGAGCGACGCGCGAGCTGGATCTCGTTGACGGCCGCGCAGTCGTTGTACCGACCTTCGGGCAGAAGACCCTGGGGGCGACCGAACTCGATCCGCACGTCGTGCTGCCCGAGATCGAGCGCCGACTGATCGCTCTTGATCGAGCTGACGTGCCGGAGCAGCTGCTGCCCGCTGCCATACTCGCGAAGCTCGACGGTAAATCCGGGCACCTTCCACGCGCGCGCTTCGAGAGCGCGCACGATCTGGCCACAGACCGCGTCGAAGGGGAACTGGAGCTTCGTGGGGTAGAGAAATTGCCGATCGATCACACAGCCTCCTGCGGACAGCGCACGGTCAATGGATCCGCCTTCGTCAAAGCACGATCTCCGAGGCCACGATCAAAGCGTGATCGGTGTAGTGGTACCAGCCGCGCCCGCGCGCCGCCGCAAAGCCGATGAGCGCGGCAAGTTCGCAACGGATCGCGTAGTCGTAGAGCGCGAGGTCGCGCTTGGAGTGGAACAGCGACGTCATTCATCAGGCTCCGCGAGCCAGCGCAAATACGCGCTGTAGATGGCCCGACCCGCCGGACACATCTGGGTGAGCGCCTCATCAGGGATCGTCTTCCGACGCGCGGGCGGCTGTGCGATCCGGATCTCCTCGGCCTGTACAGCTGCGCACTGCGTACACCCAGCGGTCAGGCGCGGACTGCCGAAGTGCCGCACGACCTCGTCGTGAATCCACGAGCCCTGGCTCACGGCAGCGCTTCCAGGGAGACATTCAGGCGCTCGACAAGCTTGAACCAGAACGGCCCGCGCTCGTCGTCGATGTGCGCGCGAAGTGCGTGCACTTCATCCTCGAACAGCTCCACGAGCACGCAGCGGCGATCATTGCCTTCGGCGCGCCACTTCGCGTCCATCTCGTCCGTCCAGGTCGCCACGAGCGTGATCCCGATCGTCACCCGCGGCTCGCCATCGACGATGGTTGCCCCGATCGTCGGACGCGACCACGCCACGGTCGTGTGGTCAAACAGCTGCACGAGATCGGTACCGATCGCGTAGAAGGTCGGCAGGACGACCGTCACCGAATTACGATCGATCCGGATCTCACTCGCCTGGTAGATCTCCCATGCGCCGCTATCTCGAACCTCGAAGCCAGGCGTCCCCCTTCGCTCGGGATGCTCGCGAAGCACGGCGTCCAGCTCGGCCGCCTCACGCGCGCGGTAGGCAGCGTTGTGGGCCTCCATCCGTGCACGGATCTCGGCCCGGAACGACTCCGCCACGGCCTCGTCGGGCCACTGCGGAAGCTCACGGCTCATTCCGTTGCTCCGGTCATCGCTTGTCACCCTCGCGACCTCTTGGTTCTGCGCGTTGTCTTGGCCGCCTTGACCGCCTTGTGGCGCACCGTGGCTTTCGGCGCGCGCTTGGGGCGATGCGGCGTTTTCACCAGCGCGTGCCGCTGAAGCAGCCGACGGAAGTTCGAGCGATCCACACCCGCCGCGAGCGCAGCGTCGCCGATGGTCCCTTCCGCCGCCGCCATCATACGCACGAGATAGCCGCGCTCGAAGGCGGCGGCGGCGAAGCGCTTGGCCTCCGTGAGCGGCAAGAGCGTCCAGTCAACGATCGGCTGGACCTGCGCCTTGTCGACCGCGTGCGGCAAGCTCCAGTGCTGCTGACGGCCGCGCCAGTAGCAGATGCGCAGGCGGCCGGCTGCCTTGATGTCGATCACGATCGCGGGCCCCTTACCTTGGGGCCGCGTGCGGTCGTGAACGATCTGGCCAATCGAGAGACGAGTCTTCATGCCGCATCCTCGTCTTTGTTCGGCAGATCGGGCAAGACCTCCGGTGCGTGCTCGGCCAAAAACACGCACCAAGATCCCGGACGCTTCTCTGCGCCACGCGTCCCCTTGCAACCGGTGCCCCACAGACCCTCGATCTTCGTCAGGCGGTGTCGCGCGTTGTCCTCCATCGCGACGGCACGCCGCGCGAGGTGGGGGTGTTTCTTCGCGAGCTGGATCAGCTCGGCCGGCTTGGTGCTCGGGCAGTACCAGCACGCTGACTTGGGAGGTACCGGCAGACCCGCCTTGGCGATCTCCTCGATGCAACGTTCGCGCGTCCAGCCCCACTCGCGTAGTGGATACACCCAGCTCCACGGACCCTGGGTCTCGACGCCGCCGCGGCAAGAGTCCTTCGGTCCGGCGTCGTAGCCGATGGCGCGCAGGACCTTGCCGCCCGTCTTGAGGTGCGCGGAGAAGTAGTCCGCACACGCGGCGTCCAGCGGCTCCCCCTTCCACTTGAGCGAGCACTTCTTGTAGCCGAACGCGAGTGACGGCAGTGTCTCGTTGACCAGGCAGTTCTCCTCCAGCGTCGCGTAGTGCCCATTCTTGGGCCGCTGCACGACGTACTGCACGTCCGTGATCGTCGGGAAGCCGACCTCGGCGAGCCACTTGTCGATGACCGGCCGGTACGCGTACGTCTCGGGCCATTCGTTGCCGACCTGCGCGTGTCCGATCCAGTGCGGCCGGATGCCACGACGCCACCAGCCGACGAGCACGGCCGTAGAGTCGACACCCATGCCGTACGAGAGCGCGAGCGGATCTTGCTTTGCGAACATACGCCTCCTTCTTCCGAAGCTCGTCCACACTCTCGACGCCAAGCGCCTGGCGAGCCTTGTCGGCCTCGAACTGCTGCCCAAGGACAATGTAGGGCGCGTGGTAGTAGCGGAGCACCTTGCGAAACAGCAGCTCGCCCCAGGTACTGCGGTTGTCGTCGGTCACGTCGAAGCGCTCGATATCCAGCGGCTGGTCGTTCGCGAAGTCGGTGAGCAGCTCGATCTTCGCAGGAGGCTTCCCTGCACGCCCTGCAACGCAGAGCACGAAGGCGCGCTTGTATTCCTGCGGCTCGATCGTCCAGTCGAACGACGGCAGCACCATATCGAACGTGAGATGCCCGCACTCGTTGTAGAAGCCGTGCATGGCGCGGCCTTACGCGTGCTCGCTAGCATCCGCTCACCAGCCACGGTGCACATGACGGGCCCCTGGCAGATCGGATCCCAGATCAAAAAGCCGTGCATGAACAGCTACAAGAGCGTACGGCGGCGGTTCCCATTTCCTTCGATGATGTCGAAGGCGAAGAGCCGCTGATTCTTCACATGACGAAGAGCGACGAGCTGCGGGCGACTGAGCTTCTTCGTCACGCGAGAGACCTCTGATAAGCGTTCACTTCAGCCTCGGGCAGCGCCTCGTAGTCACAGGCGCACCAGTCGCGCCAGCAATCGGGATCGAGCCCGCTGGCGTAGCACCAGAGGCGCGTCTCCAGCTCGTCTTCACCGCGCGTTCGCGGCTCGATGTGGTAGCCGCGAGCGTCGTAGCGCCACACGGCGAGAACCGTCAGCGCGAGCCACTGCCCGATCGTCATGGCGACCTCTTGCGCTGGCGCCGCTCGCGCAGCGCCTCCGCCACGAGAAACAGCGCGATGAAACCGAGGGCTCCGATCGCGACGAGCCACGAGAGTCCGACGACGAAAAACTCCCAGCTGTGATCACGCCAGGTCATCGAAGCGTCTCCACGGCGACTGGAATCACGGCTGCCGGGTGCTTCGCGTTCAGCTGGTCGCGGACGCGCCGCGCCGTCGGACCGTCGAACGTCCGTGCTTGATCGAGGTGGCAGTCCCACCGTTCCGTCCCGTCGCTCCATGGCGTCGCGAGAAAGTACGGCACGAAACCCGTGCGCTGGACAACCACGTACTTCATGCGATCACCTCGGAGATCTCCCCGATCCACTGCGCGATCAGCTTCCAGACGCCGCGGCGGTCACGGCGGACCTCGATCTGACGGAAAACGCGGTCGCTGCGGTTGGGGCGCCGCAGGCGATGCTGGACGAACTTCTCGGCGCGGCGGAAGCTGTTCTCGCGGCGGTGGGCCTTGCGGTTGCTCATCGGCTCCTCCGAGCGCGGCGAATCTTCCAGCCTGGAGGCACGTTCCCCTCGCGAAGCAGCGACGCGGTCGTCAGCTCCGCCTCAGCGAGATCAGGGATCGCCCCGCACGCGGCATCGACCCAGGCATACAGATCGACGAGGCGCTGCTTGTCGGCAGGCGTCCTCGTGGCATCCGCAATCTCCGCGGCGCGCTCGCGGCGCGGCGTCGCGACCGCGTTGCTCGCCCTGAGCCACAACCAGATAGCGGCCTCCGACACGCCGATCGCCGCCGCGACGCAATACTCTTCGAGCAGGTGTCCGCAGCAGTCGTAGCCATCGACCCGACAGATCACCGGCTGATCCGCCATCTCGGCAGCGCCGATGATCTCGCCGAGCCGTGCAGCATCGCGCACGGTCTTCGCCGTCACGGTGCGCGTCTTCACGCGGCCACCTCGCCCTCTTCAAGATATCCGCACGCCGTCGCCTTGGTCGCGCGGTTCGCCGCGCCGCAGATCGCGCAAGGCGTGATCTTGGGCTTGTAGGTCTTCTCGACGAACACGGGCAACGGTGTTCCCTTGCCCTTCCTGAAGCCCATGATGGAGAGCTTGAGGCCGTCATGCACGCCCGGCTTGGGCTTGGTGAGCGGACGATCCGCCTCCATCTTCACGACGCGCTCGTACTGCTCCGGCAGCTCCTTGGCGAACGTCTTCCAGTCGCCGAGCGAGGCGAAGGGGCAGTTGCCGGTCATCAGATCTTCGGATAGTCCGAACGCTTGCGCGCTAGGCACGATTGCGCAGAACACTTCCTCCGTGCGCTTGGTCGGTCGCACAGACGCGACAAACCACGGCTGGTCATTCGCGCGGCCAAACTTCCGGGCGCGATCGCGATGCGCGCCAATAATAAAGAACCAGTCTGGCAAATCAGCGAGCCTCAAACTAAAGCGATACAACGGGCTCGGCTTCGCTCCTTTACCCTTGCGCATGCGGCGCTGGATCTTGGTGTATCCGACACCACAGACTGCCGCAGCATCACGAGCAAATTTCAGAGCGGCGTAGCTCGCAGATTCAAGCGACGCCTGACCTCCCTTCGAGACCGAGCCGTCTGCCGCGAAGTAACCTGCGAGCCACGAGAGCAAGAACGCGCGTGACTCGTGAATCGGAGGTGTTTGCTTCCAGAACCGCGGCAGTCCGTAGATCTCGGGAACAGTCACGCCGTTTGCACGCACACTGCGCCGCGTGCCGGTGAAGAAGGGCAACAGCGCGAGGTCTTTCTGGCCGTAGAAGCGAACACTCGCGGGGCGCTCGTCGGCAGCTCCATGAGATCCGTCACCGAACGTGAATCCCTGTGCTGCCGCTACCGGCATGAGCTGCTCCTTGGCCGGGGCAATCGCGCGCAGCGTGCGCAGACGATCCCCGACGAGCAATTCTGCTGTGGTGCGCTCATAGGTCTTGGGCGCGTCCCACTGCGTGCCTGCCGTGACGAACCATCGATGCTCGGCGGTCGCACGCACGACACGCGTTGACCTCGACTGTCGAAGAGTGATCTCCCACAGCTTCTGCCGTCCGAAGCTCCGAACTTCGACCTTGCGAAAGGAGCCACGATGCCCGAGGCCGCCAAACTTGCCGACGAGCGGCACTAGCAAGCGAGGATGCCCGACGAGCGCACGGATCGGGAGAATGCCCTCGCGCGTAACGACCTCGGTGTCGCCAGTGAGACAGAACACGCACGCGCTCTTACGTGGAATCGGGTAGCCGCTCTCGCGCGCGATTTGCTCGCAGCGGCAACGGCAGAGCCCCTGCTCCATGAGCGGGAAGCGGTTGTGCCGGCGCGCGCGCGGCTTGGCGCCCTTCCTGGCGCGCTTCGGCTTGAGGTTCACGCCCGTGTTCGGATCCTTCGCAGCGCGATCTTCCTCGCCGGCCTCGAAGCCGATCCAGACCTCGACGTCCCGATCGGGATAGCGATCGCTCGCCCAGCGCTCGAAGCGCTCGACCTTGGCGATCGTGGTGCATTGCCGACCCGGACCCGCCATCGGCATCGACTTACGAGCCTCCCACCACGCAAACAAGGAGCGGGCCTCACCCTTGGTCCCGCCGCGCACCGGGTAGTTCGTATGATCGATCTTGACGAACTCGATCCCGTGCTGCGCACAGATCGGCCGCACAACCTCGTCGATATGACGGTACGTGCCGGGCCACTCACCGGGATCGAGCGGGTGTCCCGTGTCCATGAAGACCACGACGTCCGGCAGCTCGCCGCGATCGATCGCGGTCAAGAGCATCGCGAACGAGTCGAGACCGCCGCCATAGGAGAGAACCTTGGGACGTGTCATCGCGAACCTCCGCGTCGACGTGCAACCTCTGCCAGCTCGGCCTCGATATCCGCGGCCGTGATGACGGCACGCGGCCGGCCAGCGCGCTCGTAGGCTGCACGCTCTGCATAGAGCTTGGCGAGCCAGGGCGGCATCCAGAAGCACTGCGTGCGCCCAAGGGGATCCTTCGTGATCGGCATGACTACCACTCCCCTCGCTTGATATCGCGGATGTAAAAGCCGAGATGGTCGTGCAGCGCGACTTCGAGGTTGAGCAGATCCCGGATGTTCTTGGGCAGCTCGTCGTCCTCGACGTGGTCATCGGGCCGGTAATACGGCGCGCTGTCCGCCTCGGGCCTGGAGATGAGCCAGGACCCGTTTCCCGCCCGAAAATCGAAACCGCGCTTCTTGAAGTACGGCAGGATCTCCGCCCGAGCGCTCTCCGCGAGCTTCTCGACGTCCGCACGGAACGCCGCTTGCGCGGCCTCGATTGCCTTGGTGAAGGTGCCGAGCGTCTTCTTGGACAAATCCCTCACGACGCGTCCTGCACGAGCGAGAGGAACGTGGCGCCGTCCGGCGTCAGCGCCTCGACGTACACGAGCCCGTCCGGGCCGGGGTACGTGCGAAGGTCGGCCGGGGGCTCGACCGAGAGCGCGGCGGGGAACGCGTGACCGATCACGTAGTCGACCGTGCCGATGGCGACGCAGCAGCCGAGTTCGACCGCCGTCGAGAACGCCTGCTTGTTCGTGAGGAGGAGCTTGTTGGTCATGCCCTGACGTAGAGCAACCGGCGCGCCATGCGTGTCGGCTCTGCGAACCGGCCAACTAGCGGATTGCTCGCCGGGGTCGATTTGTACCCATGCATCCAGCATTCACGTTCCTGCGTGGCTGTGCCCGAGAAATACACCCGGATCTCGCCTTTCTCGGGAATCGAGCCGATTTCTCGGGCAGCGCATGTTCGACTCCTGACGATTTCTCGGGCAACAAAATTCGAGTCGTGACGATTTCTCGGGCAACGGCGGTTCGATTGCTGTCGCTCTTGGTGGGGTGTTTTCTTGGCCCCTCGATCCGCACGTCGGATCATTTTGCGATGGACAATTTGACGGTGGGGCCGTCGAGCGAGGACTGGCAGCTCGCGGTCATGGCTCTCGCGCTGATCGAGGATCTCGACGACGAAGGTTTCCGCGGAGAACTCCGACAACTTGCTCTCGTGCTGGAGGGTGAGGGACTTGCTGCACATCGCAGCGCGGATCGTCTGGAGGGCCGAAGCGTGTACACGACGGGGGTGCCGCCGACGGGATACGCGGCGGAAGCAATCTGGACGCGGGTGAGCACGTGGTACCAGGATCGTCACTGGATCCTGATCGGTTCGTACATCGATCGGCTCGGTGCGGTCGGCCCGGAAGATCCTAACCAGCTTCGTCAACAAGCGGCGACGATCCTCGACGCTGCGCAACTCCTGAACGAGATCGTGCAGTGGTACGAGGCGCGCCGCGCCGCGATCGGCACACGCGACCTCACGAACGATACGATCGTCGCGATCATGCTCGACTGGGGACTAACTCCGACGAGGATGGTGGAGCAGCTCATGGAGCATGGTCATCCGACCATCACTGTCAACGCCGTCGCGATGGCCCTATCGCGACATCGCGAACGCGTTGCGGCTGGCATCGGTACCGAGGGTCCAGGACCTATGAGTGTCTTGATGCGAGGGACGAACCAAGAGTAACGGAGCGAAGCAACTCCCGTCCGACTTCGTTAGGCAGTAACGCGGAGGGCATTTTCGCCGTCGGACATGTGATCGCTCGTGCGGTTCGATTGGTGTCACCTTGCGTTCGAGTGGTGACTGCCAGATTGAGCGAAGAGGCTCGGCGAGCGGCTTTCGCGGAAGCGGAGGACCTCGACGCTGCGCGCGCGGCAGCGGCGAAGCTCACCGGCACCACGCTGCGTTTCCTCTACGTCGAGATCGAGGGCCAGCTCGCTCACGCGTCACCACCCGCGCTCGTCGACGTGCAGTCCACCTCGGCTTCTCCCACGGCCGAGCCGCCGACGTCCGCGAGCGAGTCATCGGTCGAGTTGCCGTACATGGAAGCGAAGCGCGCTGCCGAAGCCGCTTTTGAGGTCGCCTACCTCTCGCGGCTGATGACGCTTGCGAACGGCAAGGTGACCGACGCTGCTCGTCTGGCTGGCGTCGACCGCACGAACTTTCGGCGAATGCTCCAGCGCAACGGGCTTCGCCCGCGCAGGGCGCCCGGGTCCGTGAAGCCGACGAAGGCAGAGCCCGCCGCGAAATACACGGACAGGATCACGAAGATCCTCGACGAGAACCCGCACGGGCTCCGCACGTGCGAGATTGCGGAGAAGATCGACCAGGCGATCAACTTCGCCTTCGGGATCCTGAAGTCACTGGAGCGTCAGGGGCGTGTCGAGCGCCACGGGAATCGCTACAACACGCTCTGGACACTGCCCGGCGTACAACCCGTCCCACGCATCGAGACGATACCCGCCGCCGCTGTCGCCGTGCTGTCGAACGTAAGCGGGCCGATGGATGCGCGACGTCTGCATGACGAGATCAACGCGCTCCTGCGTGGCGTCAGTAAGCCTCCAAGCAAGGCAGCGCTGAGACGCGGGATCAGCCGTCTGATCTCGACAGGTGTGCTCACTCACTGCGGCGCGAACGAGCACGGCGTCATGTACGCGCTCGCGCAGAGAGGAGCTGCCGATGACTTGAACTGATCCGTCACCCCTTGCTCGCGGTGGCCTTCTGGGCCTCGCGAAGCGCCACGCTCAACATCCACGAGCTGAGTCCGAGTCCGGTCTTCTCGGCGGTCTCTGCCAGCAATGCCTTCTGCGCCTCCGTGACGCGGATGAGGATTCCTTTGTCTTTACGAACCGCCTTACGCCGCTTCTTCGTCGCCATGTGCCTGATAGCGCTTGTATATCGGTTAGCGCACGGTGTCAACCGAGCATGTTGTCATAGCCAAACGATATACATTAGACATCATGGAAGAGCAGATCCCGGAAGCACAACCATCGGACGTTCGCTCGCAACGCGGGCTTGCCCTGGCGCACGAGAAGCGGGAGGCGATCAAGCCGCTCGTCGGCACGAAGTACCTCGTGCCAAGCGCGGCGGACAACGGCAGCACCTACGTCGTAGACGCGAGCCCGAAGGTCGAGAGCTGCTCGTGTCTCGACTGGTCCAAGCTCGGTGGCTACGACCGACCACACCGCTGCAAGCATCTGTGGGCGGTCATCCACGTCCTCAAGCTGGCGGACGGAAGCGAGCTGCTCATGACTGAGAAGCCCGACGCGCCGGACGAGCCGAAGAAGACGTACCAGCGGCATTGCAGTTGGAAGACCATCAACGCGTGCCGCACGCTGATCCCGCGGCTCGCGCCGATGTTCATCGAGGATCTCGTCGACGGCTCGGGCTTGTTCGGTCCGAAGCCCCGGGGGCGTGGCGCTCCTGCGATACCTGAGGCCGACATCGTGAAAGCCGCGCTGCTCAGGGAATTTGCCCAAGCGCCTGCGGGCACGGCCCAGGTCATCGTCGAGGACTACTACAAGGCCGGGACCGTGCACATGACGAAGGTGCCGGCCTACAACACGCTGCTTGAGCGCTTCGCCGATCCGGGGCTCATGCCCAAGCTCCATCGTTTGCTCGCCGGATCTGCGCTGATTCTCCTGCCCTTCGGAACAGGCTTCGCCGTCGACGGAACTGGATTTGGGACCAGCGTCTACGACCACTACTACGTGGAGAAGCACGGCAAGAAGGCCCAGAAGCGCCGGCCGACGAAGAGGAGTCGCTGGATCGACGCAAAGATCGTCTACGAAGTGCGCACGCACGTGATCCCAGCCATGCAGCCCACCGAGCAACACGCTATCGGCGGCGAGCCCGGCGTCATGCCCGAGCTGCTTCGCCGCACTATCGCCAACGGCGGTCACGTCACCGAGTGGTACGGCGACGCTGCGTACTGCACGGAAGGCTGTGCCGCGGCCGTCGAGGAAGTCGGCGCTGCGTTCTACGTCGACTGGATCAGGGGCAGGACGGGCAAGACCAAGAAGGCAGCGCTCCTCCGCCTCCACGAGAAGTTCAAGGCGGACAAAGATCTGTACTGGAGCCACTACGACAAGGGACGACCGCTGGCCGAGACAGGGAACATGATGCTCAAGACCCGCTTCGGGCACTCCCTGAAGTCGCGGAACGCGGACACCCAGTATGCGGAGGTCATGCTGAGGTGCATCTGCCACAACATCGCGTGCCTCGTGATGGCGGTGCAGGAACTCGGCGTCGAGCCCAAGTATTGGACGCGAGATCTCTCCGAGCTACCCGACTTCGGGACCACCGCGCCACGGATGATCGAGGCCGCGACGACGATCGAGGTCAAGTAGTCATGCCGTACCGTGACCTCTCCCTCGACGAGCAACGCAACGTGCTCGACATGCTTCGAGCCCTGCGCGCGCGGTTCGGCAACTGGTTGACCGTTGAACGCGCGCTGCCGATCTCTCACAGTCAACGCGTTGAGATGACCGAGGGTCGTGCCGAGGTGAGCACGACGATCGCGTTCCGGATCGCGAAGCTTCTGGAGGTGTCGCTCCACGATGTGATCAGCGGGATCGCTCTATCCAAGCCCATGTGCCCGCACTGCGGAAAGACGATCTAGGAGCCGCGCTTCCACGTGTCCATCCACAAGAGCGCGGCAGCGATCAATTGTGGATGCGCCATCTCATTGGGAGCGATCTCACCAGCGGCCCATCGAGCAAGCTGCCTTGCCCCGGTCTGGTTTGTAGCTTCATCGATGAAACGAGTGTCAGCCGCCGTCGCGAAGATCCCTCGGGCGGCGCTGGCGATTGCCTGCACGACCGGGTTGGTCGAGACCACGGCTGACGTGGTTCCATTCTTCTTATTGAGGTAGGCGAGAACGTAGCTCAGAAGAGCCGCATCGGGCGCGCTGCGCGCAGCACGTGCTGTCTCAACCGCGGCGGTCTGTCCAACGATCGACCACCAAGGCCAGCCAGATACAGTGCTGGGGCAGGGTCCAGGCTGCGGCGGAAACTCACTGGGCCACGTGTTCCATTCAGGCGCGTGACAACCGTAGGCCGTGGATTCCGGTGCGGGCCAGACAGGGCCTGTCTTGTTGAACACCGCCATGTAGTAGAAATTGCGACTTGGCTGGCTTTTCCGGCGAAGCATCACGCTCATCTCGGCTGCGGACGCGAAGGGGTGAATATATTCGCGACCGTCCGCATCGAGGATCCACACGAAATATGGGCGCTGATCGCTGGCTGGCCTGTGAGCCACTGCGGCGCTTACCTGCTGCTGCGCATGCTTTGCATAGGCTTGAAGACGCGGCGGTGACGGATCATAGTCTTGACCGATACGTGGATCGAGGCCGTAGCCATAGCTGTGCATGCCCCGATTCTACTGAAGCTAGAGGACTACTGCCACTTTTGGTCGCCCTCGGTCCCGGCAATCCCGACGCCCGGAAGCCCAAGGCCCGGGACGAGGACAGGGTCACTTTTCTCGGGCAACGGCAAGGTTTCTCGGGAAACCTGTATTTCTCAGGCACAGCCTTCCTGCGTCTTTGCGGCGCGCGCAAGACACGGGTGCCTAGCTACCCGGCCCGAGGCGCTACGCCAGCAGCTGCTCGGCGGTCTTCTCGCTGACATCGAGGTTCCAGACCGGCTGGTAGAGCAGCTCGCCGGCCGTCGACTCCAGCTCCTCGGCGTCCTCCCACGAGCGCCACTCCTCGGAGTGCGCGCAGCGGGTGATGGCGTTGAGAAACGCGGTCTTGCTGTACCCCGGCTCCTTCTCCCACGCGCGGCGCAGGCGGGTGATCATGTCCTCGGACTTCACGCCCGGCGCCTTCACAGCACCGTTGAGCACGAGCCCGCGGATGACGGCGTCCGCGTCGCCGAGGTCGTAGCGCTCCAGGATGTTCTCCGCGCTCGCGTCGGACCACTTGCCGACGATGAGCCCGATCCGCTCGTTGGCGACTTTCATCAGCTCGGCGACGTCCTCGGCGATCGTGTCGACGCCGATGTGTGCGCGCTTACCGACGAGCACCTTCGCGAAGTCGATGATGATGAGGTTCAGGCACAGGTTGCGCCACAACCCGAGCGAGACGTTGATCGATCCCGATCCGTCATCGGCAGCCTTCATGCGAATCAGGCCCTTGAAGAACTCGCCAGCGACCGCGTTCTTGGGCTCGACATTGGTGTGGAAAATCGCGTCCAGCGTCATGCGGTAGCCGTCGTAGCGAACGGTGCCACGCGCGTTGTGGCCGATCTGCTCGGCCGCCTGGCGCATGACCTGATCGACGTCGTGAGCCGCGTACTTGGGACCGCACGCGGCGAAGATCTCGTGCTCGGCGAGACGGCCGTCAAACTGAGGCGCGTTGCGCGTGCGAAGCGTCAGCTCCGTCTCGCCGCGCTGCTTGAGCCAGTGGTTCAAGTTCGCGGCGCGCAGGGCGGGCGGGCACTGCGCGAGGTACTTCGCGCCACCCGGGGTGACGCGCGAGGCCAGGCCGAACATTGCGCGCTCGGTCAAAAGGGCGTTGACCTCCTTGACGAGCCCGTCCTGGCCAGCGGGCGAGGCGAAGTGAACGACGCCGGTTTCGCCCACGGTGATCGCGCTCGCGGGGATGAGGTAGTCCGCGCGCTGCTCGGCGGCGATCTGCGCGTCAAACGTCTTGGACAGATCGGTCAGCCACGGCTTCTCCTCGTGCTTCTCGGCCGACCGCTTGAAGTTCGCGACACCCGTCGAGTTCACGCGCGAGCCGATTTCGTACACGGGGGGCTTGGGCGAGAGGCCGATCGAGACCGCTGCCACTTCGTCCGCCTTGGCCCGAGCGGCGCCTTCCGCATCGACCGCACCGGCGTCCACGCCGAGGTTGCGAGGGCGACGGGCGCGCGGCGCCTTTGCTCCCTTGCTGCCATCGGGCGCCGTGACGGTGTCCGTCGCCTTCGCCAATTCCGGGACAGGCGTGGCCGCCGACGTGTCGGCGTAGCTGATCTCGTCATCGAACTTCTTGGTCTGGGCAGTGTTGAGCGTCATGCCTTCCCTCTTGAGCAACCGGCGAGCCATCCTGCCAGCGACTCGACGGTGCGCCAAGTCCCTGCTTCGAAACTACGGGTAAATCTACACTCAGTCTCTGTCATTCACAGAGCGCGAGGCTCGCCAGACACGGGTGCGGCGCTACCCACTACGAGTGATCACGGACTTAACGCTCTGGGTTAGATCTACTGGATCTAGTCATAGGACGTGTCAGGTCGTGGAACGCGAGCTGCACTGAAGCTCTGGCATGAAGCGCATCCCCCTTGAATCGTGCACTCCCGTCGAAGGTCCCCTGTACGCGGTGGAGTTCGAGGATTCGGTCGGCACCTGCTACGACTGGACGTTCGAGGCTCGTGGCGTCGACGGTAAGCGCTACGTGCTGCGCACCTACCGCGTCGAGGGCTGCGTGCGCGGCGAGGAGGGCTTTCTCTGCCCGAACTATCAGGCACGGACCACGGCTGGCCGCTTCGCCGAGCGCGTGACGGATCGCGGCTCGATCGATTCGTCGCTGTGGGAGGAAGTCCCCGAGCGCGACGGTCTGCGCGCGCTGATGGAGTCGTGGGGCGCCGAAGAGGCAGCTGCCGAGAAGGAAGACGCCCTCTTCTGGGAAGCGTCCGGTCGTCCCGCGTACACGGCGGTGCGCCGATGATGCAGGGGATCGCGAAGGCGCTCTCGAACACGGGATGCCCGTGGCCCGGCGGCGATCACGTGAGCTTCGAACAGGCCGACGTCCTCCAACTCGGCAAGCTCTACTGCTGGGCCAGCTCGTGTGTGCAGTTCATCGTGCGGCTGCGCGACGGGCGTGAAGTGTTCGTGCGCGGGGACAAGCAGAGCAAGGAGGACGAGCGCTTCCTGCGTCGTCTCGCCAAGCCGATCCGCGGCTGGGCCCCAGGGCGCGGCGAAGGGTTCCGCACAGTGTGGGGCGCCGAGCTGGCGAGCGCGACACGCGACGACTAGCCGTAATGCCCGCGCTCGTTGTCGGGCCGCGCCGGCCGACGACTAGCCGTAATGCCCGCGCTCGTTGTCGGGCCGCGCCGGCCGCCGTTTTTTCGCCGCGGCAACCGTCCCGGCAACGGCGAGTCCGCCGACACCGATCGCGAGCAGCGCCCTCGCGAAGCCGCTCCCCGCGTCAGGGGGTGAGATCGTCTCTACGACAAAACCCCGTCCCATGATCCCGTTGATCAGCGCGGCGCCTTCCCGGAAAGCAGGGCCGTGCTGCTCATCCTCGGTTCCTGAGAGATAGTTGCGGTGGTGCACCATCTCGTGCGCGACGACACGCTCTAAAAACTTGTCGTGCCCCGCGAACAGTCTCGATCGAAGCTCGATGCGCGTGGTGGGCGGATCTTGATCCGCCCGCGCAGCCCAGTCGCCGACCGCACCACCGACCAGCTCGATGCGCGGGCGGGGTCCGTCGATCTGAAGGACCCCCATGTACTTGGTGACGTAGCCGTTCACACGCCGGGCAAGGTCGTCGGAGCGCGGAACATCCTTCACGAAAGCGATCGTAACTCAGGCGCGAGCGATCGGGCGAATCTGCTTGGGCCACCCACGCAGATCCTTGGACATCGCCCATGCCGGGCGACGGCTCAGGCACCAGAGGAAAAACCGGCCGTTCCAGTACGTCAGATCCGTCGACTCGGGTCGAAGATGCGGCTCCATACTGCCGACGCTACAACCCCCCTCTGACGGTCCTCACGCCGCGGTATGATCTCGTCTCGTGAAGAAGACAGCCGCGCAGCTCGATCGCGAAGTGACGGAGATCCTCGCAAGACCGCGCAAGGCGCGCAGCCGCACGCTCGACCTCGATCTCGCCGTGAGAGCCGAGGAGGGCAAACGCTTCGAGACGGGCGTTCCGGTGACGTTTCGCTCGCTGCGCAACACCGAAAAGTCGCCGTACGTCGGCGCGACATTCGGGCAAGACATCGAGCCTGCGGGTCGCTATCTCTTGCACGTCGAAAATCCTGGCACCGTGGCGCGCGGCTGGGAGACTGGCGTCGTGTCGCTGCGATCACCGCTCGTGATCCCGCTCAGCGGCGATCTGGACGCGATCTACGGGCCCCAGGGTTGGAAGGCCCGTCTTGCCAAGGCCACCGGAAAGAAGGGCTGCGCGCTGAGCGCGGATCTCATCCGCCGAGGCTACGACGGTATCGTGACGGTCGACGACAGCGGGTACACGCGAGAGATCGTCCTCTTGAAACCCTGATCGAGTCGTTCCTGTAGGATTGCGGCGAGGTTTCCGTGTTTCCAAAACTTCGTTCGCACCTGGCCGGCCTAACGCTGAGCCTCGAACAGCTCGTTGAAAAACTCCGCGTGGTCGTGTTGTCGAGCGCGCCGCTCGAAGAGATACCTCCCAAGGTCGATCAGCTGTTCGATGTGTGGCGACGCATCGAGCACGGCACCCTCGACGCGTCGCTCGATTCGGCGGAAGGTACGCAGATCATGAACCAGCTTGCGGGTACCGATCTCGCGAGCATGCGGATCCTGTGGGAACCGCTTTCCGACGGCGTCGGCGAGACGCTCACGCCCAGCGGCTGGGCGGTGCGCGTGACACTGTACCTCTCGCGCGGAGCCCCGCACTGGTTCGTCATCGCCTCGCGAGCACCGAGCATCGACTGCCAACCCACGCCCGAAGACGACGCGGTGCTCGCGCGCATCATCAGTGGTCTAGGCGGCGATCCCGAGCGCAATCTCATGCGCGATACGCAACTGCAAGAAACTGGATGGGGGCGCTACTTCACGTGGCCGCAGATCGGTCCTCTTCTGGAGATGCACCGCAAACCGAAGGGGCAAGACTTCTATCTCGCCGAAGAGGGAGCCGAGCCCAAGCCCGGCTACGAGTGCGAACCCCGGCTCACGTGGGAAGCGATCCAGCGGATGCGGCCGAAAAACTAGCCCTCGCGCTCAGCGGTCTCCGCCGACCGAATCTCCGCCTGCACCGCGCGCTCCAGCGCAGCCTGCTGTGCCTTCGTGAGCTTCTTCCAGGCAGCGACCGTCATGGCACCCGGCGACGACCACTCGAAGGCGCCGACCATGTGCGTGAGCGCGGCGCTGCGGTTCATCCGCGGGCTGCCGAGGATCTGCTTGGCCATCAGCATCGAGCCGTAGCCATAGTTGCCGTCCAAGAGCCAGCCGACGCGCTCGGCCACGATGTCGGGGTTGTCCCGCATCGCCGCGAAGAACTCCGCGGCAGCTTCCTTGCGCTCCGCCAGCGGAGCCTTCTCGACCTCGGTGAGCTTGCGCTGTGCCACTGCCCGCTCGCGGGTAGTGTCCTAATTTGAAATCGTCGACGAGTGCCGCGTCCGACATGCGTAGGGTGATCGGACATGACGATCCTCACCAAGCGGACGCGCTGGAGCCGCACGCCGTCACCGGAGCGGCTCATCCGCAACGAGCAGCGACGGCTCACCAAAGAAGAGCAGGCGCACGTACGCTTCGCCCTCGCGGTGATGTGCCGGCGGCTTGGCGGCTTGGCAGCCCTGGCCAAGGCGATGGGCGTAACCGTGGACGCGATCACGAAGGCACGCGTTCCGAGCCGTCCTCAGAGTGCACGGCTGGCGCTGGCAACAGCACGGCTAGCTGGGGTGACGTTCGACGCGATCGTCTCTGGTGCGTGGCCACCGCTCGTCGCGTGCGCACGATGTCAGGGCACTGGGCAGGTCCGTCCCTGAGACGCGCGCCAGCTCCGTGCAGGCTTACGCCGCCCGCGCCTCGGACGCTTCGAGCAGCTCTCCCATCGACCACATCCTCGCCTCGACGCCCGCGGCCATCGCAGGCGTCACACGCGTCGTCATGTGACGACGCACGAAGTTGTGGTGGGCCACGTACAGCGCGACGGCGGCGGCGTGGTTCTCCAGCTTCTTGCTGAACGCGTTCGTCAGACGCGTGAAGCGCCGAACGCCCATGCGGATGTTCAGGTTGTTCCGCTCGACGTAGCTGGTGCTCACCAGCTCGGCGATCGGCGCCCCGGAGATCGGCGTCTTCGCAGTCGCCGAAACGCTCGGCGGCGAGTACCTACCTTCACCGGCTGGCTCAGCCTCGTAGGACTTTACGATCTGCGCGTAGTCGACCGCCCCGCCGAACGCCTGCTCAACGGCCTCGACGTATTGGCGCAGGCCGTCGGTCGAGATCTGCACGCGGTTGCGTAGGCGCGACGCGAGATCGGCGACGAACAGGTTGGTGTTGCGCGCCTCGCGCTTGCCGATGAGGTACGACGGGATCAACTTCGTCTCCGCGTCGATCGCGATGTAGACCCACTGGTCGCCGACGATCGCGCCGTCGTCGGCCTCGGTTACTGTCCGCTGCTTCTTGCCAACGAACGACCACAGCTCGTCGAGTTCCAGGCGCTTGCAGTCGAGATCGACCATGCGCTCGCCGACGAGCCTCGAACATCCTTCGCCGATGCGTGCGAGTAGGCGGCAGATCGTGTCGCGGTGCACGCCTGTCAGGCGCTCCGTCGAGCGAACCGAGCAGCCCTCGACGAGTGCAGCGAGCACCGCCAGTTTCTTCTCGGTGCGGAGGAGATTCCCCATGAACGTTATCCTAGAAGGTGGATCTGACGTCGAGCCAAGAGGCACGAGGCGCGAGGCGCGAGGCACACGAGATCTTGGACTTGACCGCCGCCGTGGCGGCCTGCATGCTTGGTGGCGGAGAGCGTGGGTGTCGAACCCGACCGGATGATCCCGGTCCCATTCGGGGTGTAAAGGCCCTTAGCGACCCACGTCGCGGACGCTCTCCAGTACCGCCCGCCGCTACCTCGGTTCCTTGTTGGGAGAGAGAGGTAGCGGCGGTATCCCGATACTTTGACGCGCCTCGGCGACGGGCGCGCGCCGGGTACGGGGACTCGATGGGGACGCGTGGCGTGATCGTGCATGCCCTGATAAGGCCACAGCGCGCGTCCTACGCATGCTCCCAGGATTGGTGGGCGTAGAGTGTCGAGGCGTCACCGTGATTCTGTGACCCGATCAGAACACCGGGTCACAGAACGGCGATGTGCACCCCCGGTTCTGTGCCCCCCTGACCGGAGGGGTTACAGAACGGCGATTTGCCTCCCCGGTTCTGTGACGCCTGCTGCCCGAAGGGGTTACAGAACGGCGATGTGTGCCCCCGGTTCTGTGACCCCTGCTGCCCGAAGGGGTTGCAGAACGGCGATGTGTACCCCCGGTTCTGTGACCCCTTAGCTCAGCGTCCTCGGGCTCTTGAGCGCCCTGATCTCAGGATCGACATCCAACGAACAACAAGGTCAGGCTCTGGATTCTCGCTGCGCGGCGGAGGTGGCATGGCGCCGTGCTCGATCAGACGCTCCGCGATCTCGCGACGCGTAGCTCCCCAGTTGGTCGTGTGTTCGATCAGGTAATCCATCGCGACAGCGGGCAGCGCACCGTCACCATCACCGCGACGCATGCTCCGTGCATGCTCAAGAATGCCCGTGCCGGTGGCGCTGAGCACTTCGGCGAGCTGCCAGATGTTGTGGCCGCGTGCTCGGAGATCTGCGGGTGTGCCCGCGATAGCGTCTCTGCCCTTGGCCCAGCGCTCGATGTACTCGGCGATGACATCGCCATCCAGGCGGCCCTCCTTGATGACGCGCCTGGCGACGCGGTCGGCCTGGTACTTGGCGGGGATCGGATCATGGCGATCCTCCCGCTCAAGCTCGTCGGCGGCTGTGTAGATGTCCGTCGCCTCCTTTTTCAGCAGGCGTGCTGCACGCTGCGCCCGGCGTCGGGCATCCTGATCACGTAGGTCATTCAGCGCACGAAAGCGCTGGATGACCTTGGCCCATTCAGCGTCACTGGCCGTTGATCGTCGACGGGCTTTTCGCACGTGCGCAAATCATCGAACGCTTGGATCCGATGTCCAAGAAAGAGGCTTGTTGTGCGTGCTCCACTCAGCACTCAGCGCAGAGACGCGCTTTGGAGGCACGTCCTCCAGAGCGCTTCGCGCGCCCATCGATCGACCGTGCGTTCCGATCTGCCGCCGCGACCTATGGTAGGCGCACGATCGGGGTCGTGATGATGGGCAGGCTGGCGGATGGAGTGGCCGGCCCCGTGATCCAGGATCCCAAGGACGCCACATATGCGGAGATGCGCTGCGGCTCGCCAGGCATCTCGGCGTGACGATGGAGGCGGTGCTCGCGGGGAGCGGCTGCCACCGGGAATACTGTGGGCACGGGGCGGACGACTTCGACGACGAGGAGGCGACGTCGCCATGAACCCGTCGTGTCCGCAACCGTCCCCATCGACGACTTCGTCGGTGTGGCCCGACGCGTCACGCGAGCGGTCGAACTGATGCTGACGGAAGCTCTGCAACTGATCGAGTAGGAACCGACATCGGAGCACTGCCACGGGCTGTCATCCGGTCGCGACCGCCTCGGAGTGCGATGCGGTTTCTCCGACGCGGCATCGGCTGTCCAGGGCCTTTGCATGGAACAGCGTTGGATCAGAGCCCACGCATCAACTCGGCCAACGTGACGTTGAAACAGGTAGCGAGCTTCTTCGCGGTCGAGAGCCGGACGTCGAGGTCCCCGCGCTCGATCTTCTGGTAGTGCGACAAGGACACGTCGAAGTTCCGGACCATGTCGAGCTGCGACAGCTTCCGTCGCTTTCGTAACGCGCGGCAGCGCTTGCCGAAGGCTACGCGAAGATCCTCGTCGACCATCTCCTCGTCGGGATAGCCGGAGGCGTCATCTCATAATACGTCAGGCATGACGTGTCCAAGCTTGACGTAGGACGGCGACAGCCGTGACAATGCCGGCGACGGTGCTAGCGCCGTTCGGAGGAAGGCATGAGCATCGAGAAACCGTGCCCGTTCTGTCGTGAATCGATTCACGCGGAGGCGATCAAGTGCCGCTTCTGCAACGAGATGCTCACCGGGATCAAGGCCGGCGATCAGGTCGTGTCGGTGAAGCCTGCTCCAACAACAGCCCCGGCAGCACCGAAGCCACGACGCGGCCTGCTGGCGACGATCGGCATCCTTGCACTCGGGGCGGTGGTCATCTACTTGGTGCTGCCCTCGGGCGCCAAGGATGCCGTCAACGCCGTCGCTTCACGCAGCGGCATCGTGGGCCGGGCGGTCCCATGGGCAGAGCGAGCTGACACAGCCGTTCGCCAGATGCTTGGTGGTGACAGTGGGGTGCGGGCGGCAGCGTCGATTCAAGCGACCACTCATCCCACCGGCGAGAACCCTCGGCTCACGGGCTACGAGGTGACTCGCCTGAGCGATCGTCTCGCCGTTCGGATCTCGGTGGGTTGGCAGGGCGGCTTCACCGGGTCCACCTACACGACGATCGTCCTGTGGGAGTTCAGCGAGAGCGGACACGTCTCGACGACGATCGTCTCAGACGACTCGGTCATCCCAGCCTCGGACGCGGGAGTTCAACGGCTGGACGACTGGTTCAAGACGTCGTTCTACCCACCCCTCTACTCCAACACGGGCGGCTGAACGGCCGGCCCAGCAGCGTTCCAGCCGACCCCGTCACATTTTCGACGCGGAGGCTGCGCCGACACACGCGGTCCGCGCCAACGCCTCGATCCACGTGAACACTGGCAAGTCGAACGCGAGGAAGCTCGCCCGCTCTGTCGACGACTCGCAGATCGCGTGCGCGATGGCTCCGTGGCGGAACTCACCGAGGCAGCGCATCGCTCCAGGTGTTACGGCATGGACCTGCCTCCCATCACTCCAGAACGCGAGATCCTGCGCGTGCCTTCGCAGCAAGAACTCAACGAGCGCGCGGTCCACGTCGCCGGTAGCGAAGATCCAGGGCTCGATACGTGTGCGCGAACCTGGGGCGCCGCGGTAGTGCGCCACGAGGATCTGCGAGTCGGTGTCAGGGGGCAGCAGGTTGCTGACCCACCCAACATACCCCCAGTTGTCCTCGGCCGAGAACTCGGGTTCGTGGCGCCAGGACGTGAACAAACACCACGGCGCGCGATCCTGCTCAGCGACCGCGTAGGCGTACTGAAGGGCGGTCTCGTTCAGTTGAGGCCACCGAGGATCGGTCGATCGCACGTCGAGCAAGAACGTGT
>Ga0315286_10001311_pt1 | contig 22473 bp, 21 predicted proteins | sample YL17G10_0_MG_FD_205038 | JGI IMG/M metagenome (GOLD analysis project Ga0315286, IMG submission 205038) | Sediment microbial communities from Yellowstone Lake, YNP, Wyoming, USA - YL17G10_0 | ecosystem: Environmental > Aquatic > Freshwater > Lake > Sediment | place: USA: Wyoming | collected...
CCTAGCCCCTAGCCCCTAGTGTAGTGCTTCATCCAGTTTGAAACTTATGCGTTTCTGTAGCCGAAAGACTCCTTCCCTCGCTTGCGGGGGAAGGTGGGGATGGGGGCATGTTTAGCGTGCACGTGCGGGATTCGCCCCCACCCTACCCTGCTGCGCTTCAAGTGTGCCCTTGTCCCCCGCACGCAGGGGAGGGAATGTTCCGGTAATTCGAAAGCACTACACTAGCCCCTACTTCATCGTCGGCATGACGAACTCGGCGCCTTTGCGTATACCGGTTGGCCAGCGCGTGGTGATCGTCTTCAGGTGCGTATAGAAACGCACGCCCTCGGGACCGTAGGCGTAGTGATCGCCGAACAGCGAACGCTTCCAGCCGCCGAAGCTGTGGAAGGCCATCGGCACCGGGATCGGCACATTGATGCCGACCATGCCGACCTGGATGCGCATGGCGAATTCGCGCGCGCAATCGCCATCGCGCGTAAACAGCGACACGCCGTTGCCGAACTCATGTTTGTTGACCAGGTCGACCGCCGACTCGAAATCCGGCACGCGAGTGACCGCCAGCACCGGACCGAAGACTTCTTCCTTGTAGAGGGTCATCTCCGGCCTGACCTGATCGAACAGGCAGCCGCCGAGGAAGAAGCCGTTCTCGTGGCCCTTGACCTTGAGGCCGCGCCCATCGACCACCAGTTTCGCGCCTTCCTTGACGCCCAGATCCACGTAGCCGCTGACTTTGTCGAGATGCTGCCGCGTAACCAGCGGCCCCATTTCGGCGGCCTCGTTGGTGCCGGTGTCGATCTTCAGCGCCTTGGCGCGCTCGGCAAGTTTCTCCACCAGCATGTCGGCGACGTTGCCCACGGCGACCGCGACCGAGATGGCCATGCAGCGCTCGCCGGCCGAACCGTAGGCCGCCCCGATCAGCGCATCCACGGCTTGGTCGAGATCGGCATCTGGCATCACCACCAGATGATTCTTGGCGCCGCCCAGCGCCTGCACCCGTTTGCCGCTGGCGGTGCCGGTGCGATAAATGGTTTCCGCGATCGGCGTCGAGCCGACGAAGCTCACCGCCGAGATGCGTGGATCATGCAACAGCGCATCGACCGCGACCTTGTCGCCATGCACGACATTGAACACGCCGTCCGGCAGACCCGCTTCCTTCAGCAGTTTCGCCAGATACAGGCTCGCCGACGGGTCGCGCTCGGAAGGCTTGAGGACGAAGGTATTGCCGCAGGCAATGGCGAGCGGGAACATCCACATCGGCACCATCACCGGGAAATTGAACGGCGTGATGCCGGCGCACACACCCAGCGGCTGGCGCACCGAGTAGCTGTCCACGCCGGTACCGACCTGTTCGGTGTACTCGCCCTTGAGCAGGTGCGGAATCCCACAGGCAAACTCGACGACTTCGATGCCGCGGGTGACTTCGCCTTTGGCGTCGGACAGAACCTTGCCGTGCTCGCTGGTGATGATCGCGGCGAGCCTGTCGGCGTGGCTGTCGAGCAATTCCTTGAATTTGAACATCACGCGCGCGCGGCGCAGCGGCGGCGTGGCGGCCCAGGCCGGAAAAGCCTGGTGCGCGACATCGACGGCGGCGGCGACTTCGGCCGCGCTGGCGAATGGCGCCCGCGCCGTTGCCTGCCCCAGCGCCGGATTGAACACGTCGCCGAAGCGAGCGCTCTGTCCGGCAACTTCCCTGCCGCCGATGAAGTGGTGGATTTCCTTCAGGACCGACGCCTGATCGAGTGGTTTGTTCATGGTTTCCGTCCCTTCTCTAAAATACTGCGAAGCACTCACCGCCAAGGACGCCAAGGACGCGAAGGCAGATCAAAGACGAGGCAGGATGCATACGACACCCGTCAGCCTAAACCCGCAGGTGTGGCATCCTACCGGCGTTTGTCGCCCTTCGACTTTCCCTGGCGTCCTAAAAGGGTACTCCGACGTGCTACGCACGTAGGGTATTGGCGTCCTTGGCGGTGAGTGTTTGTTAAATCCCCGTCACGCAGCGGCAGCGTTGCGGCCGTTGGCGAAATGTTGGTCCAGCGGATAAATCGGCCGTCGCAGCTTGCGGTATTCGAATTGGGTCCAGTCCGATGAGGACACGCCGGGGGCGTCACAAAACACCATGCCCTTGGCGATCGGCAGGAACACCGGCCGGAAATACATCCGCGACTTCAGCAGCAGGTAGCGCTGGCGGGCGGGGTCGATGCCGACGCTCTCGAACACGCCGCGGTCCCAGGGTTCCTGATTGCGCTCGCAGATGACGACCAGCGCGGTTCCGGTGTCGAGCACCGCGGTGCGGCCCATGAAGCAGCGCATGCCGGTGAACTGCGGGCCGGTGATGGTGTACTCGCCGTCCGTGATCGTGCGGATGACCCCGCTCAGGATCAAGGGCTCGCCCTTGCGCCGGATCGAGGGCATATCCATCTTGCCGCCCACCGGCAGCGTGACCCGCGCGCCCGTGCCGGCTTCAAGCATTCGCGCGACGGCTTCGCGATCGCGGATCGGCGCCACCGCAATGCCGGTCAGGCCCTGGCGCAGCGCCTCGCGCAGCACGTACATCGTGTCCTGCGTCGAGCCGGAGGCGCAGTTGTCGGCGTGATCAAGCAGCAGGATCGGTCCACCCGACTGTTCTGCCATGCGCTTCGCCTGCGCGACCGACTGCGCGAGTGGCTGCCCTCGGTAGATGAAATCTTCCTTCTGCGCCCAGGCGACATCGAGGATTGCATTGCAGGCGCTTGCGGCGGCAGCTTTACCGGCGTCCGCGACGGTGACCACGCTGATGCCGGCGTCGTGAATGTCGGCCATCTGGAAGCCGCCGAATGCGGTGGCGGCCAGCAGGCCGTCGCGTTCCGCAGCGCGGGCGGCATCGACGAAATCCTTCATCGCACCCTCGGCGGTGTTCTGGCGCAGCGTCTGCGCCAGGATCGGCGCGTTACCCCACGCCATCACCGGCTTGACCTCGCCCTTCATCATGCGCATCAGGATGGCGCCGGCGAGCTGTCCGGATTCGTACTGGTCCACGTGCGGATAGGTTTTGTACCCGGTGATGACGTCGCAGTTGCGCACCATGCGTTCGGTGACGTTGGCGTGCAGGTCCAGCGATACCGCGATCGGCGTGCGCGGGGCGATGGCGCGCAGCTTTTCCAGCAGCGTGCCTTCGCCGTCGTCGGTGCGGTTCGCCACCACCATGGCGCCGTGCAAGTCCAGCAACACGGCATCGCAGCCCTTGGAAACTTCGTTGCAGATCGCCTCGCAGATGCGGTCATAAGCGCTGCCGTCCACCGGCCCGCTCGGATTCGCCCACGCGGCGATCGGCGTGACCACCTGCGCGCCGGCCTTTGCAGCCAGGTCCAGGAACGCCGCCATGGCCATGCCCTTGCCCTTCATCGCCTCGAAGGCGTCGGCGCCGAGGTACGGCCCGCTGGGCCCGAACTCCTCCCACGGTGTCGGCACCGGCGAGAACGTATTGGTCTCGTGCTGCATCTGGGCGATGACGAATTTCATAGTTTCTTCGAAAGGCAATTCACCGCAAAGACGCAAAGTACGCAAAGAAAACCGAAAGCCAAATCGGACATTCTACAAAGCAATATGCAGACATTCCTAGTAACTCGCGGCACGCGTTGGCTATTTATCGAATTGTCCTTCCTTCGCGTTCTTTGCGCCTTTGCGGTGAAGATTAAAGTTAAGGAAGAGTTTTGAGAATGTCGCGCACGGTATCGAAGAGCTGGTCGATCTGCGCTTTTTCGATGATGAACGGCGGCGACATCGCGATCGTATCGCCGGTGGTGCGGATCAGGACATTCTTGTTGTAGGCGCGCAGGAAAGCTTCGAAGGCGCGCACACCGGGTTTGTCGGCTAGCGGCTGAAGTTCGATGCCGACCACCAGTCCGATCGTGCGGATGTCGATCACGTGCGGCAGGCCCCTGAGGGAATGCGCCGCGTCTTCCCAATATGGCGCCAGTTCAGCGACGCGCTCGAACAGCTTTTCTTCCTTGAACAGGTCGAGCGAGGCGCAGGCGGCAGCGGCAGCCAGCGGATGGCCGGAGTAGGTGTAGCCATGGAAGAACTCGATGGCCGAGTCGGGCCCACCCTTGTCCATGAAGGTGTCGTAAATGCCCTGCTTCACGACCACGCCGCCCATGGGCACAGCCGCATTGGTCAGCGCCTTGGCACAGGTGATGATGTCCGGCGTCACGCCGAAGGTCTGCGCCGCGAAGGCCTTGCCGGTCCGGCCAAAGCCGGTGATGACCTCGTCGAAGATCAGCAGGATGCCGTACTTGTCGCAGATAGTCCGCAGCTTCTGCAGGTAGCCTTTCGGCGGCAGCAGCACGCCGGTCGAGCCTGCGACCGGCTCGACGATGACCGCGGCGATGTTGGACGCGTCGTGCAGTTGCACCAGGCGTTCCAGGTCATCGGCGAGCTCGGCGCCGTACTCGGGAACGCCGCGCGAGAACGCGTTGCGCGCGAGATCGTGGGTATGGCGCAAGTGGTCCACCGACCCGAGCATGTTGCCGAAGGTCTTGCGGTTGCCGACCATGCCGCCCACCGAGATGCCGCCGAAGCCCACGCCGTGATAGCCGCGTTCGCGCCCGATCAGCATGCGCCGCGTGCCTTCGCCGCGGATGCGGTGATAGGCGAGCGCGATCTTCAGCGCGGTATCGACGGCTTCCGAGCCGGAGTTGGTGAAAAACACCCGGTTCATGCCTTGCGGCGTGATAGACACCAGCTTTTCGGCTGCCTCGAAGGCGGCGGGATGGTGCATCTGGAAGCCGGTCGCGTAATCCATGGTGGCCGCCTGCTTCTGGATCGCCTCCACAATCGGGGCGCGGCAGTGACCGGCATTCACCGCCCACAGGCCGGCAATGCCGTCGAGTACCTTGCGCCCGTCATGGGTCTGGTAGTGCATGTCCTTGGCCGACACCAGCAAGCGCGGCGCGGCCTTGAACTGGCGGTTGGCGGTGAAGGGGATCCACAGCGCATCGAGGTTCAGCGAAACATTCAGATGGCGCAGGGCTTTTTCGTCAGGCATGTTCATGGCGGCGTCCTCATCGATCAGCCTCGGGCGAGGCGGTGCAAAAGCGGTGATCCGGGCGCTCATTATAGTGCCGCCCGGCAGCCGGTATCCAGCCGGGATTTGCAGCCGGGATTTGCGCCAGGATTTGCGTAGCGCCCCGGGCATCGCTTATCCTTGGCTGCCCGGCCTGATTCGCCTCGTGATGGCCTGACGGCGTCCGACCGCATCGATCCCACCAGGAATTCTCCGATGGACCTGAATTACACAACGGAAGAAACCGCATTTCGCGGCGAAGTGCGCGAATTCATCCGCAGCAGCCTGCCCGGCGACCTGTCGGGAAAAGTCCTCGGGCACAAGCGGCTCGGCAAGGACGACTACGTGCGCTGGCAGAAAATCCTGTTCGAGAGGGGCTGGATCGCCGCCGGCTGGCCGGTCGAACACGGTGGCACCGGCTGGTCTTCGATCCAGCGCTTTATTTTCGAAGACGAGAGCGCGGCGGCCGGTGCGCCGCGACTCACCCCGTTCGGCCTGCATATGGTCGGCCCGGTGATCATCGCCTTCGGCACCGAACAGCAGAAGAAGCATTACCTGCCGCGCATTCTCTCCAGCGAGGACTGGTGGTGCCAGGGCTATTCCGAGCCGGGTTCGGGCTCCGACCTCGCGTCGCTGAAAACGCGCGCGGAGCGCAAAGGCGACAAGTACGTCGTCACCGGCCAGAAAACCTGGAACACGCACGGCCAGTGGGCCGACTGGTGCTTCTGTCTGGTGCGTACATCCAGCGAGGGCAAGAAGCAGGACGGCATCTCGTTCCTGCTGATCGACATGAAATCCCCCGGCATCACGGTGCGACCGATCATCACGCTCGATGGCGAGCATGAGGTCAACGAAATCTGGTTCGACAACGTCGAGGTGCCGGTGCAGAACCTGGTCGGCGAGGAGGGCAGGGGCTGGACCTGCGCCAAGTTCCTGCTGTCGCACGAGCGCACCGGCATTGCCGGTGTCGGCGCGTCCAAACGCGAGTTGCAAACCCTGAAGCACATTGCCACGCAGGAGCAGGAGGGCGGCAGGGCGCTGATGGAAGACCCGCTGTTCCGCGATCGCGTTGCCCGCGTCGAGATCGACCTCATGGCCCTTGAGATCACCTGCCTGCGCGTGGCGAGCGCGGATCGCGACGGCAAGGCCCCGGGACCGGAAGCCTCTATCCTCAAGATCAAGGGCACCGAAATCCAGCAGGAACTGACCGAGTTGATGATGGACGCCGTCGGGCCTTACGCGCTGCCGCATCTGCCGATGGCCTGGGGAGATCACTGGATCGGTGCGCATGTCGGCCCCGACTATGCCGCGCCGCTGGCGTCGCGCTACTTCAACTACCGCAAGACCACCATCTACGGCGGCTCCAATGAAATCCAGCGCAACATCATCGCGCAGATGGTTCTTGGACTCTAAACCGGCGCGCACCGCAAAGACGCAAAGGAACGCAAAGAAATGCAAGATGGACAGGCAGCCAATGGCAAGCCAGCGTGACCCCCTCTGCGTGGACCTCATTTACTCAAGTACGCTATTTGGACACGTTTTCCTTTGCGATCCTTCGCGTCTTTGCGGTGAGAACTTACTGAGGATTTGAACTTATGGATTTTTCACTTACGGAAGAACAGACGATGCTCAAGGACAGCGTGAACCGCTTCCTCGAGAAAAATTTCAGTTTCGAGCAGCGCCGCAAGATGCTGGCCGATCGCCAGCCGATGAATGCGCAGCTCTGGGCGGGCCTCGCCTCGCTGGGCGTGCTCGGTGTGCCGTTCTCGCCGGATGACGGCGGGTTCGGTGGGGGCGGCGTGGAAACGATGCTGGTGATGGAAGCGCTCGGCCGCCATCTGACGCTCGAGCCTTATCTGGCGACGGTGGTTCTGGCCGGAGGCTGCGTGGCGCTGGGCGCGGCCGAGTGGCAGAAAAATATCCTGCTGCCGAAAATCATCGACGGTTCGCTGATCCTGGCCTTCGCGCATGCCGAGCCGAAGGCTCGTTTCGACCTCGGCCTTGTCGAGACGCGCGCCACCCGGGAGGGCAGTAATTTCGTGCTCGAAGGCGAAAAGAGCCTGGTGTTGCACGGGTCCGTGGCCGAGAAGTTCATCGTGTCGGCGCGCACCGCCGGCAGTTCCGCCGACGCGCGCGGCGTCACCTTGTTCATCGTGGAGGCCGATGAGGAGAATCTTGGCGGCCGCGAATATCCCCTGTTCGATGGGACTCGCGCACTCGATCTGCAACTCTCCGGCGTCAAGGTCGGTCCCGAGTCGGTGATTGGCGCCCTCGACCAGGCAATGCCCCTGATCGACGCTGTGCTCGATCGCGCAATGGCCGCGTTGTGCGCGGAGGCGGTCGGCATCATGGACGCCTTGCACGCGGCGACAGTGGAGTATCTGAAGACGCGGCAGCAATTCGGCCAGCCGATCGGCCGCTTCCAGGCCTTGCAGCATCGCGCGGTCGACATGTTCGTTCAACTCGAGCAGGCGCGCTCGATGGCGTTGTTGGCCGCTTCGAAAGTGGACTCTACGGATGTTTTCGAGCGCCGGCGCACCGTCGCTGCGGCCAAGGATATGGCCGGCCGCGCGGGCCGCTTCGTCGGTCAGCAGGCGATCCAACTCCATGGCGGCATGGGCATGACCGACGAGCTGAACGTCAGCCACTATTTCAAGCGGCTGACCGCCATCGACGTTCTGTTCGGCAATTCCGCCAGCCAGCGCACTCGCTTCGCGACCATGAAGGAAGGTGGAGCGACCGCGCACATGGTGCCTCCCCGCAAGTCCTGGGTGCGTATCTAAACCTCACCGCAAAGGCGCAAAGACGCAAAGGAAACGCAAAGGAAGACGTGTGAGTTAAAAATACGCGAAGGTTGTTAAGTCCTGTCGGGGTCGATTATCCCTCTGCGCACGCACCTCATAGTCGGCTCCACGACGAACAGCGCATTTCACCCCGGCAAATCATTCACGTTAAATTGCTTTCCTTTGCGTTCCCTTTGCGTCTTTGCGCCTTTGCGGTGAGATTTTCATTCGGAGATTGAAAGTTGATAACAAGGTACTGGGAAGATTTCAAGGTCGGGGAAGTCGAGCAGATCGGCGGCAAGCGCGTCGACAAGGAAGAGATGATCGCCTTTGCCAGGCAGTACGATCCGCAGCCGTTTCACGTCGATGAAGCGGCGGCGAAACAGTCGATTTACGGCGGCCTCATCGCGAGCGGCTGGCACACCTGTGCGATGGTCATGCGCATGATGTGCGATGCGTACATGCTGCATTCGGCGAGCGTCGGTTCGCCCGGCATCGATAATCTCAAATGGCTGAAACCGGTGCGGCCGGGCGACACCATCAGCGCGCGGCGCACCACGCTGGAAATGCGCGCATCGAAAAGCAAGCCGGACATCGGTATCGTCAACAATCTGTGGGAAGTGTTCAACCAGGATGGAGAAATGGTGATGTCCATGCAAGGCTACGGGATGTTCCGCCGCCGCAATCCGGGGGACCCGACGACGTGAACATCGCGTTCAAACACAAGGTGCACGTGCTCTACCGCAAGGAAGAGCTCGATCACGAGCGCCTCGAAGGCAAGGTCGCGATCGTGCTCGATGTGCTGTTCGCCACGTCGACCATCATCACGGCGCTCGCCCATGGCGTGACGGAGGTCATTCCCACGCTGGACGAGGCGGGTGCGAGGGATGAAGCGCAGAAGCATCCGCTGGGCAGCTACGTCCTTGCCGGCGAGCTCTATGCCGAGACTCTGCCGGGCTTCGCGTCGCCGACGCCGCTGGCCCTGCTCGAGGAGAATATCGCCGGCCGCAAGCTGATCTATTCGACCACCAACGGCACCGTTGCGCTGCGGCAATCGTCGCGGGCGGATCATGTTTACGCCGGGGCCTTGCTCAATGGTGAAGCGCTGGTCAATCGTGTCCTGGACAGGCATCCGGGCAAGACCATCGTGATCGTCTGCTCGGGTTCGATGGGCATGGTCAATCTCGAAGACCTGTACGGCGCCGGATATTTTGTCGATCTGCTGTCGCGCGCACTCGACGAGGACACCGACTTTTCCGACGCCGCGCTGGCGGTGCGCAGCCTGTTCCGCGGCGAGGATGCGGCCGACTGCCTGCTGCGCGCGCGCGTCGGGCGCCTGATGGTCGAGCGCAATCTGGCCCACGAAGTTCATTTCGCGGCCCGCCTGAGCGCGCTTGATGCCGTGCCAGTGCTCGCCGGAGGGAGACTGCTCGCGTGAACGCGTTCGTTGTGCTCGCCATGACCATCGCGCTGGCGGTTCCCGCGCGGGTTCTGGCGGTGCCGGATTGCAGCCGCGCGAAAACCAATACCGAGAAATTATTGTGCTCGAACCCGCGGCTGGCCGAGGCGGACCGGCGCATGGCGCTGGCGTTTCGCGGCGCGATCCATCGCGGCGCCGACCCTGACTCGCTGATGCAAGCCCAGCGTGCCTGGATTCAGGATGCGCGCGACGTCTGCAGCGAGGTCGAATGCATGCTCAGAGCGTACGAGGAACGCATATCGGATCTCGACAACCGCTGAAGCGCGGCAGAGCTTGCCGCTTCAGGCGATGCTGCCGCGGACAAGAACCAGGATTTCTCCGGTGCCGCCGCAGGCGAGATCGCCGCAGTAGCGCCGCACGGTTTGACTTATCGGCAGGAAGCGCGCAAAAGACCGGCGATCGCGCTGCAGTTGCTTCTCCAGCAGCGTCAGGAACAGCAGCGAATGTTCGCCGCTGTCCTGAAACGTAACCGGAAGATTGTCCGGCATGCGCGCGAGCAGCAGCGTGCCGCGCTTGAGCGAGAAGCCCGGCATCGGCCCGGCCTTGCCGGCGACGAAAATCGTTCCGGCCAGCATGTTGGCGCCGCAATACGCGCCGGCGTTTCCGCCGATCAGCAACAGGCCACGCCGCATGCGTTCGCCGGCGCGGTCACCGGCGTCGCCGTGGATCGCCAGCGTTCCGCCGCGCATGCCCTGCCTGTCCCCCTCGAGCGCGCCACCGGCGAAATCGCCGGCGTTGCCGTGGATCCGGATCGACCCCGCTTTCATCCCGCTGCCGGCAAAGGAGCCGGCATTGCCGGTCACGATCAGATCTGCGCCGTTCAGCCCCAGACCCGCGTACGCGCCGCAGTCGCCCTCGACGGTGATGGCGCCGCAGCGCATGGCCGCGCCGATATGCGTGAGCCGGTCGCAACTGTTGCGAATGACAACATGCTGCACATCACCGGCAGCGATATCGAACACCTGCGCAACACACAATCCGCGGCGCAATTGCAGCGCGCCGATCTGCGCGGCATTCAGGCCGGCAAGTCGCTGCGGCGTCAGTGCTGACATATCCACGCTGCGCGGCGGCGGCGAGCGCAGGGTAAGGGTCAGGGCGGTCATCGCATGATCTCGTGCAGCTTGAAATGGAACTGGCCCAGCTTGCCGCCGTAGTTGCCCGCGCTCACGCGCAGGACGCCGCCGGCGGCGCCGAGCGTGCACACGGCATCGATGCCGGCGCGCATGGCATTGCGCACATCGGTTTGCGTGAGACCATCGATCACGATTTCCAGCACCGCGCCGATCTCCGGCGAGAGTTCGCTGCTTACCGCCCCGCGCAAGGTCGGGCAGAACGCGTCGTTGGTCGAGGCGGGCAGCGCCTTGTACTTCGAGCCGACCTTCGAGCCGGAACGTACCACGCCCCCCGGGAACGGCATGATCACGCCGCGCAGCCTCGACATCGCTTCGATGGCCGCTTCGCAGGCGGCAAGGGCTTCCGCTTGGCCGCGTGCGAGCACCAGGAAGTTGCCGCCGCCGACGGCCTTGATCATGCCGGTGGTGTCCTCGCAGAGGAATTCGCCGTCCATCACCGGTATGCGCCAGTAGCGCTTGCCGCCGATCACCTTCGACATCTGCCAGCCGTCGCCGAAGAAACGCAGATTGCGGCCGAGATTGACGGCTTCACCGTCGAGCCCGGCGAACACGGCCGTCGTCGGCGCGGTCAGCACGCACTGTCCGACGCGGCGCTCGACTTGCCTGGCCAGTTCCCTGCCCGAGACCGCGAACAGCAATAGCGACAATCCGGGACGGCCGTCCGGCGTTTCCTCTGTGGACAGTTCGCGCTCGATTCCCGCCTCGCATCCGCAGCCGATGACCGAGGTGGCGAAGCCGGTCACGGCGCGCGCCGCGTGATAGGCCCACTTGAGATTCAGCGCGGTGACCAGGATGCGCGTGGCGCGCATGCCGAAGGCTTCGGCGAACGTATCGTCGATGGCGACGCCGTTGAGCATCATCGCGATGGCCTCGCGCAGTCATGCACCAGCGCTTCGCGGCTGCCGCATTCGACCAGTTCGTCCGCGGCGATCGGGAAATTGTCAAAGCGCATGGTGTGGTAGCGTTCGAAATAATCCCGCAGCCTTTGCTCGATGCCGCGATCGAAGCCGGGACGCACGACGTGAGTAGCGCCGCGCACGACCTTTACGATGCGTCCGTCGCGCGCAACCAGCTCACCGTCCTTGAATACATATTCGGGAGCGCGGAACATTTTCTCGCGATCGGGATCATCCCGGTACACCGTGATATCGGCGGCGGCGCCGATGCCCAGATGTCCCCGGTCAGCCAGACCCAGGCTGCGCGCCGGCCCGGCACGGGTCATGATCGCAATCTCGTAGAGCGAGTATTCGCGCTCCAGCGAGGCGAGCTGGCTGTGCGCCGCCGCATCAGGATGTATGCGAGCGAGCCTCTCATTGCGAAAACCCTTGTCCATCAGCAACCGGATCAGGTGCGGGTAACTGGTGAACGGCGCGCCGTTGGGATGATCGGTGGTCAGGAACACCCGCCACGGATCCTTCACGCGCAGGAACAGTTCCAGGCCGATGGCCCATTGCAGCGCGTTGACGAAGTTGCCGTCGCGATAGCGAAACGGCACCACGCCGCAGCCGGCATCGCATTCGATGTCCATGCACAGCCACTTGTCCGGATGCGCATGCCTTGCGTTGCGATACTGCGCCATGGTGTCGCCCGAGGCGGTCACGGTCTGGCCGAACATGATCTGGCCGACATCGGCGGATACGTTGGCATGGTGGTCGATGGCCGCCGCGATGCTCGCCGCCGCGGAGGAGAATCCGCGCTCGCCCTCGGTGCCGTAGCTGTGGAATTGGATGTGCGTGAGATGGATCGGCAGGCCATCCGCCGCTGCCATGGTGGCGAGCGTCGATGCCGCGTTGCCGGGCACGCCGAGATTGCTGGCATGGACATGCAGCGGATGCGGTATCGAGAGTTCGTGCAGCGCTCTCGTCAACGTCGCCAGAATCGCGCGCGGGGTCACGCGGTAATGCGGATGCAATTCATCGACATCGAGGTGGCGGGTATTGAACTTGAATGCGCTGATGCCGCCCGGATTGACCACCTTGATGGCGATGCACTGCGTGGCGTGCAGCGTCCAGGCAACGTAGTCGTTGATCAGTTTCTGGTCGGCGCTCGCAGCCATCAGGCGCAACAGAAAATCGTCGTTGCCGAGCATGGCATAGCCGCCCTTGTCGATGATCGGCGTGTCGCCCATTTCCATGTGGGCCTGGCGTGCGTTGACCGGCAGCACCGCGGGCTCGAAGCACGCGGTATAGCCCATCTCGGCATAGCGATAGCCGGTAGCGAAAGTCGAAGGCGCGGCGACACCGCTGCCGGAACGGGTGATCTCGGTTCGCGCAAAGGCGCTGTCGCGATGATCCTCGGGAAGCATCGCGCGCGCGATGTTGACCTTGCCGCCGCCAATATGGGTGTGCAGGTCGATCGCGCCTGCCATGACCACGCGGCCGCTAACATCGTACTCGCGATCGATCGCGATTCCCGGCCGCGGTAACGCGACGATGCGACCCTGGTGCACGAACACATCGCGCACCTCGCCATTGACTCGATGAGCGGGATCGTAGAGGCGTCCGCCGCTGAGCCTGATCAATGCGCGTCCTTCATCGCATCGAGGATGCGCTGCAAGGCCTGCGCGGCGGACGGCAGGGCGGATTCGGCGATTTTGCGCAGGTGTACGGCGACAACATTGTCCGCCCGGTAGAGATGGCCGGCGTGGTGCAAACCGGGAACCGACACCGGAATGAATACCGAGCAACCCTCGGCGCGCATGCCGGCGCGGCCCAGTACTATCGCAGGACTATCGCCGGCCGGTGGCGTGCGCGCCGCATCCAGGGCGGATACGAAGACCATCGCATCGACCTCGCCATGCTCGATTGCGTGTCGCGCCGAATCCCGGCGGGAATCATGCGTCGGCGCGCCGCTGTTGAAATTGACCCGGACCGGAAACCCGGTCTGCCAGGTCGTGACTTGCTGCGCGGTAAGGTCCGCGTCGCTGCCGCCGAGCGGGAGCACGCAAAAGCGGTTTTCCGAGTTCAGTGCCTTGACGAACTCGCACATGGACTGGATCGCGAGATCGGCATGCCGGAACGCGAGATCGGCCGCGGCCCAGGTCAGAACGCCGTAGCGCGCGGCGCGCATGCACTCGAGCAGTTCGGATAGTTTGCCGATCGGCACGCCGGCGACCGACTTTTCTTTGAGCACGCGGCCCGCGAACAACACACGCAGCGCGGAAAAGAATTCGGCGAGCCGCGCCGGATCGATCGGGAGGGATTCCGACCTGAAGCGCAATGTCGTCGGCAAATCGGCCGGCACATCGCCGAGAAACCACAGTTCGCGCGCGCCGATCCTGAACAGGGTGTCGAACTCTCCGAAGCAGCGTTCGAAAAAGCGCGGGAAGCGCCCGGTTACGTCGCTACCGGCCACGACCACGAGATCGGCGCGATTGCGAACTTCAGTGAGCGTGGTGCTGATCCAGCCGGTATTGCGGAGAACGCGCAGATTGCGCAATAACGCGTCCCCATTCGCATGATCGACGATGCCGCCGCATCGCTCCGCGAGTTCGATCAGGGCGCGCATGCCCGCAACGTCGGTCCCGGCCGATATCAGCAGCGGCTGCCGGGCCGCCCGCAGAATCCCGGCTGCGCGGCCGATCGCCGCGGCCAGGGCGGCGGGCTTGCCGTCCACCAGAGCGGTGGCGTTATCCTGTGCATGCGCCGCGAACAACGCGCGGCTTTTCGCACACCCGTTGGCGACAACGGTTGCCGCATCTCTTGTCATTGCCACGCGCACGTCGTCGCACAACAGCCCGCAGAACGGGCAGGGCACATTGTCGAATTCCTGCGTGCGGCCAATGTCAGACATTCTTGTCGGCATTTGCGTCCGAACATCCGCATAATAACGGCCCGGGTGTCGCATTGCGGTACATATTTGCCCACCTTGCTCCGAAATTGAACACCCGTCCCGGAAAAGTTTTCGATGTTCTACTGCGACCCGGATGTAAACTTTAACCGATCGCATCATGGTACGCGTTGGGCGCGCCATGAACCAAGGTGAGAACCAGCGACCGCAACGATGAGGACAGGCGTGCGCACAATTGCCGTCACGGCACCCGCAAGATTGCACCTCGGTTTCCTGGACATGAATGGATCGAGGGGCCGGCGTTTTGGCAGCGTTGGCCTGACCCTCGAAGGGCCCCGCGTCGAGTTGTCGGTTGAGCGTGCGCCATCGTTGGTCATACGCGGGGAGCAATCGGCGCGCGCGGAACAGTTTGCGAATGCACTGCGCAGCAGATTCAATCTCCCTGGCGATTTCCAGCTCAGGATTTCTCGAACCATTCCCGAGCATGTGGGATTGGGGTCGGGTACCCAGCTTGGCCTTGCCGTCGGCGTTGCGCTGGCCCGCCTTTACCGGCTCGATCTTTCGGTCCGCGAAATTGCGTTCGTCGTGCAACGCGGCCAACGCTCCGGGATAGGCGCAGGGGCGTTCGAACTCGGCGGCTTTTTGGTCGACGGCGGGAAAGGCGCGTGCGACGAGCCGCCACCGATTGTTTCGAGGGTCCAATTCCCGGCGCACTGGCGCGTGATATTGGTGCTCGAGCGCGCCACTCACGGGTTGCATGGCGAGAGCGAGAACGCTGCGTTTCAGGTCTTGCCGGCGTTTCCGGAAATGTTGGCGGGTCATCTTTGCCGCCTGATGCTCATGCAGGCGCTGCCTGCGTTGGCGGATTGCGATATCGAGCGTTTCGGCGGGGCCATCGGCGAACTGCAACGGATCACCGGCGATTATTTTGCGCCCGCACAGGGCGGGCGATTCGCCAGCCCGGCGGTTGCCGACGCGCTTGCCTGGATCGAGAGTCAGGGCATCGCCGGGGTCGGGCAGAGTTCATGGGGGCCGACCGGCTTCGCTATCGTGGCGGGAGAAGATCGCGCGGCTGAACTGGCGCGAACGGCGCAATCGCGCTGGGGCGCCGCCGGGCCGCTGGAATTCATGGTCTGCGGCGGGCGCAACCGCGGCGGCGAGGTTGAAGTCGTTGCCTTGGCTCGTGCCTCCGCCGACGGGATTTAAGCGTTAACCGCAGAGGACGCGGATACCCTCGCAAAGCGTGGAGTACCCTTTTAGGACGCGGAGGAAAAGAAAGAACGAGGAAATGCCAGCTGGAGTTAAAAGCGGAGCGCCTGTTCGATGATCTGGCCCGCCAACTTTCACGTCGAGAGGTCATCAACCAATGAAACGCGCTTAACCTTAGCATCTTTTTTGTTCTTGCCTTTCCTCCGCGTCCTAAAAGGGTACTCCACGCTTTGCGAGGGTATCCGCGTCCTCTGCGGTGAGAGCTTTAACTTGGAGTAGAAATGGAGAAGCCGTACATCCTGCATTTGTTCACGCCGATGGCGCAGGCCAGTCCCTTCGACGTCAACATGGCCTACGACGCGGGCTACGATGCCGTCGTTGTGTATACCCGGGTCGCGCTCGACCAGGTTGCGGCGCTGACGCAGGACACGATTTTCTCGCGCGGACCCAAAGGTGCAAAGCGCACCGGCATCTTCATCGGCGGGCGTGACAATGGGCTCGCCGCGGACATGCTCGATGCCGCACGCACGGCGATGGTGCCGCCTTTCGAGGTATCGGTGTTCGCCGATCCGAGCGGCGCTTTCACCACCGCGGCGGCCATGGTGGCTGCCGTCGAGAGGCATTTGAAGAAAAGCCATGACACCGATCTGAAGGGAAAGACGGTGATGGTTTTCGGCGGCAGCGGGCCGGTGGGCGCCGCCGCGGCGGTGCTCGCGTCGCAGGCCGGCGCCAAAGTCGGCATTGTCGGGCGTGAAGACACGACGCGCGCGCGCAGCACCGCGGAGGATTGCAACCGGCGCTACGCAACGAGCGTGGAACCGGTGGCGGCGAATACCGACGCGCTCAAGGCGGCCATGATGCAACAGGCAGACGTCGCGCTGGCCACCGCGAAGGCCGGGTATCGCGTCGTCACCAAGGGCCTGCTTGCCCTCGCGCCGAGGCTGCTGGTTGCCGCCGACGTGAATGCGGTGCCGCCCTCGGGCGTTGAGGGTATCGATGCCATGGATGACGGCGAGCCGCTGCGGGCGCGCTCGGAAAAGGCGGTTGGCATCGGTGCGCTGGCGATCGGGAGCATCAAGTACCAGACACAGCGCAGCCTGCTGGAAGCCATGCTCAAGGCGGACAAGGCGCTCTACCTGGACTTGCGCGATGCCTTCGCGCAAGCACGCAAACATGCCGGCGTTGTCTGAAAAATCGCCGCTGCTGGTCGTCTCCGCCTGCGCACGCGCGCTGGCGCAGTCGGCAGCTCGATGCGGCTTGCCGGTCGTGGTGCTCGATCTGTTCAACGACCTCGATGTGCGCACGCTCGCCGTGGCGAGCCGCGACGTTGCGGCAGGCAACGGCACATTCGATGGGCGCCGATTGCTCGCCGCGGCGCAGCTCACGTGCCCGCCGGATCGGTGCGGCGGGCTGGTCTATGGCTCCGGATTCGAGGGCCGCACCGGGTTGCTCAGCAAACTTGCACGAGGCCGAACCTTGTTCGGCAATGACCCCGATACGGTGGCGCAGATCAAGGATCCGGCGCGCTTTTTTCCGCTGCTCGATGCGTTCGGGTTCGCCCATCCCGAAACCCGCATGCAGCCGCCGGCCGATGTTTCCGGCTGGCTGGTCAAACGCAGCGGCGGCGCGGGCGGAAGTCATGTCAAGCCGATGCGCCCTCGCCATGGCGCACGCCCGAATCGTTATTTCCAGAAGCTGCAATCCGGCCGCACGTTGTCGGTTCTGTTTGCCGCCGACGGGCGTGACGCCCGTGTGATCGGCGTCAACGAACAGTGGGTGGCGGGCATCGCGCCGTGCGCGCCCTACTGTTACGGCGGCGCGGTCAGCGGCATAGCGCTGCCGGCGGGTGTGCGCGTGGGGATCGCAGCATTGCTTGATCGGGTGGTGCGTGCGACCGGGCTGGTGGGCTTGAACGGGCTCGATTTCATTCTCGATGCGCACAACCAGCCCTACGTTCTGGAGATCAATCCGCGCCCGACCGCCACCATCGATCTGTACGATGCGGATTGCGCGGGCGGGCTGTTCGCGGCTCACCTGCGCGCCTGTCGCGGCGAACTACCGCAGATCCCCGGGCCCGGCTGCTCGCGGGCACACGCGATCGTTTATGCCAGGCAGGCGTTGCGCGTGCCGGCACGGATGCGTTGGCCGGCGTGGTGCACCGATATTCCTCAGAGCGGCAGCCTGATTGCGGCCGGCGCGCCGATTTGCAGCGTGCACGCGATGGCTGCGTCAAGCGCTCAGGCCCGCGAGCTGGTCATGAGCCGCCGTGGCTTCATGAATGCCTTGTGCCTGGAGAAAGCGGCGTGAATGGGGCAGAAACAAAACCGGCCGCGATCGCCCATCCGCGGCAGCAGGCGATCGCCGCCAACTGGCCAAGCGTGAATGCGCTGGCTGCGCCGCTGGTGCGGGAACTGATTCTGCAAGCGAAGGCCTTGCGTCTGAACGTGGAGCGGCTGGCCAACGGATGCACCGTGGTCGATGGCGGCATTGCCTGTCGCGGCGGGCTTGCGGGCGGCCTGCGCATCGCCGAGATCTGCATGGGCGGACTCGGACGGGTGTCGCTGCAGGCGTCGGGACCGTCGCGCTGGCCGTTCCAGCTTTCGGTCCACTGCTCGGACCCGGTACTCGCCTGCCTTGGCAGCCAATATGCAGGCTGGAGCCTGGCGCATGGCGAAGGCAAGGGCGGTTTCCATGCGCTCGGTTCCGGTCCCGGGCGGGCGGCGGCTTGTCGCGAGGATCTGTTCGCCGAGTTATCCTATCGCGATCTCACCGAATCGGTCTGTCTCGTGCTCGAAGTCGACCACAAACCGCCGCTCGAGATCGCCGACAAGATCGCCCGCGATTGCGGCGTGGCGCCCGGCCAGGTGACGCTGATTCTGACGCCGACGCGCAGTTTGGCGGGAACCGTGCAGGTCGTCTCACGCGTGCTGGAAGTGGCGTTGCACAAGGCGCATGCGCTGGGGTTTCCCCTGCATCACCTGGTAGACGGCGCCGGCGCCGCGCCGCTGCCGCCGCCCGCCGCGGATTTTCTGACCGCCATGGGGCGCACCAATGACGCGATTCTGTTCGGCGGCAAGGTGCAGCTTTTCGTCGATTGCGACGACCGTGAAGCCGAGCGCCTCGCGACGAATTTGCCGTCGAGTGTTTCCAAAGACTACGGCAAGCCGTTCGCGCTCGTGTTCAAGGACGCGCAGTACGATTTCTATCGCATCGATCCGCATCTGTTCGCGCCCGCGCTAGTTGCGGTGACCGCGCTGAACAGCGGCAGGACTTTCCATGCCGGCGCGATCGACGAAAAACTCCTGGAGGCCTCTTTCGGGGGTGGCGATGGCTGATGTCGTGATTCTCACGGACGATCCGGGCTGGCATGGGGCGCGATTGCGCGAGGCTTTCCTGTCGCGCGGCGTCGACACCCGGTTCGCGTCATTGCGCGACTGCCGGTTCGATCTGCAACGCCCCGGGCGCGGTGTCGTCGTTCCGGGATTCGAGCAGCGTTTGCCCGCCGGCGTGTTCGTGCGCGGCGTGCCCGGCGGCACGCTTGAGCAAGTGGTGTTGCGGCTGGATGTGCTGCACGCGCTCAAGCTGCTGGGCGTGCCGGTGTACAACGACGGCCGCGCGATCGAGCGCACGGTGGACAAGGCCATGACCAGTTTCGTGCTGGCGAACGCCGGTATTCCCACCCCGGCGACCTGGGTCACGGAATCGCATAGCGAGGCGCTGGCCGTGGTGGGCGCGGAGACCGCCGCCGGAAGGCAATTGGTGATGAAACCGTTGTTCGGTTCGCAGGGCGTCGGACTGAAGCGAATCGCCGCCGTTGGCGATCTGCCGCCGGGCGCGGACTACGACGGCGTGTACTATCTGCAAAGCTACGTCGAGTGCGGCGATGCCGGGTGGCACGACTGGCGCGTCTTCGTCATCGATGGCGTCGCGGTCGCGGCGATGAAGCGGCAGGGCAAAAGCTGGATTACGAATGTCTCCCAGGGCGGCACCTGCGCGCCGGCCGATTTGTGCGCACACGAGGATCTGCGCGCACTGGCGCAAAAGGCCTGCTGTGCGCTGCGAATGGATTACGCAGGGGTGGACCTGATTCGCGACCGCGGGGGGCGCCTTCAGGTCATCGAAGTCAACGGCGTTCCGGCGTGGAAAGGACTGCAGTCCGTCAGCCGCGGCAGCATTGCCCGCATGCTGGCCAACGATTTCGTCGACAGGTATCTGCGGCGCCCCGCGCTGCATTCGGCGGCATGAAGGCAAGGCGCGCATTGGCGCTCGAATCGGCATCCGTCGCGGCGGTGATCCGGGACGCCTGCAGCACTGAAATTCGCGCCTTCAAGCCTGGCAACGTCAGCACCGTTTCGCCCGGGCATGGCATGGATGCGCATGACTTTATTGCCAGCGCAGAGACCATGGCGGGGGCCATTGCCGCGCCTGGGCTCGACGTGGGAGAACGCATCCTGCGCGCCATCGAGGCGACGCGCGTGGTCGTGCCGTTCAACACGAACCTCGGCATCGTGTTGCTGTGCGCGCCGCTGGCCCATGCCGCGTGCGCTCGCATGGTCGAGCCGAACCTGCGAGCGCGGCTGCAAGCGGTACTGGCCGGACTGGATGTTGACGATGCCGAACTCGCCTATCGCGCGATTCGCGTCGCGCAGCCGGGCGGACTGGGGCGATCCGAACGCCATGACGTCGCGCAGTCGCCGGGCGTCACGCTGCGCGAAGCCATGGATGAAGCGCGGGACCGCGACCGCATCGCGTATCAATACGTGACCGATTACCGGGACATATTCGAAACCGGCTTGCCGGTATTGCACGATGGGCTGGCGCGGTGGCGCAGCCGCGAGTGGGCTGCGGTGCATGTCTATCTATTGTTTCTGGCGCGCGTTGCGGATAGTCACATCGCGCGCAGGCATGGCGCAGAGGTAGCCGCGTCGGTCAGTGTGCAGGCGCGTGAACTGAGCCAGGCGCTGGGACGCGCCGGTGATCCGGCGCGGGAAATGCCGGCACTGGAAGCGTTCGATCGCCAGTTGAAGGCACGATCCATCAATCCAGGTACCAGTGCCGACATGACCGTGGCCGCCCTGGTTGCGATGGATCTGGAGGATTCGCTGGAACAAGCCGCAAGGAAAAATCGAGCCGAGGTTGGCGCCAGCGGATGAGTTCGTAGTCAGTGACGGGCTTCGGCCCGTGTTCGATCAACAACCAAGGTCAAGAACCGAAGGAGGAATAAATGGCGAAAATAAATGGAGTGTGCGTCGGTGAATCGCTGGTCGGGGAAGGCAACGAGGTAGCCCACATCGACCTGCTGATCGGCCCCCGCGGCAGCCCCGTGGAGGCGGCATTCTGCAATGCGCTGACCAACAACAAGGACGGCTTCACCTCGCTGCTCGCGGTGGTGGCGCCGAACCTGCTGTGCAAACCGGCTACCGTGATGTTCAACAAGGTCACCATCAAGGGCGCCAAGCAGGCGGTGCAGATGTTCGGACCGGCGCAGCGCGCCGTGGCCATGGCGGTGGCGGACAGTGTGGCCGAAGGCGTCATCCCGGCGGACGAGGCAGATAACCTGTTTATCTGCGTCGGCGTGTTCATCCACTGGCAGGCGGCGGACGACAAGAAGATCCAGGACTACAACTACAAGGCGGTCAAGGAGTCCATCGCGCGCGCCATCAAGGGCGAGCCGAAGGCCGCCGAGGTCACCGCGAAACGCGGTTCCATGGATCACCCGTTCCAGGCACACAAGTAACCCTGCAGGTCCAAAGCCAGGCCCGCTCCGCTTTCACGGAGCGGGCTTTTTCTTGTTTTTCTCTCGAAGATCAATAAACCTGGAAAAAACAGTTGCACCGCCAAGGATTCACTTCAATACCCCCTTGAGGGGTACGCCAAGGACGCAAAGGAAAACAAGTGCATGGATCTATCAGCTCCTTAACCCTTTGGGTGAGTTCGGTCAGACAAGCCGATCGCCTTCCTTCGCGTCCCTGGCGTACCCCTCAAGGGGGTATTGAAGTGAATCCTTGGCGGTGAATGAACTGCCGGATTTAGGATAAACAGACGCTCACCGCGAGGGTATCCGCGGTGAGCGCGGGTCTCACGTAAATAGCGCGAGGTGCGCGGAACCGATGCGCCCATCGTGCAGGGCGCTCGCGAGCAGCGCGCCGGCGGCGCCGGCCGCTTTCACCTGCTGGAGGTCTTCAATCGATCTCACGCCACCGGACGCATAGACTTTGCAGCCGGGAACCCGCTTGGCAAGCTCGACGATCAACGCCAGATCCGGTCCCTTGTCACCGCCGACCCGATGCAGATTCATCGCCAGCACGCGCTCCGGCCAATAACGCTCGGGATGCGCCAGCAGTGCCGGCGGCCCCCTGAAATCGTCGCCCTGATAGTCCAGCGAGAGCACCGCGGACGGGTTCTTGCAACGCTCGCGGATCACGGACAGGAAGCCGGCATCGAGGACGGATTCACTACCGATGACCGGACGGCCCAGTCCGGCATCGAGCCAATGCGAGAGCGCGCTTTCGTCGCTTATGCCGGTGTCCGCCCAGAGTTCGATGGCAGGAAAGCAGTGGCGCAGCCGCGCGAGGGTTGCGTAGTTGCTGCCCCGGCGCTGAATGGCATCGAGGTCCGCGAAATAAAAAGTCTGGAATGGATACAGCCGCAGCAGCGCGGCCATGATTGTTTCCGGATCGGCGCCTTTGCACAAGTTCGATTGAATCGGTGCGTACTCGGAGCGACGGCCTCCGCGAGCATGCACCACCTGCCCGTTCAGCAGGTCAACGACTGGGATCAAATGCAAATTAGCCACTAAAGTTAACGCGAAACGCGGTTAACACGACTACCCTCGCGACAGCGTGCAATACCCTTTTAGAGTCCCCGATAGGGGATCCGTAAACCCCTCGCCTTTAGGCGACGGGTCTCTTTTTCTCACCTCTCCCTTCGGGATACCCTGGCGCAGCCCGGAGTACCCGTTTAGAGGTCGGCGCGAAAGCGACGGGTGAGGGAAGGTTTTGTCGTTCGAATCGACCTGTCCCTCATCCCCGGCCC
>Ga0315286_10001312_pt1 | contig 22462 bp, 15 predicted proteins | sample YL17G10_0_MG_FD_205038 | JGI IMG/M metagenome (GOLD analysis project Ga0315286, IMG submission 205038) | Sediment microbial communities from Yellowstone Lake, YNP, Wyoming, USA - YL17G10_0 | ecosystem: Environmental > Aquatic > Freshwater > Lake > Sediment | place: USA: Wyoming | collected...
GATGATGCAATGGTAGGGACAGGAATAGGGCATCTTCTGACCGGCGTTCGTGGCATCGATGAACCGGTTGCGGATGGCCCGTCCGGGAAGACCGACCGGGCTTTTGATGATGACGATGTCCTCTTTGCGCGAATCCACATAGGCCTGCTTGAAGAGGGGCGAGGAATCGCATTCCTCGGTAGCGACGAAGCGGGTGGCCATCTGGACTCCGGCCGCCCCCATCTCCAGGAATTTGTCGATATCCTCACCCGTGTAGATGCCTCCCGCGGCGATCACCGGGATCGACCGGCCGATCGATTCCTCGAACGGCCGGACGGCGGCCAGGACTTCCGGAATCAGGAGCTCCAAGGCGTATTTCGGATCGTCGATATGCTCGGGCCGGAAGCCCAGGTGGCCTCCGGCCAGGGGCCCTTCGACGACGATCGCGTCCGGGGCATAGTCGTATTTCGTCAGCCAGCGCTTGATGATGAGCGATGCCGCCCGCCCCGAGGAAACGATGGGCACGATCTTCGTCGTCCGGCGCCCCTGGAGCAGTTCGGGGAGATTTAGCGGAAGGCCGGCCCCGGAAAAGATAATGTCGATTTTTTCGTCGATGGCCGTCCGGGCGAGATCGGGGTAATTCGACAAAGCGACCATGATGTTGACGCCCAGAATTCCGTCCGGGGCCAAAGCCCGCGCTTTGCGGATCTCCTTGCGCAGGGCGCGGTTGTTGGCCTCGATGAAATTGGTGAAGAGGTCCTCCTCAAACATCCCGATTCCCGCCGTGGCGATGACCCCGATGCCGCCCTCGTTGGCGACCGCCGATGCCAGCCCGGCCAGAGATATATTGACGCCCATGCCTCCTTGGATGATGGGCAGGCGGGCGATGAGGTCGCCGATTTTTAGGCTTTTCATGCTGTCACGATCCTATTATTTTGATAAAAATTATAGAAGGAAGCGCCCCAAAATGCAAAGGGATTCTTTATAAAATGAACCCGGGATACTCCCCAGGATCTAAATGAGAGAACCCTCCGCGCCCGGGAGAGTGTTCGGAATCCGGGTCAACGGCCGCGCGAGGACCCGGAGCCGTGGCCGGAGCCATGGCCGGACCCTTGCGGAGATTTCGGCCGCGGGGCTCCGCCGCTCCGGTCGCGGCCGCCTCGGTTCCGATCGGCGCCGCCGCCCCCCCCTCCCCGCTGGCTTCCTCCGTACCCGCCGCCCCGCTGGGGACTATCGGGACTGCGATCGTGTTTGTGCTGGGCTTCGTACTCCAGACTGCGGTCCGTGGCATACATGTCCATGGTCGCGGTTTTTTCGGGGATGCGGCCCTTGAGGAAGGCTTCGATCGGATAGAGGTGCTCGCCGAACTTTTCGTCGGCGAACGAGATCGCCTTGCCGGATTTTCCGGCCCGGGCCGTCCGCCCGATGCGGTGGACGTAGTTTTCATGGTCCTGGGGCAGGTCGTAGTTGACCACCATCTCCAAGTCGTCGATGTGGAGCCCGCGGGCCGCGACGTCGGTGGCGACGAGGAAGGGGAACTTGCCCTCCATGAAGTCTTCCATGATCCGGAGCCGCTTGACCTGGGGCAGGTCGCCCGAGAGATAACGGCAGCTGAAGCCGTTGAGCTCGAGCTTCTTGGCCAGCTTGAAGGCGGTATGCCGCATGTTCACGAAAATGAGGGCATTGGCCGGCTTTTCCTTGGCCAGGATCCCGAGGAGGAGATTGGGCTTGATATGGCTTTTGACCCGGTACAGCTCCTGGGTGATGGTGTCAACCGTCAGGTTCTCGGGCGTCAGCTCGATGAACACCGGATCGTGCATGTACTCCAGGGCGATCTTGCGCGACATGCGGCTGAGCGTCGCGCTGAAGAGCATGCTCTGGCGAACGCGCGGGGCGGTCATCTTCTGGAGGAGCCTTTTGATGTCGGGCAGAAAGCCCATGTCGAACATCCGGTCGGCCTCGTCGATGACGAGGTAGCCGACCTCCTTGAGCTTGAGCAGGCCCTTCTCGCTCAGATCGAGGAGCCGGCCGGGGGTGCCGATCAGGATCTCCGTGCCCTGGCGGAGCTGGGCTTCCTGCTGCTCGTAGCCGACGCCGCCGTAGAAGCAGCCGATCCGGAATTTCAGGTGGCGGGCCAGGAGCCGCGCTTCGCCCTCGATCTGGACGGCCAGCTCGCGGGTGGGGACGATGATCAGGGCGCTGCGCCATTTCTGGGTCGCGCCGCGGAGCATATTTTCGTAGAGCGTGATCAGAAACGCCGCCGTCTTTCCCGTCCCTGTCTGGGACTGGACAGCCACGTCGCGGCCGTCGAGGGTCTCGGCCAGGGTCTTGTCCTGGACCGGCGTCGTCTCGGTGTAGCCCCGGTCCGCGATGCAGCGGAGGAGGCTGGGGTGAAGGTTCATGTCCTTGAATAACATCGATAATCCTTAAAGCTTAGATATCCAACATGAGGGGGTTGATCGTCGGACGAAAATCCGTTTGAGGGGGAAAAACGATTCGAATCGACTAGTTCCTGCCTAATGTTAAGAAGTAAGTATACCGGAAACGAATCCGCTAAGCAAGGGCCATTCTGTAAGCTCGTTGGCAATGGCGGGACCGGCTCCGCCCGGGGCGCAACCCGCCCGAATCCTATGTTTTCCTGTCGCACAGAGTCGTATAGAGACACCGCGGACACGTCTTCGCCGGTTCGTCGCAGGGCCGGAATGGCACAGCGGGGTTCACGACCTCGGTCAGGAGGCGCCCGATGACGTTCTCCAGGATCGCCGCCAGCTCCCCCTGTCGGGGCCCGTCCTCGCCCGGATAAGCGGGAATTTCGATCTTCGGATCGAGCACGTTCCGGCCGAGCATGACCAGGCGGCAGCAGACATCTTCCCGCGGCCGGGCGAGACTCCGGGCGAGGATGAGATTGTAGAGCGGCAGCTGCAGGCTCCGGATCGCCCCGCTCCATGTCTCCCGCGCTGCCGGATCGAGCTTCTTGAAGTTGACGGATGCGGTTTTCGACGGAGAGCCCGTTTTGTAATCCAGCACGAAAACCTTCGAGCCCCGCTCCTCGGTCCGGTCGGTCTTGGCCATCAGCCGGAAGGTCCGACCGCCGATTTCCCAGTCGATCTGGGTCTTCCGCTCCAGGGAGAGGATGACCAGGCGCTCCCCCGCCGCTTCGAGGGCGCGCAGAATCGGCGCCTGGTAGGCGGTCAGGAAATCCTCGAGATGCCGCCGGATCTGGAAGCGCATCAGGTACGCGCTCCCGGCGAGATCGCGGCCATAGCTTCTCTCGAAATGCCTGTCGATCACCCGGCCCATCTCGGCGGTGTCAAGGTCGGACTCGGTCAGCGGCCGGCCCGCGAATTTTCCGTAGTAGTCTTCCAGGATGGCGTGGACGAACGTCCCGATGTCCTTCCGCTCCATGTCGTCCTGGACCTGCTCCTTTTCCCTCAAATTCAGGACATGGGCGTGGTAAAACTGGAGCGGACAGGCGAGATAGGCATCGAGCGCCGTGGCGCTGTATCGGAACCGCTCCAGGAATTCGACGACGTCGGGCGTCTTCGGGACCGGCGCCGGCGCTTTCGACTGGAGCGCCACCCGATACTGGACCGTCCGCAGGAATTTGTCGGCCCGGGGCTCGCCCTCCTTCCGCTGCGTCTCCCAGAGGAGCGCCTCGACGAACCGGCTCCGTTCTTTGTCCCTGTTCTCGACGAAGAACACATGAACGCGGGCCGCGCCGCGCACCAGGACGTCCAGATAGTAGGCCATGCGCCGCTCATAATCCGCGGATGTCGGAAGGCCGAGCGCCTTGCGGGCCGCGAATGGCAGGAGCGTGTCCGAGCGTCGGTAGGCCGGGATCGTCCCCTCATTCATGTCGAGGAGATAGACGTCGTCGAAGGTGATGCCTCGCGTTTCCCAGAACCCCAGCACCTGCAGACCGCGGAGCGGCGTCCCGAAGAACGGGACCGTACCGGCCGCGACCGCCTTGCGGAACAGGCCGAAATAGCTCGCCCGCTCCTCGAAGACGATTCCCCGCAGCTCGGACCGGGCCAGGCCGTCGAGCCGCTCGGCGAACGCCTCGGCATAGGGATGGAAGAAATAGTGCCGCCGGGCGGTGCTTGTCCGGTAGATGTAATCCAGCGCCCCGATCGCCTTCTCCGCGAATTCCCCGACGTTCGCGATGTCGAGGAACGGGGCCAGGAGCCGGGCGTGGATCGTGCGGAGATGCTCGCGCAGGGCCTCGAGGGGCGGAGGATCGTCGACGCCCTCGATCCGCGTCTTGACCTCGTCCCAAAGGGCCGGGTCGGTCTCGAGCTCCTCGAGGGACCAGTACGCCTTCATCCGCCGCCGGGTGAGCTCGTCCTCGATCGCATGGAAGAGGATGCGGGTCAGGTCGGCTCGCTGGGCCTCGCCCGGGAAATAGATGTTCTTGGCATACGGATGCAGAACGAACCGGAGGTAGTGAAGAGCATAGAGCCGGCCGTCATCGTCGATCGAGGTCAGGAGCTCGAGCAGCTTGTCGAAAAACGTGAAAATGGGCGTCCGGCCGAGCGGGTAGCCCATCGAGATGTTGTAGTCGTCCTCGGACAGCATGGCCAGGGTCTGCTGGTAGAGGGGGAAGAGGCTTTCCGCCGCCGGAAGGACCACGACCTGCTTTTCGTCGAGCCGCTTCGGATCACGCAGCTTGTCTTCGAGGATCTTATTCAGGGCGAAGATCTGGCCGTGCGTGTCCGGGCTTTTGATGAAATCGAGCTCGGGCAGCGGGCCGGGATCGTCCGCGTTCGCGCCGTCCTCCGGACCCGTTCCCCGGCCGGGCTCCGCTTTCCCTCCGCCGAACCCGTCCGCGGCTCCTAGCTCGGCGGCGATCCCTTCGATCCCCTTTCCCCTGACGAGCAGGAGCGAGCATCCGTCCCAGCCGCTCAGCATCCGGACCAGGTCCTTCTCCAACTTGGCCAGCGAAAAGAACCCGGCGACAAGGAAGCGGTCGATGTCGGGGAAGAGCTCGCGGCGCATCGCGGCCAGGACGTCGCGGGCCCGGGTCGCCTGGGTGGAATACTCCTTCGCCTTCAGGACGTCGAAAAAGGACTCATAGAAATACGACAGCGACTGCAGCCCGCGGCGCGACTCGGGCGGCACGCGGTCCGCCGAAAGGAGGTCGGTCTTCCGCAGGTCCTCGGGCCGAACGCCGGCCAGGGCCAGCTCCTCGATGTCGCGGAAGATCTTGGTCCCGACCGGGAAGAACCGGTCGGCCGAAAGGAAATGGCTGCCGCCCAGCCGGTCGGGCGCAAGGCGGTGGATGTCAAAGAGCAGGGCGACCGCGTCGAGGGCGTCGATCGGCTTTTCCCGCGAGCCCAGCCGCTCGGCATGGACACGGTCCACGAAGCCGTCGAGCGAATCGATGCGCGGCGGTATGAACCCGCTCTTCTCGGTTTCGGCGATGATCTTCCGAAGATAGTACGCCGGCCGCTTTTCGGGAAAGATCACCCAGTTCCGGCCGTAATCCTTCCCCTCCGGCCGGAGGCGGGAGGCGACCGTCCGGATGAGGTCGGCCCGCGGCGGGAGCCACTCGGCATTCACGAGACCGTCTCCCATCGGTCCTGGTCGATGTACGCCAGGATGCCTTTCACCGGCCGCCCCGGGAAAATGTCCGCCAGGATGCGGCGGTAGATGTCCAATTGTCCGCGCTCTGAGGCCTCCCGCTCGGCCTTCGCCCGCGCGGAGGGCTCCCGGCCCGTCTTGAAATCGAGGACGACGATCGCCTCCTTGTCGAGGACGACCCGGTCCATCCGGAAAACCTGGCCGGCCGTATCGCAGAAGCTGAATTCGCGGAGCGCCGTTCGGCCTTCTTTCCGGATGAAAAGTTCCGCGAGCGAGGAGTGTTCGAAATAGCGGGCGATGTCCCGGCCGACGGCCTCGGCGGCCGCCCGCTCGGAGTCGGGAGGGCGCAAGACCCGGATGATTTCGGCCAAATCGCGATCCCAGCCGGCGGCGCAATACTCGAGGCGGGCCAGGACGGCGTGAACAAGATTCCCGCGCCGGATATTCGGAAAATTGAGGCTTTCGCGATGATTGAACGGGAGATCGCCCGGATTCGGGAAGCGGAGGGTCCCGGCCGCCGCCGGCTCGGGAGGATGCGGATCGGGAGACGGCGGCGGCTTGACCGCCGAGGACGCGAACCCGGCGTCGCCCAGGATGTCGAACGGATACGCATCGCGCTCGCCTTTGACCCCGACGACATGGAGCTCGGACCGGGCCCGGGTCAAGGCGACATACAGGGTGTTGAGGCGGTCCACGAACTGGCGCGCCCGTGTCTCGTCGTAAATGGCCTGGAGGGCCGGATCCGCTTGGGCGAGGCGCTTGTTGAGCCGGCAAAGCCCGACGGTGTCCGCGTCCGTCTCGTCGAGGTAAAAATCCTCGGGCTGGAACTTTTCGCCGTAAAGAAGCAGGATCACGACCGGAAATTCCAGCCCCTTGGCTTTGTGGATGCTGATGATCTTAACCGCTTCGACCCCCGACGGGACGTCGATGTCCAGGCCCGCGTCCTCTACGCCGTCGTCGCCCGCCGCTTCGAGGAACTCCCGGAGGTCGTTCCGGCCCCGGCCTTCGAAGTCCTTGATCGCCTCGAGGAATTTCGCGAGCGCGGCTTCGTCTTCGGGAAAGAGCTCAAAAAGCCGGAAGGCCCGAAAGGCTTGAGTGACGAGATCGTAGAGCGGGGCGTAGCCCGCCGTCTTGAAGAACGGCTCGAAGTACCGCTCCCAGACCGCGGGATGGCGCGCACGGAAGGCGACATAAAGCGGCGAGGTATTCGTCCGCCGGCATTCGAACAGAAAGCGGTGGCCGTCGAGGGCGCCTTCTCCTCCCCCATCTTCGGTCAGCTTGCGGGCGAGCACCCGGCCGAGGAGGAATTCGGCGAAAGACAGATCGTCGGGCGGTGAATCGAGAAAGCGAAGGAAGGCCATGATCTCGCCGACGATTTTGCGCTTCCGGATGTCGAGGCTGCTGTAGGGGATGACCGGCACGTCGATCTCGTTCAGCCAGGAGGCGACGTTGACCACGGAATCGTTCTTATAGGTGAGGACGGCGATGTCGGACCAGGCATAGCCCCGCGCCCGGAGCTCGCGGACGCGCTTCTGGATTTCAGCCTTTTCCGGAAGCTCGCGCTTGTCGCGGTCGAGAAGGACGTACTCGACAAAGCCGGAGCCGCGATGTTCGGGCAGGACGTCCTGCGCCCAGCGATTCAGGGAGCTGCGGCCGGCGTAGTTCCGGTAGGAAGCGAGATCGACGTTTTCATCATCGTCGTCGGCCGTCAGGGCAGGGACCTTCCCTTCCGAGACGACCGGAATGGGCGACGGCAAGGTCTGCCTGGTCGACTCGGTCGAAAGAGTCGACCTGGTTGTCACAGACGTCGCAGGCAGCCCCAGTGATCCGAGGAATATCGATTTGACGTAGTCCAGGACGCACTCCCGGCTGCGGTAGTTGGTCGGAAGCTCCCGGAGCAGGGGGTCCCCGACCGAGGGAAACGGATTGCCTCCGGGCTCCATCATGCCGGCCATGATCCTGTAATCCGCGGCCCGGAAGCCGTAGATCGCCTGCTTGGTGTCCCCGACGACGAACAAGCTCCCCGCCTGGGCGAGCGAGTTCTCGATGAGGGGCGTCAGGTCGGCCCATTGGATGGGCGATGTGTCCTGGAATTCGTCGATCAGATAATGATTGATCCGGTCGCCCAGGCGGAAATAGATGTCCGGCACGATGCCCGCCTCGATATAGCGCAGCAGCTCTTTGTTGATGTCCTCGATGAGGACGATTTCCTGACGGCGCTTGAGGTCGTCGATCACTCTCTCGAGCGATTCGTAGGCTTGAAGGTACGGCGAGAAGAAGCTGCGGGCATAGAGGGCCAGATATTCGTTGATCTGCCTCTCGAGCTTGCCCCAATCCTCGAGCACGTGCGCACCGGGCCCGCCGACTCCGGCGGACTTGTTCTTTTTGACGGGAGCGGTCTTGAAGCTCGCTTCTCCGAGGTCGGAAAAACGCCCGTTCGCGACGAGCGGCCGGATTTTCGTCCAGAAGGCGTTCCGGACGTTCTTCTCGAGGTCGTTCCGTTCGATCGTCTCTTCGATTTCGGCGACGGTTGCGGCGATGGCCCTTTGGACTTTCGCCTTCGGCCCGGCCAGATCGTCGTTCCGGAGCGTCCGCGTCTGCGCGGCCAGCCGGGCATGGAAGGCCATGAGCTTGTCGCGGATATCGGGCGCCGGATCCCAGGAAAAAGACGACGCGTCCTTGGCGTTGATGAGAATGGTATCGACGATCCGCTTCAGGGTCCGGCCTTCGGCGGTCGAAGCCGAGACCCGGCGCAGATAACGGTTGAAGGCGTATTCGATCAGGCCGGTGTTTTCGAGGACGATCTCGAAATCGGGCGAATGGCCCAGGTCCATGGCCGAAGCCTTGAAGATCGCGGCCATGAAGCCGTCGATCGTTTCGACCTGGAAATCGGTGTAGCGGGCCAGGATGCGCTCGACTGCCCGGCCGGCTTCGACCGCGAGCCGGGACGGGTCGAGGGCCACGATTTCGAGAACCTCCGCGCACTTTTTTGGATCGCCGAACCAGCAGGCCTTCAGCCAGTCGAGCACCCGCTCCTTCATCTCGCGGGCGGCGTTCTTGGTGAAGGTGATGGCCAGAATATTCTCGAGCCCGGCCGCCGTCGCCTGGGAGATGGCCGTTGAAAGGAGGAACTGGACGAAGCGGAGGGACAGGGCGTGGGTTTTGCCCGATCCGGCCGATGCCTTGAGCAGCACGAATTCAGGGAAGCGGAGGGCCCGGTCGGGGGTCAGGACGGATTTCTTGGTTTCGGGCATGGCGGCAAAAATTATCGAGGATCGCGTCGAAATATATATCAGGCGGCCGAAATGAAGTCAACGCCATCCCGGGGGCTGGATTGTCGCCTATCCTTTTGCATACAATAGCCTTGAGAATGCGGATTGAACAAACGCGCTTATTTTGATGTCATCGCTTCGGCCGTGCTGTTCGGGCTGAGCGCTCCCCTCTCCAAGATTCTCATCCGCGACATCGCGCCCGTCGCCCTGGCCGGGCTGCTCTATGCGGGCGCCTTTCTCGGCCTTTCGTTTTATACCGTGGGGAAGCGGTGGAGCGGCAGGGAAAGCGCTCATTCGGCCGCGACGCTCCGCAAAAAAGACATTCCCTGGCTGGCCGGGTCGATCTTCACCGGCGGAATCGGCGGGCCGATCTGCCTTCTCCTCGGCCTCGCGAGGATCTCGGGAACATCCGTGTCCCTCCTCCTCAATCTTGAAGGCCTGGCGACGGCGCTGATCGCCGTCCTGGTTTTCCGCGAGAACGCCGGCCGCCGCATCTGGGCGGCCCTCGGCCTGATGACCTGCGCCGGTATCTTCCTGAGTTGGGACCCGGGACGGGGCCGGTTCGAGATCGCCGGCTCTCTTCTCGTCCTTGCGGCCATGGTCTGCTGGGGCCTCGATAACAATTTCACTCGGAATATCGCCGACCGGGACCCCGTCCTGATCGCCCGGATCAAAGGACTGGTCTCCGGCGTCGCCTCCCTGGGCCTCGCCCTTCTTCTGGGGCTGAAGATCCCCTTGGACGCCACGCTTCTCGGAGCGCTGGTCCTCGGGGCCTTCAGCTACGGCATCAGCCTGGTTCTCTATATCCGGGCGCTGGCCCACCTCGGGGCGTTCCGGGCCGGCGCATTTTTTAGTCTCGCGCCGTTCATCGGGGCGATCGTCTCCCTGGCGGTCCTGCCCGAGCCGGCGCGGTGGGTTTTCGCGCCGGGCGCAGTCCTCATGGCGCTCGGAGTCGTCCTCATGGTCGGCGAAGATCACGCGCACCACCACAGGCACGAGAGGCTCGTCCACGCCCACGACCATGGACACCGCGACGGCCACCACGGCCACGGCCACGAAGACGGAACGGCGGGCCTACATGCCCATGAGCATGAACATGAGGAAACCGAGCATATCCACGTCCACTGGCCGGACATCCACCACCGGCACGGACATTGAACGAAGAGGAGGTCCGTCGATGACTAGGACATCGCATCGTATCCTGGGCGGGTTCGCCATCCTTGCGTCCCTCGCCGGGGCAACCTCGACGTCTGCGACATCTGCGACGACCAGGCCGGTTTTACCGGCCGAGTCGACCAGGTCGACCCTGTCGACCGAGTTGTCTGCGACGACCAGGTCGACTTTGTCGACCGAGTCGACCAGGGAGACTTTGTCGACCGAGTTGTCTGCGACGACCAGGCTGGCCTTGCCGGCCGAGTCGCCGGCCTTCAACGTCCGGGACTTCGGCGCCACGGGGGTCAAAGCCGACGACGCCGGTCCCGCGATCCGGAAAGCGGTCGACGCCTGCGCCGCGGCGGGCGGAGGCGTGGTCTACGTCCCACCCGGGTCCTACTCCACCGGCACGATCCATCTCCGCAGCCATGTCCGGTTCCAGGTCGAGGCCGGCGCGACCGTGTATTCGATCAAGAAGAAGGCCGCGTTCGACAAAGACGCGCTTTTTTACGGCGAAGACCTGGTCAACGTCACACTCGAAGGCCGGGGGACGATTGACGGCCAGGGCGGCTATGTCCATCGGCTGAAGGGCGATCACCAGGACGACTTCATCTATCCGAACCAGGTCGAGATGGAAAAGCTCGGCAAGCCGCTCGTCCGGAGCTTCCCCAAGGACGATCAGTTCGGCAAGCTCGTCCTCCTCCTCCGCTGCACGGACGTCCGCGTCGCGGGGCTGTCGTTCATCGACTCGCCGAGCTGGACCATGCATTATTACGGCTGCGAGCGCCTGACCATCGACGGCGTCCACATCCGCTCCAGCCTGAAGGACGGAGTCTGGGCCGACGGGATCGACCCCGACGGCTGCAAGGATGTCCGCATTGCGAACTGTACCGTCGAGACGGGCGACGACGCCCTGGTGTTCTATTCCATGAACTGGTTCGGTCCGGCCCGGCCTTGTGAAAACATCACCGTGACCAACTGCCGGCTGTCGTCCGCCTCGAGCGCCATCAAGTTCTGCGACGGCAACATGAACGCCGTCCGGAACGTGACGATCGACAACTGCGTCATCACCGCCTCCAACCGGGGTGTCGCCTTCATGGATTTCGACGGCGGGGTCGTGGAGAACATCGTCCTCTCGAACCTGACGATCGACTGCGTCCGCCACGATTGGTTCTGGTGGGGCGACGGCGAGCCGTTCCATTTCAATGTCAAGAAGCGGAGCGAGGTCCACAAAAATTGGAAAAAAGAAAACGACCGGCCGGCCGGACATATTCGAAATGTTAAAATTTCGAACGTCATCGCCCGGGGGATGGGGGCAAGCGTCTGCAACGGTCATCCCGACGCCTGGCTCGAGGGTATCACGTTCGACAATGTGAAGCTCATCCTCGCCCACGACCCGGCCGCTCCCTACGACAAAGCCGTCCACGCCCTGACCTTCAAGCAGGTGCGGAACCTCAAGCTGCGGAACCTGGAAATCGCATGGGACAAGCCGGAATATGGGCGCTGGGAAAGCGCCCTCGTGCTGGAAGATGTGCAGGGCCTGGAGCTCGCCGGCTTTCAGGGGCGAACGGCGCCCGGCGCGGCTAAGGACAAAGCGGCCGTGGTCCTCCGCCGTGTGGAAAGGGCCGTCATCCGGAATTGCGGCGGGCCAAGCGGAACGCGGGTCTTTTTCGATGTTCAGGGCGCGGCGACCAGGGACCTGGCCTTCATCGGCAACGATTTCCGGGGGGTCGAGACGGCCATCCGCTCGGCGAAGGACGTCCCGTCGGGAGCGGTGCTCGAGGCGCAGAGCATTAGAAAATAAAGATCCCCCTGAAGCGAGGGGGGGTCCCTCGCAAAGCTCGGGATGACACGTTAAATCAGGCTTTTCGTTCCGCTTTCGTCGTCCGCTTCGAATACCAGATCGAAGCCGTAATGATCGCCAGGGCGACGCCCAGGAATGCGATCACCCCCGGGGTCAGCTTCCGGAACTGGATGAGCAGCGGCGCGGCCAGCACCGAAACGAGGTTGATGACCTTGATCATCGGGTTGAGGGCCGGCCCGGCCGTATCCTTGAGAGGATCGCCGACCGTGTCGCCGACGATGGACGCCTTGTGCTGGGCCGATCCGCGCCCGCCGTAGTGGCCGTCCTCGATCAGCTTCTTGGCATTGTCCCAGGCGCCGCCCGAGTTGGCCATGAAGACCGCGAGGAGCTGACCCGAGATGATGACGCCTCCCAGGAACCCGCCCAGGGCCTCGACCCTCAGCCCCAATCCCACCAGAAGCGGGATGAGAACGGCCATCGCCGCCAGTCCGACGAGCTCCTTTTGGGCGGCGACGGTGCAGATCCCGACCGCCTGGCCGTAATCCGGTTTCACTTTGCCTTCCATCAGTCCGGGAATCTTGAACTGCCGCCGGACTTCGACGACGATGAGCGACGCCGCCCGGGACACCGCGTTGATCATCAGCGACGAAAAGAGCCAGGGAATCGAAGCGCCTATGAGCAGGCCGACGAGAACGATCGGCTCGCTGATGCGGATCCCCGTCTGGAGAAGCTGGCCGCCCTGTTCGACACCCATCTGGACCTGGACCTTCGTCACATCGGTCAGGAACGACCCGAACAGCGACACGGCGGCGATGACCGCCGAGCCGATGGCCACTCCCTTGGTGATGGCCTTGGTCGTATTCCCGACCGCGTCGAGGTCGGCCATCCGGGCCCGCGCCTCTTCTTCGAGACCGGCCATTTCACCGATGCCGTTGGCGTTGTCGGCGATGGGGCCGAAAGAGTCCATGGCCACGTTGTTGCCGGTCAGGGTCAGCATCCCGATGCCGGTCATGGCCACGCCGTAGAGCACGAAAACGACGGGCTGGCCCCAGTAGATGAAGATCGAGGAGAGGATGCTCACCGAAATCACAAGCGTCGTCCAGACCGCCGATTCCATGCCCACCGAGAGGCCGGAGAGAATCAGCGTCGCCGCGCCCGTCCGGGAAGAGCGGGCGATCTTGTGGACCGGATCGTGTTTCGTATGGGTGAAATATTTCGTCAGTTCGTCGATAGCCACGGCCAGGCCGATGCCGACCGCGACCGACAGGAACGCCCGCCATTCATGCATGTAGAAGCCGGCGAGGAAGGCGAAGGAGACCAGGCAGATCAAGGCCGAGCTGTAAAAGCCCTTGTTAATGGCCTTCATGGCGTTGCCCTTCTCCCCCTTCTTCCCCTTGACGAGGTACGTGCCGATGATCGACGAGAACACGCCGATGCCCCGGACGAGGAGCGGGAACACGAGCCACTTGATCTGGCCGGTCATGGCCACCAGAGCCAGGCTCAGGATCAAGCCGGAGACGATCGTGACCTCGTAGCTCTCGAAGATGTCGGCGGCCATGCCGGCGCAGTCCCCGACATTGTCGCCGACGAGGTCGGCGATGACGGCCGCGTTCCGCGGGTCGTCCTCCGGGATGCTGGCCTCGACCTTGCCGACGAGGTCCGCGCCCACGTCCGCGGCTTTGGTGTAGATCCCGCCGCCGACGCGCATGAAAAGGGCGAGGAGCGTCCCTCCGAAGCCGAACCCGAGGAGAGCGTCGGGCGCGGCCTTCTGGAAAATAAGAAAGATGATCGTGCCGCCGAGCAGGCCCAGGCCGTCGGTCAGCATACCGGTTATAGTCCCGGCCCGGTAGGCGATCTGCATCGCCTTGTCGTAGCTCGTCCGCGAGGCGTTCGCGACGCGGACATTCGCCTGGACGGCCATCCGCATCCCGAACTGCCCGACGAGCAGCGAGAACATGGCTCCGAGAATGAAGGCCACGGCCCGGCCGAGGCCGATGATGAGCTTCACCTGGGAGGGGTCGAGGCCCGGGAAGCGCTCCAGGGCTTCGGGCGAGGGCGGGACGACGGCCACGCTGAAAAACAAGGCGACCGTCAGGACCGCGATCAGGGGGAGGATCGTCCTGAGCTGACGCGTCAGGTACGCGTTGGCCCCCTGCTTGATGGCTTCCCAGACCTCGATCATCTTGGGCGTGCCCTTGTCCTCGCGGAGGATGCTCCGCCGGAGGAACATAGCGTAGGCCAGCCCGAGGAGGGCGATGCCGATGACGACGGCCAGGGCGGTGGATTCGAACGACGACATATGGATCATGGGAGCGCTCCTTCCTCGCTTCTATCCGTTATGAACGTCCCAGGACCGGGGGATGCTCGTCGGGAACGGCCAGAGGGACACGCCGTTCCGATCGCCGACATACAGTCCGCCCCGCGCTTCAGAGCGATACCCGACCCAGGCATGGAACGGGACGTCGTCCAGGAACTCGCCCAAGGCGATGACCTTGGTCTTCTTCGTCGGCTTGGCGGCCAGTTCCTCGCGGGCCTCGACATAGCGGCTGTCGGCCACGACTTCGTGGTCCTGCTCGATCAGCTCGGTGAACATGACCTGGCGGAAGATCTTCCCGGGGCGGTGGGTGACATACCAAGCGTATTCCTCCGGCGTCAGATTGGTCATGACCAGGAACTGGATGGGCTCGATGATCATCAACAGCCGGGAGGTCCGGGAGGCGGGCGCAGGCCGGCCGATCGAGCGGGCGACCTGGTCGGTCGTCAGCTCTTGGTGGCAGGCATGATTGACAAAGGGGAGCAGGGGCGCAAGGGGCCCCATTTCGAGAAGGTGGCCGCCGGTCTTGGCCAACATGAGCCGCTTGTAGGCCGCGAGCGGGGTGACGTTGAAGCCGTCGTTCGAGAGGGCCGTCTTGGTCCGTTTTCCCGACCGGACGGCAGCCAAGGCGGCGATCGCGTCGCCGGTCGCGTCGCGCCAGCCGCCTTCGTCAAGAAAACGGTGGGCCGGCTTGTCGCCGTCCAAGGCGATGTCGACCTGGATCGTCTTGCCCCGGAAATACTTGGCCGAGCCCGGGCTGCGGTGCTTGGCGAATCCCTCGAGTCCCAAACTGGTGGCCACGATCAGGCCGTATGGGACGGTCAGAATCAAGTTCAAATCACTCATGATCTCTCCTCTCTGCTGCAGGAGCCCCCGGGCGGGGCTGGAAAAGGACGGTTTTGTCCTATCGGGCGACTCAAGACTAAATGAAGGCCCCATTCAAGTCAATATTATTCAATTCTCGCGGCCTGCGAAATTGACCGGCCGGGGAGGGATTTGATATGGTGAGGGCGACCGAAATCCGTTCGCCCGCGAGGTGCCCGCATGTGTCGTCCCGCCCAGCCCATCCGATTCGCGCTCCTTCTCGCCGCCCTGGTCGGCGCAGCGTCCGGCCAGACCCTTCCCCTTCCCCCAGAGCCTTTCGGCATCGTCCACGGCCCCTATCTCCAAAACCCGTCCGAAACGACGATGACTGTTATCTGGTTCACCAGCCGTCCGGCCGTGGGATGGGTCGAATATGCCCCGGCGGACAATTTCCAGACGTTTCCCAAATTCGGCGGTCTCGTCGGCACCGCCCGGTCGATCCGTCACGGCTTGGTGGATGCCGACGCGACCCGCCACATGATCCAGATCACGGGCCTGGCTCCCGGTAAGCCCTACCGGTACCGGGTCGTGGCCAAGGAGGTCCGCCAGTTCGAACCCTATGAAGTCATCTACGGCGACACGGCGACCGGCGACATCCATGAATTCCGGACGCTCGACCCTAAAAAGTCCGCCTTCCGTTTCCAGGTCTTCCAGGACATCCACGGCGACGTCACCCAGCTCAACGGCCTCTTTCAACTCGCGGGCTGGGAAAGCTCGGATCTCTTCTTTTTCAACGGGGACACGATGGACTCCCTCAAGAACGAAGCCGCCGTCTTCAACGGATTTCTCGACTTCAGCGTCGGCCGGTTCGCGGCGAACACCCCCTTCATCTACGTCCGCGGCAACCACGATTCCCGCGGGGCGATGGCCCGGCGGATGGACGAGTTTTTTCCGCCCCGCGACGGCCGCTTCTACGGTTCCTTCGATCACGGCCCGGTCCATTTCGTGGTCATGGACGGGGGCGAAGACAAGCCCGACAATTCCCCGGTTTACGCCGGTCTGGCCGATTTCGATCGCTACCGTCAGGAACAGACGGAGTGGCTGAAGACGGAAATTCAGACGAACGCCTTCCAAAAGGCCGCCTTCCGGGTGGCGATCATTCATTTCCCCCTCTATCGGAAGGGCTTCACGCCGGAACAGCTGACTCAGCTCTGGGGCCCCCTTTTCAACAAAGGCGGTCTGGACGTCGTCCTCTCCGGCCATGAACACCGCCTCTACCGGGTGGACCCTGCCGTGGGTAAGAACGCCTTCCCCGTCCTCGGTGCTCCTCGGGGCGCCCTGATCAGGGCCGATGTATCGGCCGCCTCTCTCGACCTCAAAGTCATTGATATCAAAGGAACGACATTAGAAAGCCTGGTTCTCCCGGCTCCTAAGCGCTGAACCGGCGCCCGGCGGGCTCCATTTGGGAACTTTCCGCGGCCGGATTTCGTCTTTCGGGGTGCAGTGAGTGGAATTGGAAGCGATCATCCGCGATTGCCTGACCGGCAATGAAGGAGCCTGGCATATGCTCGTCGACCTCTATGCGAAAAAGATCTTCAACATGGCCTACCAGTTCGCCGGCAGCGTTCCTGAGGCCGAGGATCTGACGCAGGACATTTTCCTGAAGCTTCACCACGCCCTGCCCAAATACGATTTTGGGAAAAACTTCACCGCCTGGTTCCTCACCCTGGCCAAGAACGCCCTGATCGACGAGTACCGCCGGACCAAATGGGAAAAGAAGCAGCGGGGCGAATTCGACGAGAGTGTCCACGCCGCGGCGGACGCTGACGACCCGGAGCGGGGCTTGGCCGAGGAGGAGACGCGGCGCGTCCTGTGGGCGGGTTTGAACGCGCTCCCGCCCGACATGCGTATGGCCATGATCCTCAAGGAAATCCAGGGCAAGAAGTATGAGGAAGTCGCCGAAATCCTGGGACTCCCCGTAGGTACGGTGAAATCCCGCATCAACCGCGGCCGGCTGCAGCTGGCCAGAATCCTGAAAGACCGGAAGGTGAGCGCCCATGTCGCCCTGTGAACGGATCGAAGGACTCCTGGCCTCATATGCGGACGGCGAACTCAGTCCCGAGGAGAAGGCGCTCGTCGAAGAGCATTTAGCCTCCTGTCCCGACTGCGCCTCGCTCGCCGCCTGCCTGAAGTCCGTGGACGCGGCCTTCGCCTCCTTCCCCGAAATCGAGCCCGCCCCCGCCCTGATCAACAGGCTACGGGCCGTTCCCCACCCCCGGCGGCGGTTCCGGCTCAGCTTCGATATCCTGCTCCGGCCGTCGCTTCAGCCGGTCTTCGCCGTCCTCACGATCCTGGCCGTCGGCTTTTCGCTCTACATGGCCAGCCCCGACAAGAAGCGCATCGACCAGGCCATTAACCGCCAGATCCACCTCGGCTACAGCGCCTTCGAAAAGCTGACGTCCCGGGCCGGCGCCCTGACCGACAGCCTGGGCGCGGCCGCCGACAACCTTTTCGTCTCGCTCGGGAATTTGAACCCCCTGGGCAAGGCCGGTTCATCCGACCGATAATAACAAGGAGAACAACCATGACCGACCGCATCGTCGTCCAGAACCGGCCGCCCAAGTCGGGCGCGGCCGCGGGCATCCTCTCGGCGATCTTCCCCGGCATCGGACAGATCTACAACGGGCAATACGTCAAGGGCATCCTGTTCCTGGCCATCTTCACGGGATTGATCACCATGCAGCCCCATGCGGGCCAGCCCTTCCAGGCCCTGATGCTCGCCGGCTTCTACATCTTTCAGATCATCGAGGCCGTACAATCCGCCAAGGAGATCAACCGCCTCGCCCTCGGGGAGAACGGCGGCCTGGCGGCGGCCGGCGCCGCCACACCCCTCCCGCCGTCCCCGGCCGCGCCGGCCAAGTCCGGCTCGGTGTTCTGGGGGATCGTCCTCATGGCCCTGGGAGGGATCTTCCTTCTGGGCAATTTCGAGATCATCGACTACGACCGCATCTTCGACTTCTGGCCGGTCATCGTGATCGTCATCGGACTCAAAATGATCGCGGATTACTTCACCAAGAAGTCCGCCTGAACAAGGAGGCACCATGTCGCCGCAACGCAAAAAAGACTCCCTCATCTGGGGCGCGATCCTGATCGTCATCGGGGGCATCTTCTTCCTCGAGAACTTCCATGTCGACGTCTGGGACTACGTCTGGAAGCTCTGGCCCGTAGCCCTGATCATCTGGGGCGCCTTGAAGCTCGTGGCCGGGCTCCGGGAAGGCCGGGACCGGTCCGCCGGGAGCGACGGCCCGCCGCGGCAGGGCTGACATGAAGGCCCGGGAAATATTCCTGGCGCTGGCCCTCATCGCCTTCGGCGCCCTCACTTACTACGCCAAATCGGGACGGCTGCAGGTCGACGGAGACGGCGGCTGGCTGTTCTGGGGACACACCGAGGAGTTCCTCTTCGAGGAATCAGCCCAGGCGGTCCCCGGCCCCCTCCCCCGGGAGCTCCAGGTGATCAATGCCCATGGCGCTGTCGAGATCCGCGGCGCGGAGACCGACGCGATCACGGTCACGTTCAAGAAGAGCGTCAACCGCCGGACCCGCGAGGACGCGCAAAAGGTGGCCGACCAGCTGAAGATGGTCGTCAACCGGGAGGAGCCGCGCCTCATCCTTTCGACCAATCGGGACGATTTCCGGCGGAAGAACTTCGAAACTCGGTTCACGATCACCGTTCCCCTGGGGATGACGGTCTTCGTTCGGAATTCCTACGGTCCGGTCAAGATCGAGAAGACGGGAGCAGCGGACATCGTCAACCCCCACGGCCCGGTTTCGGCCGGTTCGATCGGCGGCCGCCTGGGCGTGGACGCCAGCTATGAGGACGTCGACATCCACGACATCCGGGGCGACGCCCGGATCACGGCCCCCCACGCCAAGGTCATCGCCGTCGGCGTCCAGGGCGAACTGCTGATCGACGCCAACTACGCGGAGCTCTTCCTGGAGAACGTGGACCGCAACGTCCGGGTCAGCGCCCTCCATTCTTCGGTGAACGGCAAGAACCTCAAAGGTGAAGTCGAGATCAAGAACTCCTATGAGAAGGTGACCCTGGCCGGTACGGGGCCGGCCAAAATCTTCGGCCACCACAGCGACGTCGAGGCCGAGGGCATCGGCGGCCCCCTCGAAATCGGGAACGCCTACGGCAAGCTGACGCTGGGCGGGGTAAACGGCGATTTGCGGATCGAAGGCTCGAACCTCGAGGTCCATGCCGAACGTGTGGCGGCCCGGGAGATCTTCGTCAGCACGTCCTACGAAAATGTGGAGATCCTCGGATTCAACGGCAAGGCGACGATCGTCCAGCGGCACGGGGACGTGGCCCTCGAGCCGGCCGAATTGACCGGCCCGATCGACGTCCGGGCCTCCTATGCCGCTATACGGTTGGGATGGCCGGCCGGCGTGCGGGCGCCGTTCGAAGGCGAAACGAAATCGGGCGCCATCCACTGGAATCTGGCGGACAAGCCCGCTTTCGAGGAGACGAACGGGAAGTCCGTGACGCGGGCGTACCCCGACGCGGCCGGACCGGGGGTCAAGATTTTGACGAGCTACGGCGACATCCGGGTCGAGCCCGGGAGAGAAAAGCGCTAGAAATCGTCATCCCAAGCGAAGCGAGGACGATCAATCCTTGTGCGGATGCCGGATGCGCTGCGCCAGGAGACCGTTGATCTTGATGTTGAAAAGCGAAATCAGGTTCGTCACATCTTTCTTGAATTTGGTCACGTAGCGGACGAAATCCTTCTCCAATTTGTAGCGCAAAAGCCCTTCGAACTCCCCCACTTCGTCGTGGAGCTCCACCAGGAAGTGGTTGATCGTCCGATATTGGGCGTTGATGTCGATCAGGTCCTCCTCGGTCAGCTTGGCGAAATCGAGGTGGGGGGGCAGGGGCTCGAGGATGGCCAGGGCCTCGGCATTCAGTTCGGTGACCGATTCCCGTATTTCCTGGAGGAATGAAGCGTAGACGTCCGGCTTTTTCAGCTTCTCCGAGGCCTTGTCGGAGAGCTTTCCGCTCTGGTCCTGGAGCGAAGCGATGAGCTCCCGGATCCCGTAGTATTTCCGCTTAAAATTATAGAGGTCGACGAAATCCCGGCCGATGTAGATCTTGTCTTCATAGTGGGTCTGGAGCTCCAGGGGAGAATGGGTGTAGTACTTGATTTCGAACCGGCAGCAACCGGACTCCTTGTCCCGCACCCGGGCGAGTAGGAGATGGTTGTTTTGCTCGATGAAATAGCTGTTCACTTCGACCAGGGCGGAATAGGCCGCCAGGCTCTGGATAAGCCATTCCTTGAGATGCGTGAGCAGCGCCTCCCGCTTCGATACCAGCTCGTGGATGCGGGGATCGTGCGAGGGGCTGAGGACGGAGTACGTCGGCGAGAGCAGGCAGAGAACGGGGCCCCGGCCCAGTTCGAGATAGAGGTTTTTCAGGGTCTTCTGGTGGAGGTCATCGAGGACCAGCGGTTTCAGGACGGGCAGGGCCGTGAGGTCCAGCTTGAGCAGTTCTTCGACTTCATTCATGGGAGGCCTCCCCTTCTGAAGGCGAATCGATCTTAGCACCGCCCGGCCCTAAAAAGCAACTTCAGGAGCAGGCCATCGGGACTTAGAGAGACCGTCCGCGAAGAGTCCACTCTTCATTGCCATATTTATCCCGCTCGATCGCCAGGACGGATTCCATGTCCTGCGGACTGAGAACCAAGGGCTCGGGATCGACTTGGAAAAATTCCCTAAAGCCGGCGACGAAGCGTTCCGTCGCCCATCCGAATTCGGCCGGCCGGCCGAGGGCTTCGGACAAAGAGGTCATTTGGATCTCGGCCGCGTCGTCCCGCAGCAGCGAGACCGATTTCAACAGCCGCTCATCGTGACCGAGGGGGATCGATCCGTGCTGGAGAAACCCCGCTCCCGCCCGCTTCTGAGCGCTCCCGATGATCTTCCTGCCTCCGAGCTCGATTTCGTCCTGAGCGGGATGCGAAAAGCAGGGCAGGTCGCTCTTGGCGTAAAAGGGCGGGGCCTTGTCGGCGGAGGTCGGCGCGAGCCCCATGAGCTCGAGCCCCCGCATCAGCGCCCGGGAGATGAGCTTGTAAGAGCCGGCCAGGGTGGCCGTGAAGGTCGCGGTGTCCGAGGACACGACTGAATACGTGATTTCCCGATGGTGAAGGACGACCTTCCCCCCCGTGATACGCCGGACGACGTCGATGCCGTTCCCGCGGCAGAATTCGAGGTCGACCACCTTGGTCATGTTCTGGGTATAGCCGAGCGACACCGTGGGCCGCTCCCACTGATAGAACCGGAGATACGTCCGGGGGCGGGCGTCCAGAGAGCGGAAAAGGAACTCATCGACGGCCATGTTCCGGGATCCCGGCAGGGGCAGGGGTTCGATGAGAAGCTGCCAGGTGTCCATGGGTTTTCGCGGGCGGCTCTTTCGCCCCGTCTGAGACGATTTCCAAAAAAGAGAACCGTTCCCTTTTCATGAAAACGGGGAGATAAAGCGGGCAATGGGACTCGAACCCACAACTTCGGGCTTGGGAAGCCCGCACTCTACCATTGAGCTATGCCCGCTCTTTCTCCCCGTTCGGGTTTCCGAGCTCGCTCGCGCAGCGAATTCTAGCAGATTCGGCCGGGTTGTCAACAGAGGCCCGACTTCCCTATCGATCAAGCGCTGAAAATAAATATTGCGGTAGATATCCGGGCTCGGGATAGCGGGCAAGGAGGCCATCCGGAGGCGAGCGGGCATGGACCCTCGCGAAACGGGGAGGAGGCGAGCCGAGGAAATGAGCCGGTTTCCTAAGAAGGGGACACCCAGCCCCTGGTACACTAATAAGTGCCTATTAAGGGACGGTGGGTGTCCCCATTCTAGACCGGCGGGCCTCCGGCCCACTATCCCGAGCCCTCTTAGATTCTTATTTCACTGCAGCTTTATTATCTTGGACGCCTTTCCGCCCTTGACGCTGTCGTAGGCCACCTTGATCTCGCCCGATCCCTTGACCAGGTACATGATCGTCTTGCCGGTCTTGCCGGCCAGGCCGTTCCGGAGCAGGATCCGCTTCAGGTCCTTTTGGTCGATGAACTGGGTGACATTCGGCTTGACCTTGTAGGTCTCCTCGTTGTCGATCCAGCTCGCGGAGATGACTTCCACGGACTTGCCCTCGAGGGTCAGCAGGTCGGGCCGGACGACGCCGTTTGCGGCGACGCGCTCCAGAATGGTCGGAGTGACCTTCGGGTTGGAAATATCGACGAAGACCCGGTAGACGTCATCCTTGATCCTCTCGGCCGTGGCGTCGCCCACTTTGATCATGGGCAGCTCGTCCGCCTGGAAGAGGGTGAAGGCCATGTTCCGGTGGCAGAGCTCCTCGTTCATGAACCGCGGCGGGACCCGGCTGGTAAACTTCCGGAAGACGCCGCCGAGCTCGACCTCCCCAAACTGGGGATGGGTGAACTTCTTCCATTCCATGAGCTGGGCGCCGAACTCGACCTTGTCGTTGAAGAAGTAGTTGGCCTTCCGGCCGCTGATCGGGC
>Ga0315286_10001313_pt1 | contig 22459 bp, 21 predicted proteins | sample YL17G10_0_MG_FD_205038 | JGI IMG/M metagenome (GOLD analysis project Ga0315286, IMG submission 205038) | Sediment microbial communities from Yellowstone Lake, YNP, Wyoming, USA - YL17G10_0 | ecosystem: Environmental > Aquatic > Freshwater > Lake > Sediment | place: USA: Wyoming | collected...
ATCGTGGCGAGAGCGTAGCCCTTGGGCTCAAGATGAAGTTGAGACAACACGCGATGTTCTTTTGGCAAGCGAGATGACGCCGAAAGGGATCGCAAGCACGGCAACGCCAGTCGCGGAGAGACACGCGCCTAAGAGCCACTTCAGTGCCATTCCCGTCGCACGCGGCTTCTTCTCGGTGCTTGTCATGGGTGCTCGGCTCCCTCACTCTTGCGCTGTTTGGTCCCCAAGCTTCTCCTTCAGTAGGTGTTCGTACAAGCGGACTTGCTCGTCGATCACCCGCTCCTGGTCGAACTCCGTCTCGACGCGCCGCCGTCCCTCCTCGCCCAGCTTCCTCGCTCGGTCCGGGTCTACGAGGAGTGCCGTGATCGCCTTGGCCAAGCTTCTTGGGTCTCCCGGAAGGACGAGGAGCCCGGTGACTCCGTCGACTACCTCTTCCCGACAGCCCCGGATGTCGGTTGCCACCACCGGCTTGCCCGCAGCCATAGCCTCCAGGACGGTCACCGGCATCCCTTCTCGGTACGAGGGAAGAACGAACACGTCGGAGATAGAAAGGATCGCCGGGATGTCCCTCCGTATCCCCACAAAGACACAGAGACTATCGATCCCAAGATTCCTCACCAGCAGGCGTGCCCTCCTTTCTGTCCTCCGAGCACGTTCCGAGGAGAGGGCCCCCCCGACGAAGAGGAGCCTGGCCTCGGGAGCTGCTTCCGCGACGAGAGCCATCGCACGAACGAGGTCGAAGATCCCCTTCTCCTCCACCAGCCGGCCGATGAACGTGATGACCCGATTGTCAGAGCGAAGGCCGAGGTCAGTCCGGAGCGTTCCGTCTGCCGGAACCTTTGAAAACCGCGCAAGGTCAATCCCAACGCTCTTCAGGCAGAGGACGCGATCCGGCGACATGAACCGCTCGCGGACCGCCGTATCTCGGTCCTCACAACTGACCGTCAAAAGGAAGTCCGTGAAGAAACGGCACAAGACCCTCTCGAGCCAGATGAGGGCTCGACGCGGGATTTGGCTCATGCGGTCGTGAAAGTAGAAGCCGTGGGCCGTGTACACCACGACCGGAACTCCGCAGGTCCAGGCAGCGACGCGGCCAAGGACGGAAGCAATGGGCGTGTGCACGTGAACAAGAGCGTAGCGTCGCGCCTTCATCAATCGGCGCAGTTCGAGAAAGGTCCGCAGGTGCGAGAGCGAGAGGATCTGCCGGGAGAACGGGATCGGGTGTACGATGTACCCCTTGTCGCGCAGCCGAGCCACTCCCGGACCATCCCGACAGGCGATCTCGACGGCGTATCCTGACACTCTAAGTGCGTCCAGAAGAGGGACGAGGAAGTACATCACGGTATCAGGGATGGCCGTCACATGCAGGACTCGAGCGTATGTCATGAGTGATCCCTTGAGGGATTGTGCCCGGCGCTGTCCTGAGGGCCTTGGGTTGACTGAGATGCTCTTGGGGACGCAAACCTGTGTCGTGCTCCGCCTTTGAGGACTGTCCGATAGGCCAGAGCTATGATCGGCAGGGCGAAGTCCCGGGCCCGCTCTCGCGCTCTAGACGACAGCTCCTGCCGTCTCACTGGATCGTTCAGAAGTCTCAGGATCTCCTCGGCCAGGCGGGCCTCATCCCCTACGGGCACGAGCACACCGTAGCGACCCTCCTGCAGGATCTCCTGCGGCCCGCTCTCGCAGTCGAAGCTAACGGCGGGCAGCCCGCAGGCGAGGGCCTCCGCTAGCGCGACCGAGAATCCCTCCCACAGCGAAGGGAACGCGAAGACCGTCGAGCGAGCCATGTACTGGTAGGGATTGTCCTGCCAGCCGATCAGAGCGACGTCACTCTCTATGGCGAGGGAATGGGCCAAGCGCTCCAGATCAGGCCGAAGGCTCCCCTCGCCCACGATGACGAGACGACAGGGCCTCTTCCCCCTGACCACAGCGAAGGCGCGCAAGAGGTGCGCCTGTCCTTTGGGTTCCTCCAAGCGGCCGGTCGTCACGATGATCGGCACGTCTTCCTCGAACCACGCGAACTTCGGGTCCTCGCGTGCCAATCGATCGATCCGGTCGAGGTCAAGTGGGTCATGAATCACGGAGATCAGGTTCCCCGGCACGGCAAAATCGTCGACGAGGCTCTTCTTCACTCCTTCCGACACGGCGATGACGGCATCGGCCCTGCGATACAGGAATCGGACCAGCTGTCTTGCAGCGAGGTTCCGAAGGGAGCGACCGCGGTAGTTCTCGCGGGGATTCGTATGTTCGGAGACCACTGTCCGATGAGGGCTCCCCAGAAGACGGGCGATGACGTTCACGAAGTTCGCGCGTTCTAGGGAACTAAGGACGAGGGTGAAGCCCTGTTCCCTCACCAATCGGCGGAGTCGCCAGGCGCCTAGAAGGAGGCTTGCGAGCTTGTGAGGATCTCCACGAAGTGAGGCCGATAGAGAGAACACGGGCGTACCGCGCGGGACTTCGAGAGTCGCCTTGTTCTCAAGAAGAACGAGCGACAGAGGCGTTTCCTCGCCGGGGCTCAAGGATTCGAGCAGCGAAACGGCGACGCGCTCTGCTCCACCGCCCTGAAGGGTGTTCACCAGAAGAGCCAAGCGCCGCGTTTCCTGCGGCACAGAGGGTCTTTCATGCATGGAGCATCGCCCCGACGGGATCACCCATTTCACCGGGAGTATACCGTTCCGGTCGCGCGGACTGGCCATGGATCGGAGGACACGAATTGCGCAGGCGCTTCGAGTCCCCATGGAGTGCTGCGATCCCAGCCGTAGCGGGGACTTACCCGCGGCTCTCGCGACGGACGCCGGAACGCGCTCGCTAGTTCTTGTTCCGCGAGGGAGTTCCGACCTTTGTTGTGGCTCTCCGCGCGGAGCGGACGACCGCATGCAGGGACCTCGGAACGAGGATCAAAACGAGGAGCCGCCACTTGAGCACCGCGGTCTTCGGGTGGAGAGCAACGGCCTTCAGGAAGTAACTCCAAGAGAGGCGGCTAGGCGGTCTAGCGGCGAGGCCGGCGTAGTAGAACGCGAAGCTTCGCGCCTCTTTCTCCAGCGTGCGGATCGGCGGTGGGAGATCGGGACGGCCGAAGAACTGCCGCGCGAGCTCGACGTGCTCTTCCGCCATGGCTTGCCCCTGCTGCGCAACCGAGGTCGAATCGGCGTGAACGCGGAACGTGGCCAGCACTCTCTCGACTCGCGTGAAGGGGCCGAGCAGGCCCAGGCGAAGCCAGAAGTCGAAGTCCGCCACGTAGCGATACCTACTGTCTCGACTGCCCACTCTCTTCATCGCGCCACGCCGCATGAAGGCACCCGGCCCGACGATGCAGCGGAAGCGCCGGACCATGAACGTGTAGTCGAAGTCCGGCGCCTGAACCGTGCGCACCGTCTTTGACTCGGCGTCGATCGTGAGCCAATCGGGGTACGCCACGAGGACGTCCGGACGTTCGAGGAAGACCTCGACGGCCGCGCGCACCGCGCCCGGCAGAAGCGGATCGTCGGAGTTGACGACGGCGACGAGTTCGCCACGCGCCAGAGCGAACCCACGGTTCACCGTTTGAGTCTCACCCATATTGGGGTGCGTCTCCCAGCGGATGCGTGATCCGTAGCGAGCGAGCACCTCCGGCGTGCCGTCGGTCGATCCGTCGTCGAGGACGATGTACTCGATTCGTGGATAGTCCTGGCTGAGCACGCTGTCGATGGTTTCCTCAAGATACTTGGCGCGGTTGTAGGCAGGCGTGATGATGCTGACCAGAGGCAGAGCACCATCGCCATCCGCGGCGAGCTCCGGGCTATCCGGGTGCTTCAGCGCCGCGGTCTGAAACTCAGGTTGCTTGGCCGTGTCCTCGGACTGCTTCACGTCAGGCTTTCGGCGTGGCCCATCAGAATCCGAACGACGGTGTCGCTCACGTTGCGTGCCAGGTACTCAGGTGGCACCCGCCAGTCGGTTTCCTGTGCGAGAACCGTTCGCACGCACCGCAGGATCACGTCTGGGTCGGCGCCGGCGAGGATGTTGCTCCCACACTCGACCGTCTCCGGCCTCTCCGTCACATCGCGCACGGTGACGTTGGGGACGTGGAAGATGCAGCATTCTTCCTGCACCGTGCCGCTGTCGCTTAGGACGCACAGCGTGCTTCGCTCGAGCTTGACGAAGTCGAACAGCCCGAACGGCGGCAGGAACAAGATCTTCTTCCCGGAGTCCTTCAGTCCCGCCTCCTCCATTCTTTTCTGCGTGTGCGGGTGCGTGCTCACGATGATCGGGACCCTATGCTCCCGATGGAGTGCTTCCAGGGCCGTGACGAGGCTCCGGAGGCGAGGCTCGACATCGACGTTCTCCGCGCGGTGCATGGTGACGAGGAAGTAGCGTTTCGGTTCGATCTTGAGTTCGTCTAGGACCCGACTCTTCGCGATTTGCGGCTCGTAGTGTTCGAGCACCTCGAGGATCGGGTTACCGGTGACGTAGATCCTCTCCCCAGCGATGCCCTCGCGCAGCAGGTTCTGGCGGCTGCGCTCGGTGTACGGCATCCACACGTCGCTCGAGTGGTCGATGAGCCTGCGGTTAACCTCCTCCGGCACGCGGTCGTCGTAGCAGCGGTTGCCTGCCTCCATGTGGTAGACCGGAATGCCCAACCGCTTCGCCACAAACGCGACCAGTGCGCTGTTCGTGTCGCCGAGGATGAGGACCCGATCCGGCTTCTCGGCTCGCAGCGTGCGCTCGCCCTCAGCCAGGATCTTGCCCACCTGCTCGCCGAATGATGCCGCCTGGACGCCCAGGTAGTGGTTGGGTTTTCGCACGCCGAGGTCGTTGAAGAAGACGTCGCTCAATCGGGGATCGAAGTTCTGCCCCGTGTGGACCAGGACATGGTCGCAGGTGAGGTCGAGCTTCTCGATGACGAGGCTGAGGCGAATGATCTCCGGCCGGGTGCCGAGGACGGTGAGGATCTTCATCGCAGGAGTTCTCCTTCGAGGCGGATCTCATCGATTGACAGCAAGCCGGAACGATCGAGCAAGTCCTTCGTTGCCGCCGCCGTCATCACGTCGTCGGCCGAACTGTACTCGCTCGTCAGCGTGGGCGCGCCGTCGTCGGGCAGCCGAAGCTCGGGAAGGATGGGGAGGATGACGAAGTAGTTGGCGCGACGGATCGACCGGTGCGCCTCCTCCTCAGAGATGAGGATCTCGTGCAGCTTCTCTCCCGGGCGCACACCGGTCACCACCGTCTTGATCGGACGTTTCCCAATCAACGCCTTGGCGACGTCGGCGATCCGCGCCGACGGCACGCGCGGGATGTACGTCTCCCCTCGGTGGGCCTCCCGCAGGGCGGCGAAGATCGTATCCACCGCCTGTTCGAGGGTGAGGAGGAAGCGAGTCATCTCCGGCGACGTGATCGTCACAGGCCCTCCACTGCGGATCTGGTCGTGGAAGAGTGGAATCACCGAGCCTCGGGAAGCCAGGACGTTCCCATAGCGAACGCAGATGAACCGAGTCTCTGGGCAGTCCATGTTGGCGCGGATGAACACACGCTCCTGGATCGCCTTCGTCATGCCCATGACGTTGACCGGCTTGCACGCCTTGTCCGTCGAGACCCCCACTACTGTCTGCACCGGGAGATCGTGCTCGCGGATGGCGCGGATGATGTTCTCCGGCCCGCCGATGTTCGTCTGCACGGCCTCGAACGGCGAGTACTCGCACGCCGGAACTTGCTTCAGGGCGGCGGCGTTGAACACGACGTCGGCGCCCCGCAGCACGGCGCCGACGGCGTGGAAGTCGCGCACGTCCCCGATGCGGAATTCCAGGAGCTGCTCGAAGTTGCGGTAGATGATCTCGTCGGTCGCCGCCCGCTGGTTCATGTACTCGACGCGCATCGCGTGCTGCTTTGCCTCGTCGCGGGAGAAGACAATGATCTTCTCCGGAAGCCCTATCTCCCCAGTCAACAGGCGTCTGATGAGCACCTTCCCGAGCGAACCCGTGCCGCCGGTGACCACCACGCGCTTACCTGCGAGCATGCAACCTCCTCAGATGCTCGTACGGAGTCGGATCCTGCGCCATCTCCTCGATCATCGCTCCCCACGCAGGAGAGACAAACCCCGTCCTCGCCGCGAACCGCGTCCCGTTCAAGCTTCGATCGCAGACCACGGACTCATCAGGCTCAATGGCGACCCCCAGATCGTACACATCATTGACCAGGCAGAGAAGGTCGTGTTTGCTGATCGGGTCGGCAGCGACGTGCCACACGCCAGTCAGCTCTGGACGTGGAACTACCACGTCCAGGATGACCCGCGACAACGCCGTCGTCGTGAACCCGCTGAAGATCGAGCGCCGGAACCCCCTAACGTCTTTTCCCTTCTGCGACAGGAACCACTCCACCAGGCCGTTCGCGCCGTGCAGCTCGCGCCCGATCATCGACGTGCGAAGGGTGATGCAGTGAGACTCGCCGACCTCACCCAGGAACTTGGATCTCCCGTATAGGTCCTCGGCGTCCGAGATATCACTCTCGACGTAGTGCCCCTTGCGCCCAGAGAAGACGCAGTCCGTGCTCAGGTGGATGAGCCGGGAACCGCTCTCCCGGCACAGACGCGCGAGCTGGTGGGGAAACAGCGCGTTGACCGTGATGCTCGGGACGGGGTCCTGCGCCAACGGGGACTGTTTCACAATCCCGATGCAATTGACGACAACGTCAGGCCGTGTGCTGGTGACCGCTCGCTCAACGCTCGCGAGGTCCGTCACCTCAACACCGCCGATCAGCCGGACTTGCTTCGGAAGTCCGATGGTTGCGGCCATCAGCTCGGTTTCTCGCACGGTGGCCGCTGTTTCCAACTGATCCGATGCCGCCTGGCACAGCTTGTGGCCCAACATGCCCGATCCGCCAAGCACGAGCACTTTCACCTAGGACTCACCATCCTTGCCCTTCCCAGCCCGATTGAGCCCTACAGCCCTCCATGTCAACAGAACGAGTTGGGAGGTTCGCAACTCGTCAGGCCGAGAAGACGCCTATACATATCCACCACCTGAGGCCGGATCACGCGGGCGTCCAGCCTGCTGGATGAGGTCGCCCAGTTCAGGTCAGCAGCTCGGTCAACGAGGGTGTCGTCCGCGAGAGCACGGCGAATGGCTGCAGCAATCGGTTCCGGGTCGTTCGGCGGTACGAGGATCGCCGAGCGGCCATCTTCGACCCACTCGTCGGCGCAACTTGTCCACGACTGGACGGGAAACGACCCCATTACGAGCGCCTCGAGAAACGACGTGCTGATGGCGTCGCTGATGCCAACGCCCACGGACACGCGTGCCCGCCCGTGCCATCGCAGCATCTCCTCGTGGGGCACGTGCGGAATGATGGTTACGGGGATGCCCGTCTCGTGCTCGAGCAGCCGTGCTGCGAGCTCAACATCTGGATTTGCTAGGTATACGGCAACGGTGTAGCCCTTGAGCTGCGGAGCACAGAGTTCGACGGCGCGCAGCGCAACCAACGCGCGCCCTGACCATCCCTGATATCCTTTGATGAGAACGACGCGTCTCTCGGAGGTCGCTGCCGCCTGTCGAAGCCCGCGCACGTAGGCTAGGTTGATGCCACCCGAGTTGGGAAACACGGGGAGGGTCTTGCCCTGGAACCCGAGTTCCCGTGCAAGGCCAACATCGCGGCAGCACTCGCAACTGTAGTAGTCGCATGCCGCAAGTACTTGAGAGATCTTCTCTCGATGCTCCGGAAGGCGGCCGAAGAGGTAGATATCGCTGCCCCAGTTCGTGACAACCCACGGGGGAAAGCGTCCCCCGAGTAGCCGCTTCGCTTCCAGCGTGAGGTAGCCGGAATGCTGCAGCTCCAGCGACTGGACCAGGTCAGGCTTCCAGCTCCGGATGAGGTCGGCGAGCCTCCTCGCTGGGTTCGATCTGAACACCGTCAGTTCTCTTGTACGACGGAGCACCAGCATCGCGCGAGCCACGACGGCGACATCCTTCGCCACCGGCCAGGGCCACGCTTCGGGCAAGCGGACCGAACGGTCAAGGCCCGGTGGGCGAAGTGGCAGGTCGTGGACAGTTGCGTTCCGCAGAGATGGGTGCGGAGGTGCAGAGTAGCAGGGAAAGAGGCGCACATCCCAGCCCTGATCGTCGATCTGACCCAGCCAACGCGCTGTGTGGACGCTATCAGGCATCGCCACAAAGAGAATCCGGTGCCGCCCATGAGAGCTCTTCACGTTCCTTCCCCTTCACACTCAAGCACGCGGATCCTGAACAAGCGCTGTTTCTCCGATGCGCCATGACATTGCCGCATCGACCCAGCGAGCCTCGTTCACCGCGCGAGATACGCCGTTTGGAGTATGCAATCTGCGGGGCCGGCGGACAAGATAAGATCCGGGCGCATCGACGGACGTGATCGTCGCAGACGCTGGCATGTTGCCTCTTGGCTTTGCGCGACCCAAGGCAAGGGAACGGACGACCTGCAGGGTGACGTACAGAGCTGGCATCCGCTGTGCTGTTCACTCAGTCGCGCGGTGCTGCGACCTAGCTGGAGCAGCGAGGCTGTGGCTAAGCCGTCTCCGCCTCAGGGCTCTTCTTTGCTCATCCAACCAGCGTACTCCCGCAACCCCTCGCTGAGGATGACCGCGGGTTCGAATCCAAAGGCGGCTCTGGCGGCGGAGATATCGGCGAGACTGTCCCGCACGTCCCCGGGTCTCGGAGGAGCATGCTCGACTTCTGCTCGAACTCCAAAGGCGCCTTCCAGGAGGCGGACAAGCTCATTGATCGTGACACGCGTACCACTCCCGATGTTGAACGCTCCTTTCGCGCCGGGAGTCGTTGCGGCCTTGTAGTTCGCAAGAGCCACGTCGCGAACATTTGCGAAGTCGCGCGTCTGGTCTCCGTCTCCGTAGACAATGAGAGGCTGTTGGTGCAACAGGCGGTGCGCGAAGATCGGGATCACGTTCCCGTACATGTCGTATCGCTGGTTTGGTCCATAGACGTTGAAGTACCGGAGGCATACAACCTCAATGTCATAGAGATGGCCGCACACGAGACACTGTTTTTCGGCGGCCAATTTGCTTGCGCCGTAGGGCGACCGGGGCTCTGCAGGGTGATCCTCGCGTATGGGAAGCGTGCGCAGCTCGCCGAAAATACCTGCCGACGACGAGTAGACGAGCTTCCTCACGCCCTCCCGGCGGGCCGCTTCAAGGACCTGCAGGGTCCCAATAACGTTGATCTCGGAGTCGCGAATCGGATCATCAATCGAGCGTGCATTGCCGACAGAGGCCGCTAGATGAAAGACCGCCTGGGCGCCAGACATTGCCCGACGAACTGCGTCGGCGTCCCGCACGTCGCCCTCGACGAACCGAACGCCTGGGACGAGGTCGAGGTTCCTCTTGTAGCCCGAGGACAGGTCGTCCAGGACTGTCACCTCGTGGCCCTGGCTGACGAGCAGCCGCACGAGATTCGATCCGATAAACCCCGCTCCACCCGTCACCAGTACGTTCATCGGCGTTGTCTCCTTCCATGCACGCGCGCTCACGTCCTTGTTCTGGGACAGCTGCGGTTTCTCGTCTACCATCGCCATACGGATGCGCAGCGTGCGCGCTCACGACTGCCACGGAAGCTTACGTCAGCCCTCCGAGCGATCCAGCCCGAGAAACTCGTGGAACTGAGTTTTCATCGATGCTGTCGTCAGATATCGGTCAAATGCCCGGCGACCATTTCGCGTCACCGTGGCGTACGCGGCCGGGTCACCTATGACATTTGCCAGTTGCTCGACGATCTCTCCAGGCTCAAGTGAGTGGCAGAAGAAGGCCGCTTCGTTGGCCTTCAGAAAACGAGCCGGCGACGCGTATTCCGGCCCATGGAAGAAGACCGGTCGCCCTGCAGCCAAGTACGACGCAAGCTTTGACGGGAAAGAAAGTCTTGCTTCGGTCTCGAACGTGGGGTCAAACCAGTAGGGGCAATAGAGCACGTCCAGTCGCGACAGAATGTCGATCGTCTCGGACTGCGGCCGCCAGCCGAGATACTCGATCCTTGCGGGTGCTTCTGCAGAAAGGCTCACACGTCGGCCCAACGCGACGATCCTGACTGACCGGCCGCACACGCGCCATTCAACGGAGCGCAACGCGCTCATCAGGGCGTCCCACTCTCTCGACGCGTAGACCTGCCCCGCGAGGCCAAGCGTCAGCTCCTCGGAGTGGCTCGGACTCTCCATCGGTGGCCTCGCGAGGGCAGAGGGCAGCCCAGGCATCACGGCGACGGCACGCGCTCCGAGATGCTGGCTGTATTCGTCGGCCATCGGCGCTGACACCGTAGCGCAACAGGCGCTTTCGCGAAGCGTCTTCTCAAACCGACGCAGCACCGCGCGCGTGGTCAGCTCGTCCACGCGATTGTCCCGCAGCCACCAGTTCGGCGGGTCCAGTACCTGCGTGTAGAGAGGCACCTTCAGCGCTCTGGCCACCGGGAGTGCGAGCCGGATGAGTGTCTGACCCTCAAGGACACACCAGACGCGATCTGCTCCGAATTCCCGGCCGAAAGCGACGACGTCCTTCGCGATCCTGCGAACGCTCGTACAAGCGGTGACGGGTTCCATCACGGCGGAGACCATATCCCCCAGGACGCCCGGCAGGACGTGCCAATGCTCTCGCGGGCGCACGATCGTCTTCATGGGCACACCTGCTATCGACGAGGATGCATTCGGCATAACCCCCCGGGTCACCGCGCTATAGCAGGCCCATGATTTGGCGGGGAGGAAGGAACACAACTGCTCCAAGAGGAGGCCGGCCGTGTAGTTCGTACAGGGCGGGATGTCAGACAGAAGCAGTACGCGCATCCATTCTCCTTACGCCTCGCCGTATGTCGCGACTGTGCCCGCTATGACGAGAAACAGAGCGCTAGACATCTCTGGAGTACGACGAGCCCCATCGCCGGTGCCTTCAAACCGCGCCATCATACTTCCTTGGGCCCGCGTTGAGACGGAACCGGCCGCGGACCTCCTGCCCTTCTCCGGAGGCTGTGGTAAAGGTACCGCAGGAGCCGTCTTGTCCATCTGACCGGCTGGTAGCGGAAGGCCAACGCGTAGTGCCTCGCTTGCTCCCATCGGGAACGTCCGCAGTAGGACACCGCGAGCTCGTGTGCGTTGGCGTACGCAGTGGAGCGAAGTCGGGTCACCTCTTTCGGGAGGTCCTTTCGCTCAAAGAGCTTCTCCACGGTGCGAACGACTTCATCGCCAAAGCGATCCCCGCACACCAACACACCCTGGTTTCCGGGATGCGTGCGATGCGTTGTCAGGAACTGGCGCACATGCACGAACTTCCCCACGAGGGCCGCTCGTAGCCAGAAGTCCAAATCGTGCGCGTACTTAAGGGACGGATCACGCTCGCCAATCGAAGTGAGTAGTGAGCGACGGAAGAGAGTTCCTGAGGCGAACTCAGTAATGGCGGACCGATAGCCTGCTAGCATGGTCAGGATGCTGTAATCCTGAAGAGGAACCTGCGCGATGAGCTCGCCGCTCGGCCCGATCACCTCGTAGTCGGCGTAGGCAACGACTGCCTCGGGGCATCGAGCCAAGGCATCGACGAGTGCGGGAATCGCTCCCAAGCGCAGCGGATCGTCGGAACTAAGCACGCCAATGATGTCACCAGATGCGAGTGTGAGACCCCGATTGATAGCATTCACCTCACCCATGTTCGGCTGGCGAAACGCCCGAACTCTTCCCTCGTACTTGCGTAGAACCGCCGGCGTTTCGTCCGTCGAGCCATCGTCAATCACGATGTACTCAATGGCAGGGTAATCCTGGCCTAGGACGCTCTCGATCGTCTCTTCGAGATACGAAGCTCTGTTGAAGGCGGGGGTTATCACGGTCACGAGAGGGAGCATTAGCCTACACTCCTCCTTGTCCAGAGCAGCGACCCTTCGATCACTCGAAGTCTACACCATGGCGCTCGCGCAGCAGCACGGCGGATTCTGGATGTGACCTTCATCCCTGTGACGAGACTGTTCCCGAGGCCCCTGATATCACTGGGAGGGAGAGTCATTGCCGACGGCCGAGGCCTTCCGTCTCCAAACGAAGTGAAAGAGCCTGCGGGCGGGCTCCTTGAGGCGGCGCGGTAGGGCTCGGTAGACGAAGCTTGCGATAAACCAGAAGAAATACCTAGGTACCAGATGCGCCAGGAGCCTTGTGTGCTGCACAGGACGGTACATGATCGCCAGGGCATGGTGTTTGACTTGCTCTCTCCAGGCGGAACCGCAGAAGAAGCTTGCGCCCAGCGCGTGCGCATTGCTGTGTGCCGTTGCTCTGAGGCGCGTCACATCCCTTGGGAGGTTGTCTTGCGAGAACACCTTGTGGACGACTCGTACGATCTCATCGGCGTAGCGTTTTCCCCGCGCTGAATGGTACTGGCATCCGGGATGCTCTCGGTGCGTCGTGAGAACCTGCTTTACGTGGACAAACTCACCCTTTAGAGCTGCGCGAAGCCAAAAGTCCAGGTCGTGAGCGTATTTCAGCGAGGGGTCGCGCGGACCGATGGCCTCGAGAAGGCTGCGCCTGAAGAAGGCCCCCGACGTAATCGCCGTCTGGAACACTCTAAGCATGTTCGTGATGTCATAGTCCGGAAGGGAGATGTCCCGAATGAGCTCAGAGGCTGGCCCGATCACCCTCCAATCAGAGTACGCGACCACCGCCTGCGGATGTTCCCGCAGGGCCGCGACCAATCGTGAAATCGCCCCAGGAAGAAGCGGGTCGTCAGAACTGACGATCCCCAGGATCTTGCCGGCCGCAAGGCCAAGCCCGCGGTTGATCGCGTTCACCTCGCCCTGGTTGGGTTGGTGAAACGACCGGATCCTCCCGGCGTACTTGCTGAGGAGCGCCTGCGTGTCATCGGTGGACCCATCATCGATCACGATGTAGTCCAGCGCTGGATAGCCTTGTGACAGGACGCTCTCGATCGTTTCCTCGAGATACGATGCGCGGTTGTACGTAGGGGTAATGACACTGACCAGCGGGACCGCGCCCGAGGATGCCGCGACCTCCGCAGTGACCCACCTCTCGCTCTGTGCAGAATCCATGGTTTGAGTTCCCTCCGCCTGCGTGGCCCGCTCAGGCGACTCCCTCTCCCCCGTGAGTCTAAGAGACACACGCGAAGGAAAGCAAGGTCCCCTATGAGTCGCCAAGCTGCGGAGAGGAGGACACGATGAATGCGGCCTTGCAGCACGTCCGCGTCTGAAGGGGGCGCGGTGGATCCGCCCACCGGCTCTGGCGATGGCTCTAGGTCAGGAGCTTCCAGTAGTAGGCGATCACGCTCTTCTGGATCGCGCTACGATCTGCAACCGTTCTCACGAGAGCGGCGTTGTTGAGAGCAGCACGATCGACAAGCGCATCATCGTTCATGGCGCGAACGAGAGCGGCCGCGATCTCCTCAGGATACAGATTCCGGGCGAAGAGCACGTTCTCCTCTTCTCTTACGACCGCGGCGATCGTCTCTAGTGGAGACACGACGGGGAACGCGCCCGCGGCCATGGCCTCGTAGAGGCAATTTGGAACGCCATCCACGAGCGACGGGGCGAGCATCACTCGGGCCTCGGCCATCAGGGCCAGCATCTCCTCGCGTGGGATCCCCGTTGACACACTGCAACTGGCCCGGATCTCGGCCGGGAGTTGGTTGTACCTGAGGCGCGTTTCCTCATCGATCGGAACCATGTAGATCTCGGCTGGACGTACCTTCGACCATGCCAGCGTGATGGCCTCCAGGACAGGCACCGATTTCGACCAGATGCGCTCGTAGGCCTTCGGCCAAAGGATCAGGCGCCGGCGTTCCGATGGCGCGCCCTTGGACGGCGCACCGATCCCGTCCACGTCAATCCCACCGGTTCCCGGCACCGGATTCAACTCTGACAGCTGCGCTCGGTGCGCGCCCAATTTCAGCACGTAGCGGTGGTTCACGAGATTGTCACAAACGATCTGATCGCAGGACGTTAGCACGGCGCGAATCTCAGGAATCGCGTTCGGATCCGTGCGCCTCAGCTCGAGGTCCGAGCCCCCCCGAAGCTGCAGAACCCATCGCCCGATCCCCTGTATAGGGTAGGCACCGCGCGTCCTCGAGTAGAAGAGCCCTGCCGGCTCCAGCCCCAACGTATGGATGATGTCCGGTTGCCACTTACGGACGACCTCGGCCAACCACGCTTCCGGGGATGTAGCCCTCGTCGGCCCTCGGCTGTGGACGGATGGAGAAGCATCGCTGACGGAGTTCCCGAACGGACGAGTGGCCTTCCGGATGGCCCTGCGAACGAGTAGGCGAGGTGTCCTTGCCTTCTCTTCAGGAGTACGGTAGAGCGTTACCCGCGTCGTTCGATCAAGGCCTCTCGGAAGATGCGGCGTCGTGAGATACGTGAACACGTCCCACGCGTGCGGAGGGTACGCCTCGCCACAGCCAAACAGGCGGACGTCGAAACTAGCTCCCTTCAGGAGGTTAATCCACGAGTGAGTATGCGTGCTGGACGGGGGCCCAATGAAGAGGATCCTGGGCTTCATGCCCTCCCCGCGCCTCGAATCACGTTGAACTCGCATAGGTTACCTATCGCGTGCCTTTTCTCTCGGACAGCTTCTCGAACTCCGCAAGGATGCGCTGGCTCTGCCGAACGTGGTTGAAGAGCTGAACGGCTCTGTCTCGCGCCCGCTTGCCGCACTGCTCCCGCAGAGAGGCATCGTAACTGCGACGGATCCCGGCGGCGAGCCCTTGCGGCGTGGGGCGGCAGAGAATGCCGGCCTCGGAATCTTGGAGTGCCCAGCGGTGTGGCGCCAGATCGGTTGCGACAATCGCTCGACCAGAAGCCATGTAGTCGACCAGCTTCTGGGGAAAGGCCAAGTGCGTACTCATCATGCGTGGACGGGGAATGAGAAGGACATCGGCGCCGCGGTAGTAGGCGGGGACATCCTCGTAGTTCACGGCGGGAACGAAGTGAACCTTGCCTTCCGGGATACCTGTCCGGAGACCGGCTACTCCGCTCAGCGCCACTCCCGTGGAGCCGAGAATGGTCAACTCAACAGGCGCACCTTCGCGCACAAGTCGCCGAAAGGCCGCCAGCAGAAGCTCCATCCCCTGCCATTTGTAGTGGTTCCCCGCATACAGGAGTTGGAGGCTGGCAGCGTCTGAGCCGATCCTGATGCCTAGCCCGTCTGGGCTGAACGCCGTTGTGTCGGCCAGTCCGATGATGGGCACCACGTGGCGGTAGAGGAAACGGGCGATTGGCATAAGGTTCGGATTGGCGACGGTGATGACGTTCGCCTTTCGCATGGCTCGGAGCCATGTCGCCGAGTTCTTCAGACGAGGAAGTCTCGGGCCGTACCCCCGACCGAGCTCCAGGATCTCGACGACTCCGATGCCGTGCATGTCAAAGGCTGCGGCGCATCGATTCGACGAGGCAACATCGACCACGATGTCGGCCCAAGCTTCCGTGATGCCGTACACGATATCAGGGTGAAACGCTGTCACGGCTTCGACGAGGGTCGTTCCAAGTGGCGTGCCGTCGGACAGAAGGACGTTCTGGATGCTCAGTGCCTCGAAGGTGCCTGGGACGCCCGGGGCGACAACGCAGACGGAAGCTCCGTTAAGCTGCAGCCCTTCAGCGATCAACCGACCGCGGATCGCCGAGCCGGTTGGTCGGGCCATGTCCGTGCCGCAGAACAGCAAGACCCTCAAGGCTCCCTCTTCTCTGCCCGTACAGCAGGCGCATCAGCGCCGCCGCCGATCTGCCCTGCTCTCGCTGCGAACGCTGGATTGGTAAGGAAATTGGCGATGTTCCTCGCGATGAGCGTGTGACCGGCGACGGAGAAGTGGACGGATGCAGGAAGGTAGAGGGAGTTCCGTTTGGGGTCGGTGGCGCCGTGGAATGCGTCGACGTCGGGAATGTCGAGACTCCTGGCGATGTCTAGCAGAGCCGCATCGTAGTGCGACATGACCTTGATCGCGAGAGGGACGACGTTCCGGTCGAACTCCTCGGACAGCGTGGGAATGCTGACAAGGACGAGCTCGATTCCTTCCTTGCGGCACTTAGCGTGCACATCCCTGAGGTGCATTTTGAACTCCGAGATCGACATGTCGCGGAACTGGACGCCCAAGCGGCTCAGAAAGCGAAGCCACGCCACTCGATGCTTGTGGAGAAACCCGGTGAGCGTCCGCCCGAGAACAACGTGCTCCAGAACGGCGCGCAACCGCTTCGGAAGGATCCGCGGGCACCCCTCGATGATGCCGCACTGGAGAACAACTATGTTTGGGCGATGCTGCAGAACGACCTCCAGAAACTGGCTGTTGACTGTCTCTACCGATAGGCTCGACATCGCCCACACGGTGCAATCGACCTCACACAACAGCGCCTGGATCTGCAACGGATAGGAGAGATACCTATCCGGGGCGCTCAAGCCCGAAGGGGTTCCCTGGGAATTGGCAACGACAAGCAGCCTTGGCCGCTCCGTCATTCCGTCTCCTTCCTCGCGCCAGTCGCGGGGTCCGAGTCAGCCCGCGGATCGATCGGTGAGCTGTCCGCAGGGACCTGAGGGGACCCGCTGAGCGCCGCGACCCGTTCAGGAGCCGCTCGTTCATACGACGGCCTTATGCCCTTCCACCCTTCCCGAACCCATCTGATCCACCGGCTTCTCTTGTCTAGAGTCAAGACGAAAAGGAGGTTCTGGGTTTTCAGGAGGGGCTGGGAATGGATCCGGTAGCCCGGTTCGGGTTCCTGGAAGTAGTACGCCACGCTTCCATAGCGCTCCAGGGTCCGCAGGTGGCCCTCGTGCAGGTGGAAGTGGCGGTGAAACGGATTGCCTTCGTTCTCCAGGAACGGGACGCTGCCGATGACCATCCGGCGTGCCCTGCGGGCCAAGCTGCGCAAGACCTTCGGCAAGGGCGCCCCGATGTGTTCGATGGTCTCAAAGGAAACGACGACATCGTACTTGCCAACTGTTGGGAACCTTCGTAGCAGACTGCGGACATAGAAAGGTCCGCCGTACCTTTCGCGGGCGTAAGTGATCGCGGCCGGTGACTTGTCGATCCCACTGATCTCCCTACAGGAGTGCGACAGGATGGCCGTTCCGTATCCCGACCCGCATGCGGCGTCGAGTACCGTGTCCGCGGAGAGCAGGCGTTCCGCTGCGAAGTTGTAGCGTTCGAGATGTGCTCTGGCCCACGGCACGTCGCTCTGAAACTCGGGTACGAAGCGCTCGGGGGAAACGAGAACGTCCACGGGAGCCGACGTCCGGGCACGCGCGCGTGGCTCTGCACGGAGACGACGCAGCGCTCGGAGGACCCGGGGCACGCTGGCCAGCAGAACACCGCGGACCCCCTTGACTCTCAGGCCCCGCTGCCACAGGAACCTCAGCGCGGCGCGGCTCTTCGCTCGAATGGTCGCTACAAGTCTCACAGCTGTCTCGTGGTCCAGACGGGATTCACACGAATCACAGCGGGCCACCGGATGCCACGTCGAGTCAATAGGCAGTCGATCTCGGCCACCTCAATAGCGATGGCAGACCCTGGGTAGTCCACGACAGCCCAGTTTGCACTGGCGATCGCACAGTGAATCCAGTATACGCCTGCCGCAAGAAGTCCCTCCGGCACCTCGAAGGTCGCCACAAAGCGTCCGGGTTTCCTGCGCTCAAACTCCGGCGAGTCTCCATCGTATGTCCAGAGAACATCGACCCCCGCGGCATTGCGCACGCAACACAGCACATACGCGGACTGCACGGGGTCCCGTACCGTGTACGTGATCTCAATTTGGAACGCGCCCTGCACGGGAACCTGGTGCAGAGCAACCTGGCCTGTGTGGCCCAGGACTCGCACACCGGTCACCTGCATGGGGGCGGCTGAGTCGGGGAACTCGACCTGCACCAAGCCTTGGGTCCTGGCGCCGCCACCCACCCTCGCCACGTAATCGTCGACGACACCGTCGGTCCGTCCCTGCGCGACGACGGCTCCTTCGTCAAGCCACAAAGCCATGGAGCAAAGTCGCTTCACATTCGCCAGATTGTGGCTCACGAAGAGGACCGCGCTTGCCGTGCGAGAGAGCTGCTCGATGCGGGCCAAGCATTTGGCTTGGAAGGGCAAGTCGCCGACGGCAAGGACCTCATCGACGAGAAGGATGTCGGGCTCGCAATGTGCGGCCACTGAGAATGCGAGACGGACATACATCCCACTTGAGTAGTGCTTGACGGGCGTGTCGATGAACCGCCCGATCTCGGAAAAGTCGACGATTTCGTCGAACCGCTTCTGGACCTCCCGTGACGTCATGCCGAGAATCGTGGCGTTGAGGAAGATGTTCTCGCGCCCGGTCAGCTCCGGGTGAAAGCCTGTCCCGACCTCTAGCAGCGAATTCACCCGCCCCTGTATGTCGACAAATCCATGACTTGGCTGAGTCACGCGTGAGAGGATCTTCAGCAGTGTGCTCTTCCCGGACCCGTTGCGCCCCACGATTCCCCAGACCTCGCCGTGGCGGACGTCGAATGAGACATCCCTGAGAGCCCAGACGTGGTCGGCTTCGTCGCCCTCGTCGTTGGCTCGCCGCCCGCCTCGCCTGCGAGCCCAATCGGCAAGCGCTTCCCGTAGCATCCCGTACCCCGATGGCTGTCCGATTCGATACCGCTTGCTCAGGCTTTCGGCTCGAATGGCTACGTCACTCATGGCTACACCACATCCGTAAACGACTTCTCGACCTTGGCGAAGAAGACGAGGCCACTCACCAGAACAGAAGCGGTAATCCCAAGCGAGAGCGCCAGGGCCCATGGCGCCCCCGTAGTGGTCAGAGTCTGCCCGAGGAGAGACCATCGGATCCCCTCGACAACAAGGGTCATCGGGTTCAGCGCGAGGAGAAAGCGGAACCTCTCTGGGATCAGCGTACTCGCGTAGATGACGGGAGTCAGGTACATCCAGATCTGGACGAGGAAAGGGACGAGATGTCCAACGTCTCTGTACCGCACATTCAAGGACCCAAACCACAGGCCGAAGCCGAGAGCTGCGAGCGTTGCCAGCACCAGGAACGGGATGGCCATGAATGCCGTGAACGTCAAGGGCACGTGGTAGAGAAGCATCAGCCCCACCAAGACTAGAAACGAAATCCCGGTGTCGATCAGCCCTGACAGCACGGAGCTCAGTGGGATCGCCATTCTTGGCAGATAGGCCTTGGTCAACAGGTTCGCGTTGCCTACCAGGCTTCCAGTAGCCCGCGAGAGAGAGGCCGAGAAATACGACCAGGGGAGAAGTCCAGCAAAGGCGAAAACCGGATAGGGCAAATCCCCAGACGGCACACGAAGCAGCCGGCCGAAGAAGAGACTGAAGATGACTACGGTCGCAATCGGCTGGAACACGACCCAGGCGATTCCAAGCACCGCCTGCTTGTAACGCACCTTGATGTCGCGCCAGACCAGAAAGTAGACCAGCTCTCGCGCGTGCCACAGCTCGGCGAGGTTGGGGAACCCCCAGCCGCGAGGCGGCGCGATTCGGATTGTTCGAGCGTCGCCCTCGGGAACCTCTCTCATGGCTTCCCCTTCCTCTCGGCTTACGCCTCACTCGCCCTTCCTTCGAGCGCCGGCCTCTCGCGCTCGTACAGGCGGCGGAATTCCGCTATCAACCTCGAATCTCCGTCCAGATTCTACCTGGAAGGAGACGAGCTGAACAGCGGGACCGCGGTGCGTGGGGCCCTCGGCCAGGCCTGCGGCGTACTCATTCCGGGACAAGCAACTGACGCACGACCGGAATCCTCCGCAGGACGGCGACTCCGAGAAGAGACAGGATGAGGGTTGCGATACTCGTGGCGCAGATGCCGAACGCCGGGTGGATCGTCGCGTTTGTGAGCGAAAACCCGAGGGCTCCGCTTCCGAGGGCCTCGAGGACGAAGGGGTGAATGAGGTAGACGCCGAAGCTTACGCGGCTCAGGAATCGGAGGGTACGGCGTGTCCATGAGTCGACGCGGGATGCGTGCGGGGCGAGTGGAAGAGAGCGCAAGAGAAGGAAGGCGCACGCGGCCATGAGCACGACGTTGGGGCTCAAGTACGCGTACAGAGTCTCATCCAGAGTGCCTGAGGCTCTCGACGTGAGACCGAACGTACCCCAGGCTGTCGCAGCAGCCATCGCACAGAAGAGACCGACCGCTGCCAGCCGGCCCCGGGCCCGGACCCTGAAATCGCGCAGGTAGTGACCGAGCACGAAGAAGCCGATGAAACCTGTCGTGACGACGAATGGGACCCCGATCGAGACGTGGCTGAACCGGGTGAAGGCCGGCGCCAGGCTCGCCGCCACGAGCCACAGGATAAGGAAGTAGCGTAGATTGCTCTGCGAAGCCTTCTGCACGTAGACGCGCAGAATCGGGGTAGCCAGATAGAGCCCAAGCAGCATGTACAGGAAGCCGAGGTGGTAGTAGATCGGTCCTTGGATGAAAGCTGCTGCGACTGACCTCCAGGAGAGAGCTATTCCTCCAGCGTGGACACTCCAGGCGTAGTAGAGACTCCCCCAGGCGAGGAGAGGTACGAGGACGCGTTCGGCGCGCCTGCGGGCGAAGGCCCAAAGCGGCGGGTCCTTGCCCTCTCCCAGGAGCAGCATGCCGCTCAACATGACCAGCAGGGGAACGGCTGGGCGCATCAACGAATCGATCGCATTCGCCGTCCACCACCAACTCGCAGGGATCCGCCCGAACTGGTAGAGGAGACCGGCGGCAACATGGAGGACGACGACCATAGCCACCGCTGCGACGCGGACGACGTCAGCCGAGGGGTCCCAAGCGCTCTGGCGGATTGGCGTTGAGGGTGCCTCCTGCGAAGCTGCCGATTCGCGAGGGTGGGCGGAGTCCTGCGTCATCGCTGCGAATACCACGCAACGGCACGTGCCAGGCCGTCGCGCACGCGGACGCCCGGCACGTACCGCAGAATCCGGCCGGCCTTCGAGATGTCGGCGAGCGAGTGCACCACGTCACCGGCACGCTTTGGTTCGTGGACGGGTTCGAGCGTCCGGTTCGTCAGCTGGGCAAGGATCGCGGCGAGTTCGTTCACCGTAATCTTCTCTCCCCCCGCGATGTTGAACACCTCGCCAGCCGCGCCGTCGGCTCGCAGCGCCAAGAGATTCGCGACGACGACGTTCGAGACGTAGGTGAAGTCCCTCGATTGCTCCCCGTCCCCGTAGATGACTGGGCGCCGGCCCTCCAAGAGCGCGGTGGCGAATCTGGGGACGACGGCGGCGTACTCGGACTGCGGGTCCTGCCGAGGTCCGAAGACGTTGAAGTAACGAAGACAAACGGTCTCGAGGCCGTACACCCTGTGGAAGACCTGGCAGTATTGCTCGGCCGCCAGCTTGCTCACCGCGTAGGGAGAGAGGGGCATGGGCGGCAGGGTCTCGATCTTATGGGCCACGGGAGGATCGCCGTACACCGACGAAGAGGAGGCGTACACCAGCCGGCGGACCTTCGCGTCTCGCGCAGCGGAGAGCACGTTCAACGTCCCCTCGACGTTCACCCGATTGGTCGGCAGTGGGTCGCGGACGGAACGCGGGACGGACGAGAGCGCCGCCTGGTGCAGCACGCACTCTACTCCCTGCATGGCGGAGTGGACGGCGCGCAGGTCGAGCAGAGACGCTTCGCGGAAGTCGATCTTCTCGAGGAACGGCTCGATGTTGGCGATTCGTCCGGTAGACAGGTCGTCGATGACGCGAACCCGCTGGCCCTCCGCGAGCAGCGCTTCCACGAGGTGCGACCCGATGAATCCCGCGCCGCCGGTCACGAGATAGAGAGCGGTCTCGTCGTGCGGCATCACAGGAGGGCGACGTGCGAACGCTCGGCCCGCACGTCGCGCGTCGCGTTTCGCGTGTCGAAGACCAGGGAGGCGTTCCGCACAACGAAATCCCAATCGCAGGCCGAGTGATCGGTGGTGATCACGACGCAGTCCGCGCTGTGCAGGTTCTCCGCACTTAGCGGCGCCGACGTCCAGGAGTTGTCGACGTGGCAGAGCGACGGCACGTGGGGGTCGTGATACGTCACTCGGCAGCCCTTTTCCGTCAAGAGTGCTAGAACATCCAGTGCCGGGGATTCCCTCGTGTCCGCGACGTCTCGCTTGTAGGCCACGCCGATCAGCAGGATCTTGCTATCCTTGAGAGGTTTCCCGTGCTCGTTGAGGAGCGAGACGATGCGCTCAACGACGTAGTCCGGCATCCGCCTATTCACCCGATCCGCGACGTCGATGAACGCCGTCTCGGCGTGATAGGACTTTGCCTTCCACGAAAGATAGGTTGGATCAATCGGGATGCAATGGCCGCCCAAGCCTGGTCCGGGATAGAAGGGCATGAACCCGAAGGGTTTCGTCTTCGCCGCGTCGATCACGTTCCAGATGTTGATGCCCATCCGGTGGGCGACCTGCGCCAGCTCGTTCACCAGGCCGATGTTCACGGCCCGGAAGGTATTCTCGAGCAGTTTTGCCATCTCCGCCTCGCGCGCCGTCATCGGAATCACCTGGCGGAAGACGCGGCCATACAGCTCCGCGGCTTCCCGCG
>Ga0315286_10001314_pt1 | contig 22455 bp, 13 predicted proteins | sample YL17G10_0_MG_FD_205038 | JGI IMG/M metagenome (GOLD analysis project Ga0315286, IMG submission 205038) | Sediment microbial communities from Yellowstone Lake, YNP, Wyoming, USA - YL17G10_0 | ecosystem: Environmental > Aquatic > Freshwater > Lake > Sediment | place: USA: Wyoming | collected...
TCTGCTTTTTTACCGCCGGGATGGCGCCGGCCCAGACTCCTTCCGGAAAAACGCCGACGCCCGTCGCCGGCGACGCGCCCGCGCTCGAGGACATCGCCAAATTTCTGAGCGGCATTCCGTGTTCGGTCGAACCATGGAAGACTCTCCAGAATTCCCCCGAATGGACCGCCTTTGCCGCCGGCCTCGAAAAGAGCTGGGCGGAATTGGAGGAAAAACGGTTGGGACCGATGCGGACCTGGGCCCGGACCGAGCTGGCCGGGGCGAATGCCTCGACGAAAATTCTATTCTATCCCTTCGGCGGCCCGGATTTCGTTACGGCCCATGTTTTTTTCCCCGACGTCGAATCCTATGTCCTGCTCGGCCTGGAGTTTGTCGGACAGCTCCCGGAATTCGAAGCGTCCGAATCTTCGAGAGCGACAAGCTATCTTTCGAATCTGCAGGCCGCTTTCTCCGATTTTTTCCAAAAAAGCTATTTCATCACCCATAATATGGATGTCACTCTGGCCGGAGACAAGGTCGATGGCGTTCTGCCCATTCTCTGTTTCTTCCTGAAACGGACGGGAAACACCGTCGTCGCGGTCAAGCGCTGCGCCTTCCTGGAGGGACTGGGGCTCGTGGAATATGATTATGGCCTGCAACGGAAGTCGAGACGGCCCTACGGCATCAAGATAGCGTTTACCTCGGGCGGATCGAGCAGACTCCGGAGCCTCTATTATTTCTCCTGCGACCTGGCCGATCTGAGCTTTGGGAAGGATGCCGCGTTCTACGCCTATCTCAACGGGCTGCCGTTCGAGGCCACCTTCCTCAAATCAGCCTCCTACCTTCCTCATTACAGGGAATTTTCGAACATCAGGTCCATCATCCTGGAGAAGAGCCGGTTCATTCTCGAAGACGACACCGGTATTCCGTTCCGCTATTTCCCGGGCAAGTCCTGGGATGTCCAGCTCTATGGCGAGTATATCAAGCCGGTAAACGACTTCGCCGGCGTCGAACAGCCCGACCTGAAGGCCGCCTACGCCGATCCTTCGCGGGTCAAAAAGTTGCCCTTCCATGTCGGATATCATTGGGGCACGAACAAGGACTCGATCCTCTCGATCAGGAAAAAATGAAGACCCGATTCAGCCTGACCACCGCCACCGCCCTCGTCATTGCCAACATGGTCGGAACCGGGGTTTTCACCAGCCTCGGCTTTCAGGTTCAAAGCCTGTCTTCGGGCCTCGCCCTGATTCTCCTCTGGGTCGTCGGCGGCCTCATCGCCCTCTTCGGCGCCCTGACGTATTCAGAGGCCGGCGTGCTTTTTCCCCGCTGCGGCGGAGAATATCATTATCTGTCCGAGATGTTTCATCCGGCCGTCGGCTTTTTGGCCGGCTGGGTTTCCTTTCTCGTCGGATTCGCCGCTCCCGTCGCGGCGGCCTCGATGGCCCTCGGCAGCTATTTCCGGAGCGCGACGGGACTGCCGGAGCGTCTCGGCGGCGGGCTGTCCTTCGTCCGGACCTCGTCGCTCGTCGCCGTCGTGATCATCATCCTCCTCAGCGCGATCCACGCCGCGGACAAGATCATCGGGGCCCGTTTTCAGAATGTTATCACCATCTTCAAGGTGTTGTTCGTCTTCGCCATGAGCGGGGTCGGCCTTCTCATTGCAAAATCGACCCACCTCTCCTTCGCCCTGAACCGCACGGCCGGTCACGATCTCCTCAGCCCGGCCTTCGCCGTCTCGATGTTCTTCGTCACCTTTTCCTATTCCGGATGGAATGCCGCAGCCTACGTCGCGGGCGAGATCGAAAAGCCGTCCAAAAACCTGCCGATCAGCTTGATCACCGGGACGATTTTCGTCATCGTGATGTATGTCCTCCTCAATTTCGTTTTTCTTTATACCGTGCCGCTGGCCGAGCTCTCCGGGAAAATCGAAGTCGGGTTTGTCTTCGCCACCCGGGTTTTCGGCGAGCAGGGAGGGCGGGCCATGGCCGGCGTCATCGCCTTTCTGCTCCTGTCCAGCATCAGCGCGATGATCATCGCCGGGCCCCGGATCTCGAAGGTGATCGGCGAAGATTATTATCTCTTTCGCTGGCTGGGCCGGAACAGCCGGAAGGACATCCCGGTGATCGCCATCGCCGTCCAGGGGCTCCTTTCGATTTTTTACATCCTCACCTCGACATTCGAACAGGTGATCGTCTTCATCGGATTCACCTTGAACTTATTCACCTTCATGACGGTCCTGGGAGTGATGATAACGAGACGAAAACGTCCCGACGCGCCCCGTCCCTACAAGACGCTCGGCTATCCGGTCGTCCCGGTTTTGTTTTTACTGATCCATGTCTGGATCCTTGTTTACGGCGTGCGCTACCGGCCGAAGGAGTCGCTGGCCGGTCTCGGGATCACGGCCTTGGGGCTGGCGATTTATCACCTCGACAGGAAAATCCGGCCGAAAAATTTTAAATCGGCGCGAGAAGCCGTCTGCTCATGATTTCTTGAGGATAGAAGGAAAAAGGGAAACGCACATGTCCGATTTGAAGAATCATCCCTCGGTTTTGAAAAAATGGATCATCGCCGCCCGGCCTTGGGCTCTGCCGGCCTCGACCATGCCGGTCATCTTCGGGACGTCCATGGCCTACGTCATCGGAAGAGCCCCGCTGGCGCCTTTCCGCTTCCTCCTCGCCTTGGCGGCCATGATGATTCTCCATTCCGCGGCCAATATGCTCAGCGATGTCTTCGATTCGGGGCGCGGCCTGGACACGGACGTCACGCCCGTGAGCGGGGCGATCGTCCGGGGATGGCTCTCGGCAAAAGCCGTCGCCGCGGGGTCGGCCGTTCTGTTCGCCCTCGGGATCGGCCTCGGACTTTGGTTGGTCGCGATCACGGGAACGGTCCTGCTCGTCATCGGCGGCGTCGGTGTCGCGATCGGCGCTTTTTATAGCCTGCTCAAGTATCATGCGCTCGGCGACTTGGCCGTCTTCCTCAATTTCGGGATCCTCGGCGGTCTCGGGGCCTGGACCGTTCAGACCCGTCAATTTTCCTGGATTCCCGCGATCTGGACCGTGCCCATGGCCATGCTGGTCGTGGCCATTCTCCATGCCAATAACTGGCGGGATACGATCTCGGATACTGAAAGACGGGTCGCGACGTTCGCCTCCATTTTAAAAGATCGGGGTTCGCTCGTCTATTACGGCTTTCTTCTCTTCGGCTCGATGGCCATCATCTTCGGGCTGATGATCGTCCCGCGGATGGTCTCCCCCGACTTACCGGCGATGCCCTGGATGTTCGTCGTCGTGCTGCTCGCCCTTCCCCGGGCCCTTCAGCTCTGGGGGCGGGCCTTGCGCCGCCGCCGGCCGCGCCGTCCGCTGGATTTCGTTATCCTCGACGGTGCGACGTCTCAGTATAACCTTCTCTTCGGATTGCTCTGCACCGCGGCGCTTTGGCTGCAGCGTCTCTGGGAAGCGCTGCGATAGCCCGCTCGCCGGGATATGGGGAATCGGCCCGGGAATATTCTGGAATGAAGCCCTCCGCTTCGCGCGCCGTCGATATCGCGATCCCCGTTCTCGCCGCCGCGCTCTTTATCCCGCTCTTCATCTTCCGTTCTCTCGGGCCGCTCGATTTCTGGTGGTGGATGAGCCTCAATATCGCCCTCCTGATCGCTCTCGGCGCGGTCATCGACCGCGGACGCGTCAGGTCCGTTTTCTCCGGCGTTCATACCCTTCCGGTCCGGAAAATCATCTGGGGAATTCTTTCCGCGGCGGCCCTCTATGCCGTATTTTTTGCGGGGAATCGATTGTCCCGGGCGATTTTGCCCTTTGCCGGCTCAGGGATCAGCGGCGTCTACGGATTTAAGGAGGGCGCTTCGACATTCCGGATCGCCTGTTGTATCGCTTTGTTTATCGGGCCGGGCGAAGAGCTTTTTTGGAGGGGATTTCTCCAAAGGCGCTGGCAGGACCGTTTTGGGAAGTTCGTCGGGTTTGTGATGGCCGCGGCCCTCTATACCCTGGTCCATGCCGGCAGCGGCAATCCGATCCTTATCCTGTCCGCGGCCGCCTGCGGGATTTTCTGGGGCTTTCTCTATTTGCGGACCGGATCAGTCCTTCTCGTTGCCGTCAGCCACACGATCTGGGACCTCGCCGTATTTCTTATCCTGCCCTTCCCTTCCTGACCGGACGCGAGGCGAGGATCTCGGGGATGGCGGGGCGCAGAGAAAGCGGCGTTGCGCCGGCAAAAAAACCTGGAAGGTCCGCTTTCAGGACGCGCTTCCGTGTTCTAGATCTGGGTTGTAAGGAAGACGCTCAAGGTCATGTGCTTGATCTGATCCCGGAGCGCTTCGATATTATCGATATGGCGGTCCTCGTCATTGAGGATGGCTTCGAGGATTTCCCGCGTGGCGTAGTCTTTGAGCTCGCCGCAGGTCTTGATTCCTTCGTTGTAGGATTTGATCGCCCCGGATTCCGACTCGTGGTCGTTCTGGAGCTGGATCGGGATCTCGGCGCCGATATGCAGCTTCCGGTATTCGGAGACGGTCGGCAGGCCTTCCAGGAACAGGATCCGTCCGATGAGCTTCTCGGCGTGCTTCATCTCGTCCACGGCTCTCTTCTCGAAATGCTCGTGGAGCTTCGTGTAGCCCCAGTTCGCCGCCATTTCCGAATGAACCATGTACTGATTGACGGCTGTCAGCTCGTCGGCCAAGAGCCCATTCAGAACCTGGATGATTTTTTTGTTGCCTTTCATACGCTCACTCCTTAACTCGCGGTTTGATATCGATGGATGCCTTATTATCCTATCCGAGAACGGGGGCGAATTCAACCCCGGGGCGCGTTGAACACGGGCCGGCGGATAGTGCCCCTCCGGTCATTTTGGTATAATGACCTTTCGAAATTTCTGATGAGGGGGCGGCGCCCAGCGTCCCCTGGCCCGAAAACCGAGGAGAATCCATGAAACGCCTAATTATAATCCTGACGGCCGCAGCGCTTTTCGCTCCTTTCGCTTTCGGCCAGCCGGCGGGCATCTTGACGGTCAAGGTCATCCCTCCGGCCAAGACGTTCAAGGTCGGGCAGACAACGCCGATCACTCTCGAACTGACGATCCGGGCGCCCTATCACATCAATGCCGAACAACCCTTGGAAGAATTCCTGATCGGAACCACGGTCGATTTCAAGACCATCCCGGGGGCGACGTTCAAGAATGTCGCGTTCCCCCCGGCCGAGATGAAAAAGACCGGGCTTTCCAATCAGCCGCTGGCCGTTTATGAAGGCAGGATCAATATCACCGCGGCGGTCGAGTTGGCCCCCGATTTCCGCGGCAGCGAACTCATTATCGAGGGGACGATCGGCTACCAGGCCTGCGACGATAAATCCTGTCTTCCGCCCGCGGAAGCTCCGTTTCAGGCAAAGGTGCGTATCGGCGGACGCCCGAAGGCCGAGCCGGCGTTGCCTCAACTGACCGGTGAAACGCCGAAGACGCAAAAACCCGGGGCGCAGGCGCCCCTTCCGTCTCTCGATTCGGAAAAGGAAACGGCCCCGGCCAAGATGACCGAGGCCCGGGAACAGGCCGCCCAGGTCGCGGCGAATATCGCCAGGACGGTCAAAAAAACCAGGAGCCCGTTTGAGGAAAAGGGACTTTTCGTGGTGTTCGTTCTCGTCTTTCTCGGAGGGCTGGCCCTCAATCTCACTCCCTGCGTTTATCCTCTCATCCCCATCACGATCAGCTATTTCGGCGGCCAAGCCAAGGGCAAGGACAAGAAAGGCAGCCTTCTCGGCCACGCGGTCATCTATGTCCTGGGCATGGCCGTCACATACTCCGTTTTAGGAACGGTCGCCGCCCTGACCGGCAGCATGTTCGGCGCTGCGCTCCAATATCCCGAAGTCCTCATCGCCATCGCCGCGGTCATGGTCCTCCTTGCCCTGAGCATGTTCAACGTCTTCGAGATCCGCATCCCCGCGTTCCTCAACAAATTCGCCGGAGGCTCGCAGAAAGGGTTCGGCGGGTCGTTTTTCATGGGCCTGACCTGCGGCATCATCGCCGCGCCGTGCATCGGCCCGTTTGTCCTCGGCCTGTTGACTTACGTCGGAAACCGGGGCAGCGTCCTGCTCGGTTTCAGCCTGTTCTTCGTCCTGGCCCTGGGGTTGGGGCTCCCCTTCCTCTTTCTCGGCGTTTTTTCAGGAAGCATCAAAAAACTGCCCCGCTCGGGCGCCTGGATGGTCTGGGTTCGGACGATTTTCGGCTTCGTCCTGATCGCCATGGCCCTATATTTTTTGAAATCGCTTTTTCCCAATCCGCTGTTCTATAGCCTGGGAATCGCCCTGATTCTGGTCGTGGCCGGGGTTTATATGGCCTGGATCGAGCCGACGAAAACGGGCGGCAAAGCCTTTCCCTATGTCCGCGTCATCGCCGGCGTCGTGTTCTTCGCTTTTGCCCTCTACGCCGCGGCGACCGGTATTCAGAGCACCCTGGATGAAAAAATCAACGCCAAGCTCCAAACGCTCGCGGCCCAAGGCGGAGGCGTCGCGATCGATGCCATCTCCTGGTCCCCATACTCCGATGACAAGCTGGCCGACGCGGCGCGCGAAGGTAAGCCGGTCTTCATCGATTTTTATGCCGATTGGTGCATTCCCTGCAAAGAGATGGATAAATTCACGTTCTCCGCGCCCGAGGTCGTCGCCGCCTCCCGGTCCTTCGTCATGCTCAAGGGCGACGCGACTTCGACGGCCGATCCCAAGGTCAGGGCCATGTCCGAGAAATTCCAGGTCAGGGGCGTTCCGACGTATGTTTTCCTGACTCCAGACGGGAGAGAGGTCGTCGAACTGCGAACGACGGGTTTTGAAAAGAAAGACGTCTTCCTTCCGAAGCTGCTGAAGACGCTCGAGCTGAGCGGCAAAAAGTAAGCGCTGCCGCCTCTCCGGTTTATCCCTTCTTTTTATTGCGTCGTCCGGCCAAGGCCGAGGCGCAGGCCGAGCGTCCACTCCGCCGTCGCCGCCGGCTGGTACGAATTGCCGTCCGGGTCGGGCTCGGTGAAACCATAGTACTCAACGCCGAAAATGTTCCGGCCGGAGAGAACGAGCTCCCATGGCGCCCCGCCGACCTCGAACTTGTAGCCGAGGCGGACATGGACAAGAGCGTAGGGGTCGGTGCGGCCGTAAAAAACACCGGGATAAAGAATTGGATCGATCGGGAATACCCTGTTTGTCGAGTCGATGTACCAGGAGCTCACATATTCCAGCGACGCGCCGGCGGTCAGGGCGGGCGTGATTTTGTATTCGCCGTCGAGATAAAGCTGGTGCTGAGGGCTGTTGGGGAGCCATGTTCCGCTATAGGCGCCGGCGGCGTCGAAAGTCTGGACGGTGTCATACTTGAAATGGGAATACGTATACGCCAGCCTGAAGGCTAGGGGTTCTGAGGGATACCAGGCGAGATACGCCTCCAGGCCGTAGCGGGCGGTCGAGCCGACATTTCCGTAGAACGTCTCCAGCGGACGGGTGGTCATCCTGTATCGGCCGAAATCGTTGTCCGTCGCCAGTTGAAAGAGGGCGAGATCATAAACCAGGGAGGGGCCGATCGAGCCCCGGGCTCCGATTTCCTCGCCGTTCGCCAAGGCCGGCTTGAGATCCCTGTTGAAACCGCCGAACGAGCTGGGATTATTCGCCAGTTCCTCCGTCCCTGGAGGAAGGAATCCGGTGCCCCAGTTGGCATAGAGGCCGAAATCGGAGAGCGGGTTCCAGGTCACGCCGATCCGGCCAGTCGCTTTCTTGTAAGAGGCATCGCCCGAAAGACTGCCGACATGATCGTCCAGCTTGCACGTGACGTTGTCATAGCGGAGGCTCAGCGAAATACCCCAACGCGGGCCGAGCTCGACCCGCTCGAGGACGAAGACGCCCGCGGCTCCCTGAGACATGGTCTGGTCGGAAAGCAATCCGGGCCCTTCGACGGCGTTGCCGAGGTTCGGATGTTTAAATTCGTCGATCGTCTGCCAACCGAAATCCGCCCCGACGCTTAAATGATTCTTGAACCGATCTTCGCCGGCGGTATGATTGACCTGGAGCGAGAAGCTGGGGGTATCGTACCCGCGGTGAATGAGCGAGGAGGGGACGGACTCCGTGTACTTCGTATGGCGATAACTGCTCGTCAGCGCCAAGTCAAGATTCGCGCCGAGGCCGATCGAGGCCGTGATACCGCTCGTCAGCCGGGCGGTTTTTTGATATTCATTAAAGGTGTTGGAATCAGGGTTGGCATTCCGGCGGAGCAGGCTCGGATTTGCGCTGAACCAGGCGAGGTTGAGCCCCTCGGCATTCTCGTTGAAAAAATCCGTCCAGCCGAGGACGGCCGTCAGCTTCACCGCCGGGGCCACGTTGAAGTGAAACTTGCCGTAGAAATTGTCGGCCCAGTATTTCGTGTGCTGGCGGTAGCCGTCGCTTGTCAGGCCCGAGCCCGAGAGGCGATAGTTCATCGGGCCGAGCGTTCCGCCGGCCTCGGCCTGGCCTTTGTAGAACCCGTATGAGCCGGCGGTGAAATATCCGATGCCCGAGATGGGCGCCGGACCGCCGTCTCGGGTCAGGATGTTCAAGATGCCGCCCGACGAACTGCTGCCGTAAAACGCCGCGGCCGGCCCGCGCAGGACTTCGACGCGGCGGACCGTGGCCCAGTCGATGTCGAAAAAGTCGGGGACGAACCCCGAAGGGTCGTTGAGCGGGATTCCGTCGACGAGCGTCTTGATGCCTCTCGTCCCGCGCTCGGTCAGGATGCCTTGGCCGCGGATCGAGAGGTGGACCCGCTCGCCGTCGGCCTGGTTGTCCACTTTCACCCCCGGGACGAGCTTGAGCGCTTCATCGATGGCGATTGTCCGTGGCATAGTCTGTAATATTTGGGTTTCGACAACCGTGGTCGCGGCCGGATTCTGCTTGAGCGCGATTTCGACGCGGGGCGCGGTGACCGTAATCTCATGCGTCTGTCGGGCGGCCGTCTGGGCCTTTTCTTTGGTTTCCTGGTCGGCGGATTTTTGACTTGGCGCGGTCTTCGATTTATCCCCGTCCTTCTTTTCGGAGGACCAGGCGAAGGAAGGACCGGCGAGAAAAACCAACGCAAAAAGGGTTAAGAAGGAGACAAAAAAGGTTTTAGGGCACAATTTGTTCATATCAAAGACTCCTTGTTATATATATATCTGACGCGTCCATAAGCTCATTTCTTCCCATTCTCTGCCGGCATTATTATCTTCCTCACCGGTAAAATAAAAATCAACGAGGGGAAATCTGTTTGCCTCTCACAATGCCGATCGGTAGATGGAAAAAAGATCCGATTCCGTCACCACGGCCGGGGTGATCTTCACGTCGCCCTTGACGATCGTTTTTTGAACATAGTCTCCGATGTCGCCTTCCCGGACGCCGTAGGACGAAAGCTTCAGCGGGACGCCGAAGCTTTCGATGAAATTCGCGACACCGCCGAAAGCGGAAAAATGTTTTTCGAGAGCCCGGACTTTGTCCGGGACGGACGATTTTTCCCTCAGAAACACTAGGACGGGCGGGAGGAGAACGGCGCTCGCCCGTCCATGCGGGACGCCGTAAAATACGGTCAGCGGATACCCCATGATATGAGGAAGGATCGTCCCGCCTTGGGCGATGGCGATCCCGGCCAGCGTCGCGGCATAGGACATCCGGTCCATGGCCTTCGGGTCTTTTCCGACCGCGGCCTTCAGATGGGCGATGACCTCATCGATGACATGAAGGGCGAGGGCGTCGTTGAGAGGAGAGGCGATTGTCGAAAGGAACGATTCGGCGGCATGGGAGAGGACGTCGAGGCCGGTGTTGAGGGCGACTTCTTCGGGCATCGAGTAGGCGAGCGTTGGGTCGACGATGGAAAAAACGGGGAAGAGGCCCGGATGCGAGTATCCGAGCTTATTCCGGGCATCCGGATCGGTGAACACGGCGTAGGGCGTCGTCTCGCTTCCGGTGCCGGATGTCGTGGGAACGCAGACGATGGGCAGAGGATTGCGTCCGGGGTTCTCGCCTTTGAGATAACGCAAGAGCGGGCCCGGGTTTTCGGCCAGGAGAGCAATTCCCTTGGCCGCGTCCAGGGGAGAGCCCCCGCCCACGCCGAGGACGACTTGGGCTCCGAACTCCTTCGCATTTCGGCTCCCTTCTTCAATATTGTCCAGCGTCGGATTTTCGACGACGTCCGGGAAAACCAATATATCCCGGCCTCCGATGAACCGCCGGGCGAGGTCGATGGCCGGGCTCCGCGAAGAGACATTTTTATCGGTGACAAGCAAGACGCGACGGAATTCGGGAGAAAGCCTCGCCCCCAGTTCGGAAAGGCGGCCCGCGCCGAAGACGATCTCCGTCGGCAGAAAAAAATTGAAGCAGAGCGGAGAGGTCATTTCAGGAAGCCGCGGCGCTTGAGAAGCGGCTCAACCTTGGGCTCCCTTCCCCGGAACCGGACATAGAGCGTCATCGGGTCCTCTGTGTCGCCGCGGGAGAGGATGTTCTTCCTGAAGCTTGCCGCCGTGACCTGGTCAAAGAGGGCCGTCTCCTTGAAGGCTTGGAAGGCGTCGGCGTCCAGGACCTCGGACCAGATATAGCTGTAATAGCCCGCCGCATATCCTCCGGAGAAGATATGGGAAAAATACGGAGTTCGATAGCGGACGATGATTTCCGGGATCATCCCGATTTTTTTCATCTCCGCGTTTTCGAAGGCGAGCGCATCCTGCTCCTTGGCTTCCGTAAGGGCGTGCCAGTCCATGTCCAGGTAGGAAGCGGCGAGGTATTCGACGGTCGCGAATCCCTGGTTGAAATAGCCGGCGTTCTTGATCTTGTCCACGAGGTCCCCCGGAATGGGCTCATGTGTTATGTAATGCCTGGCGTAGGTCTTAATCACCTCGGGGTCGGCGGCCCAATTTTCCATGATCTGGGAACAAAGTTCGACATAGTCCCGCGGGACGTTTGTCCCGGCCAGGGCTTCGTACGTGCAGTCCGAGAGGAGGTCGTGAAGGGCATGGCCGAATTCGTGGAAAAGCGTCTGGGCCTCCTCGAAGGTCAGAAGGGACGGCCTGCCGCCGGCGGGCATGGAGAAATTCCCGTTGTTCGAAACCTGGGGGGTGATCATGACGCCGCCGCGTCTGGATTGGGTCCGGAAGGTGTTCGACCAGGCCCCGCCGCGCTTCGACGGCCGGGGAAAATAATCGGTGGTGAGGATGCCGATATGCCTTCCGTCGGCCTCCTTGACTTCAAAGACCCTCACTTCCGGATGGTACTTCGGGATGTCGCTTCTCTCCACGAACTGGATTCTCCAGAGCTTGCGGGCCACGTCGAACGCGCCGTCGCGGACGTTTTCGAGCTTGAAATACGGCTTGAGCGTTTCGTCGTCGAGGTCGTATTTGGCCTTCTTGAGCTTCTCCGCGTAGTACCACCAATCCCAGGGCTCGAGCTTGAACGAGCCCCCTTCCTTGGCGATCAATGCCCGGAGCTCCGCGGCTTCTTTTTTTGCCATGGCCAGGGCCGGCGTCCAGAGCTGATCGAGGAGCTTGAAAACGCCCTGGGGGTTTTTGGCCATATTCTCTTCGAGGACATAGTCGGCGTGGGTCTTATAGCCGAGGAGAACGGCTCTCTGCTCGCGGAGAGCGGCGATTTTGGCCGCGATCGCCTTATTGTCGAAGGCGTCGTTGTTGTTGCCGCGGTTGATGAACGCCTTGAAGAGCTTTTCCCGGAGCTCGCGGCGGGCCGCGTATTGAAAGAAGGGGATACAGCTCGGCTTGTGAAGGGTGAAAACCCATTTGCCGTCCGACTTTTGTTTTTTGGCTGCCTCGGCCGCGCCGTCGATTACGGCTTGGGGAAGTCCGGCCAGGTCTTCTTTCGTCTCGATGATGAGGGCGAAATTGTTGTCTTCCTTGAGAACGTTGTCCCCGAATTTCACGCTCAGGACCGAAAGCTCTTCATTGATCTTCCGCAGCTCGGCCTTCTTCGTCTCGTCCAGGTTCGCCCCGCCCCGGACGAAATTTCGATAAAATTTATCCAGGAGGCGGGCCTGTTCGGGCATCAGGTTGAGTTTGTCCCGTTGCCCATAGACGGCTTTGACCCTGGCGAAGAGCACGGGGTTGAGGAGGATATCGTCCTGGTGCTTGGCCAGGATCGGGGCGATCGTGCTTTCGATTTTCTGCATTTCGTCATTCGTGTTCGCCGCGGTCAGATTGAAGAAGACGTTGCCGACCCTGGTTAAAAGCACGCCGCTTTTTTCGAGGGCCTCGACCGTATCGGCGAATGTCGCCGGCTCGGCGGTATTGACGATCGCCTCGATTTCCTTCATCTGCCGGGCCATTCCTTCCCGGAAGGCGGGCATGTAGTGCGCTTCCTTGATTTGGTCGAAGGGGGGCGTCTCGAACGGTGTCGTCCAAACGCTGAAGAAGGGGTTGACGCTACCCGCGGCGGCCGGAGGGGATTCCTTCTTGCCGCACGAGATCGTCAGAAAGCCCAGGACGGCCGCAAGAATGATGGCGTTTTTCATTATGGCTATCTCCTTATAGATAAATTTATCATCTTTCCATGTCTATGAATACGGCGGACGGAATCCCCGTGCCTCGGCCGCGATCTCGAGAAACTCGGCCAGAATCATGGCCGTCGCCCCCCAGATTTTATGATTTTGGTAGGCATAGAAGGGAACCTGGAGCGGCTCGCCCCGGATCGTCCAATGTTCCTCCCGGATGTTCGCCGGATTGAGCAAATGATCGAGAGCGACTTCGATCACCTCGGCCACTTCGTCCGGATGAGGAACGAAGGAAAGAGGTTTCGTTGCCAGCCCGACGACGGGATAGACGCAATATCCGCTCGGCGGGATATAGAGAGGCGTCAGTTCGCCGATAATCCGGATATTATCGGGCGCGACTCCCAGTTCCTCGTAAGTTTCCCGGAGGGCCGCCCGGACGCGATCCTCGCCCGGTTCGATTTGCCCTCCGGGAAAGCCGATTTGATCTTTATGATGAAGAACGGTGCTTGTCCGTCGGATGAAAACGAGACGCCAGGAGTCGGCATCGGGATAGAGGAGGAGCATCACGCCCGCTTTCAGACAATCGTCCCCCACGTCGAGGTATGTTTTTTGGCCGGGCGGCGGATAAGGGACCATTGTCAGCTGGGCCGCAAGACCGGGCTTCTCTAATTTCAGAGATTGTTCGAGGCCCGAAAGGAAAGAGGTTATCATCAGGATTTTTATTGTAGCGATTTTAGCCGGGAAGGCAACCGGGATATTTTCCCTGCATGCGGGTTTTTACAGCCGCCACAAATAGGACGCCTTGAAGAAGAAACCCCTCCTGGTCTCGAGGAAACGGTCGGAATCGAGATAGGCCTCGTCCCGCCATTCGATTTTTTCATAGAGGGATCCGTAGCCGGCATGAATCACAGTCCCCGGGATGTAGGTGAAGGAGGCGAGGAAGTCCGTGGTCAGCCGTTTCCTGAACGAATTGTATTCGACGATCGCCCGGAAGAAAAGGTACTTGTTGACCTGGTAAGTGTTCAAGCTGCGGACGATGGTGTAGTCGTATTCTTGGACCTTGTCCGCGGTCCGGGTGAAATCCGAATGGGTCAGGCTTAATTCCAGCCGGAGTTTCGCTGAAGGGAGATAGGTCATGTTCGCGAGGGCGTCGGACCCGCGGCCCTGATACGGATTGTCCACATAGCGGATTTTTTGGCCGAGGGTGTATCTCAAACTCAGGGCGAAAGCCTTAGTGAGCTGGCTTGTGGCGACAAAGCGCAGTCCGCTGCGGTTGAATCTCCGCCCGAGAAAAACCTCGGTCGCGTATTTCTCTCCGAAGGTGACGGTCGTATTCCTCGGAAAAAGGAGGCGGAGGTCGAAGGAGTTATCCGTTTCAAACAGGCCGCTGTACTTGTCCCGGGTCTGGATGATGTGGATGAGGGGATCGATCCGGAGAAGGATTTTTGACCCGGGGTATAACATCTTCAGGAATCCGGCTTTAAGCCGCGTCAGGCCGTTGCGCGTGAGATATCCGGTCTCGGTGTTGAAGTCCTTGCCGAGATCCTGAAGGGCGATATCGACGATCCAGTCCCGCGTCAGGTAGTTGTATTGAACACCGACGGCGTGGCCTTCGCTGCCCCGGGCGGCGCTCTCCGCTTGAGTTCCGGAAAGAAAGGCATGATAAGCAAAGAAACTCGAAGGCGTGAGCCTCACCTGGCCGTCCGAGCCTGCGACGATATTGTATCGCGATCCCTCGAACCGGCCCGTCCAAAAGCCGCCGATGTAGCTGTCTTCGCTGAGGGCATGTTTATACCGGGCGATCGTGAAATGGGCAAAATCCCGCGGTCCTCCGGGGGGAAGATCGTCCATGGCGTAAATCGCGGCGACGGAATCCCGGGGGGTCAGTTTGCCGTTGAGCTTGATGCCGATCAAGGGGTCGATGATCATCCGGGTGTGGACAATGGCCCCGAGGGGATCGCCGGCCTGGTTGGCGGCGATCGAAAATTTTTCCCGGCCTTCGAGGAAGAAGGGACGCTTTTCCGGATAGTAGAGGGCATAGCGCAGGTTGAAATCCACCTGCCCGGCGTCGGATTCGACCTGGCTGAAATCGGGATTGAGGGTCCCGTCCACGATGAGTTGGGAGGTGAGTCCGTATTTGGCCGTAAGGCTGAGATCTCCCTTTCCGGCCGGCGTCCGCATCCGCCCTTCTTCGATTTCGCCGTTCTGGCTGAACGTCGCCGCCGGGAGGAGTTCCAAGAGCGTATAATGCTTGATCTCGGTGAACAGGAGAGTCCGGGTTTGAGTCAGAAAATTCGGACCCTGGACGGGGTCAAGCGGCGGATAAGTCCCTCCCTCGGATAAACGGCTGATCCGCCTCTCGAAGATGATCCCCATTTCGACGGGCTCTTTGTGCCGGTAGCGGATGCTCTTGAAGGGGATCCGGATCTCGACCGTATAGCCTTCGGCATCGATTCTACCGGCCGAGAACCAAACGACATCGACGGTGAAGTCCTCCTGGCCGCCCTCGAACCTCGAATCCCCCTGGATGCCGAGCGGATTCACGTATAAGGCATAGAGCGACTGTTGGTCGTTGAAGGTATCGAGGTTGAGACAGACCCAGTCGTCGCGATGGATATTGTCCCGGCTCGTCACGGACGCCTTGATCTTGGACGGTTCGCTGTCGTAGCAGCGGTAGGCGAAATAAAGGTTTTCCCGGTCGAGGGCGTAATAGACAATCGTGTTCTCCCTCATATCCTTGCCGTAATCCGGGGACCAGGTCTTAAAGCCCGTTTCGTGGGGCGCCCTCTTCCAGATCTCGTCGTCGAGCACGCCGTCGATGATGGGAGGCTTATCGGCCCGGAGCGGAGTGAGAGGGGGGAGCTTATCCCGGGATAGGGCTACCGGGGAGAGCGTCGATAGCGCCATCAGGAAAAACAAAGGGTAGAACGCCGACCTCCGAAGCTTTGAATAGGGTCGGCGCGGTCTTTTATGTTTCATCCGGCCGATGAGCCACTCCTTGGGTTCTCCTTGAACGCCCCCCGCGGTTCAGATCGCCCAACGATAGGAAAACTTGAGAAGAAAGATATTGTCTCCCCGCGCCGTCAGGAGGTCGCCGAAATCGCGGCGGAGTTGAAGATCTCCGGGATTGGCAAAATCGGCCCGGTTCTGGGTCCAGACGAGATAGAGGAGTGAACCCGGGAGGTATTCCCAACGGAGGACGACCGTGCCGCGCATGGATTTCAGATTGAAATCCGGGTTGCCGATGGTGAACACCGCGGCTGAGCCGCCGCCGTCCGGGTCGATGGTGTAGACTCCGTCTTCGAAGCCGATCGTTGAGGCGCCTTCCCCATAGAGATTGTAGTCGCGGTGTCTCGGCCTGGCCAGCTCTTTGAACCGGTCGTAGGCGCCGACGCCGACGAAGGGCTGGAGATAAGCCTGAAGCGAGAGCTTCGGGGTGAACGTCCAGTTCAAGCGGATTTCGGCGGAGATGATCTTCTGGTCCACGCGGCCGAAGATATAACGGCTGCCGAAGGTTTCGGTCATGAGCGGATCTTCGATCCTGGTCACATACTGGATGTTGTCGACCTCGCGCATCAGCATCGGTCCGACCGAAAGGCTCAAATTGGACCATGGTTTCCAGTTCACGCTGACTTGCGCGCTCCACGCCGATCCTCCCCAGGTGTTGTCGGTGTAGGAGCCCTGAGATTCGATGACGATGGGCTTCCGGCTGTCGGTCGTGAGCGTTAACCGGGACTGAGACCCCACGGGCATGAGGGCCAAGGGGCCGCCGCGGGTCAGGCTTTTGCTCAGGTTCGACGAAAAGATGTCGACCTCGGTGGCGATCGACCAGAAATTCCGGAAAACACCCTGGGCGACCGAGACCAGCGCTTCGGCCGTCTTGTTTCCGCCGAAGTCATAGGTCTGGAGGGCGCCGAGGGCGACGAGCATCTGCTGGAAAACCTTCCCGGGCTTGGTCCACTGGTATCCGGAGATGAATGACATATTGATGACGTCGGAACCGCTGCGCTGGAAGCCGAGGTCATTAGGATCGAAACCGGGCGAGAGCGCGCCGGCGGCCAGGACCCAGACGAAATTGCCGCTCTGTTTGGCCAGTTGGAAACGCCCGCCCCATCCGGAGAGGGACGTCGCGTTCGGATTCACCCGGACGTGCGTTGCGTCCGGACGTTGAAAATAATGGATCGAGGAATTCTGCAGCCTGAGGATGTCGGCGGCGCTGCCCTCCAGGCGCGTTCCGCCGAGCCAGCCAGCGACGACATAGGTCCGCTTGCTGTCGAGAAAAGACCAGCCGTCGACCGCCAGGCTGAACGCGTTCTTGTTGAGGATATCCCTGAGTATCTCGGAATCGAGATCGCGCATCGCCCCCGTGGCCATGACGCCGAATCCATGTTGACCTTGGTTGATGTCTTTCTGGAGGCGGATGACGCCGTAGTATGAAAGAGGCTCGACCTCCTGGCTGAGGCGCGAGCCGAGCTGGTCGATCGAGGCGTATTCGCGGGCGGTCAGGGAATTGACGAAGCCGATGTTCCAATCGCCCAGCTTGCCCGTGACTTTGGCCGCGCCGAGGATGGTCGAGCGGTCGGGAAAATCGACGTGCCCGTCCTCGGTCGTGTACCCCTGAGGAGCGCGGCCGATGCGGCGGCTGTAGAAAAACCGCGGACTCGGCCAGTTCATTTCGGCGTTGATATAAACGCCGCCCCTCCCGAATCCGTCGAAAATCGACGCCCCCTCGATGAAAAACGGGCGTTTTTCCTCATAGTAGGTTTCGTACGCCGAAAGGTTGATGACGGCCGGGTCGACTTCGACCTGGCCGAAATCCGGATTGACCGAAGCGTCGAGCGTCAGGTTGCTCTTCAGGCCGAGTTTCAGGTCGAAACCGATATTCCCCCGGTACTTCTGCCCCGTCTCGAACGGATTTCCCGGCTCGCTCGGCCGGTATTGGGCCTGGCCGACCGTGTAGGGCAGGAATTCGATATGCCGGCCGGGGTTGATGCTGTGGATCCCTTCGAGCCGGGCAAAGCGGGAGACGAAGGCCGGATCGTTTTTCGGCACCCAGGCGAAGCTGACCGTCTCGTTCTTGCGCTTGATGATCCGGCGGAAATTGACGCCCCAGACATACGAGTCCTGCTTGGGAAACCGGATCTGGTTGTAGGGAATCTTCATCTCGACGGTCCAGCCGTCGCCGTTGACCGCCGTTTTCGATTCCCAGATACCGTCCCAGGATTCATCGTCGTTGACGTCGTTGGACAAAGCTTCGTCCCGGATCGATCCGGCCGGATTGACGCCGAAGAGATATCCGGTCCGTTTGTCGTAATAGGGGTCGACGGCGAACACGAACCAGTCCGAGTCGACCTGGACGTCGCGGCGGCCAAGACGTCCGATAATCTTGTTCGGCTCGGAATCATGGCAGTAGGCGGCGACGTAGAGGGCTTTGTCGTCGTAGGCGACCCAGACGCGGGTTTTTTCCGTGGCCGGCGTGCCGTCGTTGGGGTCGTTCTGGGTGAATCCTTCGGCGGCTTCGCCCTGCCAGGCTTTTTCGGTGAGCCTGCCGTCGAGGACGATGGGTTCGTCGGCCCGGACAGCCCGGACGATTTTCTGTTCCGGGGCGTTCCGTTCCTTCTTATCTCTTTCGTCCTTCTTGTCGTTCGCGATCAGAACGAAGGGCAGGACCAGGAGAAGGGCGATGAGGAGGGTTGTCTTTTTCATCCGTCTTTCCTTTTCGGCATGGTATTCCGATCGCGGCCTCGGCCGCGATAAGCTGTCAGTCTCATCGATAGAGAACGCATGTTCAAACATTAATACGTTCTCAGGGGAAAAAAGGTTTCCTGGCATTCCGGAACATGAACCAAATCACTTGATACGTTCGACGGCGCCAAACCCCGATTTTTAAATCGGGGTAAAAAGCGCCGCTCAGTATTAACCCTGAGCATACCCCGGGCTTTGCAGTCCTCATTCGCAAAGCAAATGAGGGCGGGCTTCAGCCCGGGGAGTCAAATGGGTTGATTTGGTATCGTGTCCCGGGAATTCGGGAAATTTCTGAAACATAACCCTTTTCCTGGAGAAAAGCGTTATGTCACGAATTTCGCGAATTCAGGAGATCCCAAGTCCCCGGAGCTTGGCCGGCGGAACGATCCCGTCCTTGGTCCAGCCTTGATGGGCATAATAGGCGTCCAGAATTTCGTTGTAATAAACCGGGTTGACGGCCTGACCTTTATGTCCGCCGGAGGTCAGGGGGATGGTGAGTTTCGGAGGAATGAAAGCGTCATACGCCCGAGCCCGCCCCTGGAGATTGTTCACATGCCGCTCGAGGCTGTAAATCCTCTGTCCGCAAGTATTCATCGAATCCTTCGAGTATTCGAAACCCGTCAGGGCGTGATAGAGCGAAAGAAAGAGATCGGACGTGACGTCCTCGGTGAAGAAATCGCACAACCCCATGGAATCGACGAGTCCTTTTCCGGCCTGCCCGGCAGCGACATAGGCGGCCAGGTTGCCCGCGCCGGATAAGCCGCCCTCTTCCGCCTGAATCGTCCAGGCATAAGTGTGATCGCCGCGGCCGCGGTTCGATGTTCCATAGGCCGTGAACATCCCGGGGAAGGCTTTGGGTTCGATGCCGGCATAGCCCAACCCGCCATACGCCGTCGTGACGCATGTGGCGATGTCCTCGAGGTCGGCGCGGCTATGGCTCGCGCCGAGGCTGGCGATGAGCCGGTCCGAGAACCCGCCGAGAAGCCGTCCCAGGTCGTCGCTCCGGTAAGCGATGGCCTTAAGCGTCCGGATCATATCCGGAGCGCTGCCGAACTTCGGCGCCCCGGGATATTTTTTCAAATATCCTTTTTCTTCAAGATCCATCGCCCCGGCCATAACACTGCCGAGAGTCATCGTGTCAACGCCCAGCTCGTTGCAGAGGAAATTGAGATGAAAAATCGCGTCGCGGTCGAGGATGCAGCAGTTGATCCAAAGGGCGACCGTTTCGAATTCGGGCCGGACGCCGTCTCCGGCGTAGGGTCCGCTCTCCACCTTGGCCGAGCGGGTGCACATGACGTGCCGGCAGCGGTTGCAGACTTTGTGTTTTCCCGAGATCTCGAGAAAGGCGTCCGTCCCGACTTTGGCGTAGCCGGACGGGTCGAAATACCCTTCGTCGAAATTGTGCCAGGGGAGATAGCCGCCCTGCTGACCCAGGTATTTGCCGTTGTGGGCCCGGTCGAGCCACCACGTCGTTCCGGTGGCCGGCCGGAACGAGGCCGTCCATTGAGGATCCCCGACATGAGCCTTGACCTGGGCGTCGATCTCCTTGGCGAACCGCTGGAATTTTTCGGCGTCGAAATATGTCGTCGCTTCGCGGCCGAGAGCCGTCACGGCGACTAGGTTTTTCGAGCCGAAGACCGCCCCGGCGCCGCCCCGGCCGAAATTGCGGTGGTGGTCGCCGGTCAAACAGGCGAAAGCGACCTCATTCCAGCCGGCCGGGCCGAGGCACATGGTCGAGGACCCGGGATATGCTTGGGTCAGGAAGTCGGTGATGGCCGAGGCCGTCCTGACGGTCTTTTTTCCGCCGGCGTTTTCAAAGAGGTCGTCTTCCGCGTCATGCACTTCGACCCGGCCGTCCACAACCAGGATGCGCACGGGCTTCTCCGCCCGGCCGTCGATGATGAGATGGTCGATGCCCGCCCGCTTAAGCATGTTGGGAAAAAGCCCGCCCGCGCTGGCGTGGGTGATGTGGCCGTAGACCGGCCGATGATTCGGGATCCAAGGGGCGTTCTCGGGCGAACGGGTCATGGGGCTGATAAATGAACACGAGCCCCGGCCGGCCGTGGGGACGGCGGTGTCGTTCAGAGCGCCGCTTCCGAGGATGATCCGGTTCTCCGGGGCAAGAGGGTCGGCGAGCGGTCCGATTTTTCGGAGACGGTCGTAGATAAGGCGCGCCTGGACGCCGCGGCCTCCGATGTAATCCCGATAAATGGAGGGGTCCGCCGGCTCGACGCTTGCCTGGCGGTTCGTGAGATTGGCTTTCGCCCAAACACCGCGAAATCCGCTAAAGCCGTTCCCTGAATTGAGCATGAGGACTCCTTAAAATGAGGGCTTAAAGATTTTGAGCATCAAGATTATACGGAAGAAAGCGAGCTTCGAGCAAGCAGGAGAGCTCGGGGCATGCCGCTCATCGCCACGCGGGTTTTTCCAGGTAGGTGTGATCACCACGTCGCTTCCCGCCACGCTTCGCTCGCGGCTTCGGCTCTTGAAAACATTAAATTAAAGTCATCGCGAGCGGAGCGTGGCGATCACTCCTTTAGTTTCTCTCCGGCGGTAAACGTCGACGACGAGGAATTCCCGGGGCATGACCCCGATTCGGTCATAGGATTCATCGAGGTAGGCTTGGAAGGCGGGGTAATCCTTGAGATTTTTCAGGTGGTGGGCGGGGCCGGCGGTTTCGACAAGAATCAGCTTCGCCGCGGTTCGCTCGCATTCCGCCTTGATATCGGCCGCGGTGACTTGCCCGCTCCGGGTCATCGCCCCCGAAACATCGACGAGACCCGGCGGGCATGGCCTTCGGGCCAAGAAATTGATGCCGGGATCGTCGCCGAAGACGTAGTCGCCCGGTTTCGTTTCCCTCTGGACGAAAGCGGCCAGGGCTCGGGTTCCGTTGTCATATGCGACGAGTTTGCGCGGATTAAAAGACGGGGCCAGGCAGAGAAGGATAAGCGCGGCGGCGACCGGCCCGGCGAACCATCGGCCTTTTTTCCAGGACCGGATCACGTCCAAGCCGTCGGCGAAGAAAAAGGCGAGCGGGACGAGGGCGAAGACGATATAGCGCAGATAGAATGTCCCCGGGATGAAAATTTGGAGCAAGACGGCGCATGTCGTAAAGAGAAGCAGGGCGCGTTTTCTATCTTTGAGCCAGCCGAAGATCACGCCGACGACGGCGACCGGGACCAGCCCGTAGTCGTGATTTCCGACGAACTGGCCGAGCCTTGTCAGGACCGGGGCGAGGAACGATACCGCCCCTTTTTCTTTAGCAAGATGAAATCCGATCGTCGCCCGGTATGCGCCCGGAACGAAAACCAGGATCACGACGAAAGGCAGGATGAACGAGAGGGCAAAGCCGGCCCACGGCCAGATGAACCTGGCCCGGAGCGGGCGGAAGCCTTCGAATTTTCTGATCCAAAGATAGACCGTGAAGAGTCCATAACCGAAGAAAATAAGGATCGCATTGAGCTTCGTCATTGCGGCCAAACCGGCAAAGAGTCCGAAGAGAAACAAAGCCCCGTTCCTTTTTCCCGGTTCGGCCGCGGACTCAGCTTTCAAAGCCAGGGCCAGGGCGGCGGTCGAAAAAAAGATCATCGGGGTTTCCGGCATGAACATCCGGCCGAGAACGTAGTTATGTTTCGTGAAGAGCCAAATGAATGCCGTGAGAAGCGATGGATTCCGGCCGAAGCCGAAATATGTACGCAAGGCATAATAGATCAGAAAGGATGCGCCGAGGAGGCAGATATAGCTGAGAATCCGGGCGGCGACGATCGTGGGTCCGAATATTTCAAACAACCCGGCCGCGATATAAAAGCCCAGCGGCGTCTGCGAAACGAAGAAATCCCGATAGGGGACTTCGCCGAGACTGACCCGCCAGGCTCCGTAGAGGTAGGCCCCCTCGTCGTCGTTCATCAGCCAGCCCCCGAGGTTGGCGAAACCCATGATGAGGGCCATTGCGATCAGTCCGGCCGGAAGGAGAAACGACGGAATTTTCCTTGCCATGCAAGATAGTTTTATGTCGCCGTCCCGGCCAAGTCAAGGATGACGAGGGTCGGCTTCCGGCCGTGGCCTCTTGGATTCGAAAAAGCGGACGATGCGTTCGATGTCCGCCGGAGGAAAACGTCCCCGGAAATGTTCTTTATCCAGGCGGACGGGGTAATGTTCGAGCGAGGTGTTGACGATAAGGAGTTCCGGGAGGTTTTTGGCGAAGGCCTCCCGGACCCGATCGTTTGCGATCGTTCCATCCTGGTCGCTGAGAATGAGCGCGGTCGG
>Ga0315286_10001315_pt1 | contig 22443 bp, 18 predicted proteins | sample YL17G10_0_MG_FD_205038 | JGI IMG/M metagenome (GOLD analysis project Ga0315286, IMG submission 205038) | Sediment microbial communities from Yellowstone Lake, YNP, Wyoming, USA - YL17G10_0 | ecosystem: Environmental > Aquatic > Freshwater > Lake > Sediment | place: USA: Wyoming | collected...
CGCGGGAGCGCGGACCAGCGCGGTCCGCGGCCCGGCGTGAGTTGCTGGCTCCGCGGTTCCGCGGAGCGCCGCGAGAGAGCGGGGACCGCGGCGATCGTCGCGGCGGCTCAGGCGGCGTCGGGCCAGCCCTCGAGCGCCTCGCGCGCCATGTCGCGCGCGTAGGGGTCGGGTGACCCGTGGGCGATGCGTTCCAGCTCGCGGCGGCCTTCCGTGCCGAACTCGCGCAGCGCATAGGCCGCGTGCCGCCGCACCCACCAGGCAGGGTCGGTGAGCCGTGCGGGCAGGGCCAGCATCGCGATGGCGGAGCGCGTGCGTCCCAGCGCCCAGGCGGCCTGCGCCCGCACCTGCCAGACCTCGTCCCGCAGCGCGCCCATGAGCGTGGTCGCGCAGTCGTCGGCCCGCATGCGTCCCAGCGCGCGCGCGGCCGCGATCCGCTGCTCCGTATCGCCTTCGCGCAGCCTGCGCTCGATGGACCGGCAGGCGTCGCGGCAGCCAGCGAGCCCCAGCGCCTCGATGAGCGCGCGATCCATGGCCGCATCGCCGGTGCCGCGGTCGAGTGCCGCCGCGAGGTCGGGCAGCGCCCGCCGCCCGAAGCCGCGCAGCAACGTCACCCGGGAGCGGTGCGGTCGCCGCTCGAGTGCCGTCGGGTTCTCGAGCAGCCAGCGCAACGCCTCGAGGTCGCGGTAGCGGGCCAGCGCGGCGGCGGCCGCGGCGGTGACCAGTCCGGGGCCGTTGCGCAGCGCGCGGCGCAGCGCGTGCCGCGCCTCCGGTGAGAATAGCAACGCGAGCCTGCGCGCCGCCAGGTCGCGGCGCCACGGCGATTTGTCGAGCAGCGCCTCGCGTTCCGCCGCGAAGTGGTGGTTGTCGGCCAGGGCGCGCGAAAGGGCGAACCAGCCGCTCCGGCGCGGGACCAGATCCTCGAGCGTCGCCCAGAAGACGTCGGGCTCGGCCGCGGCGGCCTCCTTCGCGAGGTCCTGCGGAGGCAGGCGGCGCTCGAGGAACTCGCACAGCGAACGGGCGAGATCGTCCACGCGGTCGCGGGCGCGCCACCGCTCGCGGCGCTGCAGGACGCGCAGTGTGCAGCCGGCGCCCGCGATCGCCGCGAGCATGAAGAACAGAGCGGAGAAGAGGTCGGTGGCCGCGGCCGGCGGTGGAGCAGACATGGCGCGGGAGTTATCGGCCCGGCGGAATGCGGGCTTGAGACGAACGCCGGGATGCGGATCGCGCCTCCGGCGAACGCCCAGCTACGCGATCGGGAGCCGGAACAGCGCCTTCGCGTTGGCCGTGGTGATCCGGTCGGCCTCCTCGGGCGTCCAGCCTCGCAGTTCGCAGAGCCGCCGCAGCACCCGCTGGAGGAGCCCCGGTTCGTTGCGCCGCAACGAGCGCGGCTCGGGCTCGAGCCAGGGCGAGTCGGTCTCGAGCACGAGCATCTCCGCCGGCGCGGTCTTCACCGCCGCCTCGAGCGGTCCGTGTCCGTAGGTCAGACAGCCGCCGATCCCCAGGCGGAAGCCGAGTGCCCGGGCCCGCTCGACCGCCTCCGGACCGTCGTCGAAGCAATGAAGCACGCCGCCCGCCTGCGGGCGCGATTCCTCGAGGATGGCGAGGGTCTCGGCCAGCGCGCCGCGCTGGTGGATCACCACCGGCAGGCCGGACTCGTCGGCCAGTGCGAGCTGTGCGCGGAACCAGCGCTCCTGGTCGGCGCGTGGCGCGTGGTCGCGGCAGAAATCGAGCCCGGTCTCGCCCAGCGCCACCACGCGCGGGTGGCGCGCCTCCGCGCGCAGCGTCTCGATCCAGGAGGACTGCACCCTTGCGGACTCGCTCGGATGCACGCCCGGGCAAAGGAAGACCGACGGATGGGCGGCCGCGAAGGCCTGCGCGCGGGGCAGGATCGCGGGCGCGTAGGCGATCTCGATGAAGTGCGTCACGCCCGCGTGGTGGGCGCGGTCTAGGACGCGTTCGCGGTCGTCGTCAAAGCGCGGATCGGTCAGGTGGCAGTGGGTGTCGATCATGGGAGGCGCTGGAGCCGCGTGGATCGCAGCGCGCGCGACTGGCGCTGGAGGCCGCGCACGGCACCACCGGGGCTCGTCACGTCAGGGTCCAGGCTGTGCCTTCGCGCCCGGGCGCGGTGCCCCGCCCGCTGCGGCCTTGAGGTCGATGCGCGGGAACAAGATCACCGGCTGGCCGAGCGTGCGCGGGGTGGGTGCGCCGAAGGCCGGCCGGGCCGCCGCGTCGCGCTGCTGGCCGGGAGTGCCCGGCAGGCCCAGCACGCCCCACAACTCCTCGCACTTCGCGGGGATCGTGGGCCAGGCCCAGATGGCCGCCAACCGCAGCGTCTCGAGCAGCGCGTTCAGCGCGGTGCCCAGCTCGACGTGGCGGGCCGGGTCCTTGGCGAGGTCCCAGGGCCGCGCGCGATCCACGAACTCGTTGGCTCGCTCGACGGCCTTCCAGGCGCTCGCCAGGGCGTCGTGCAGTCGTAACTCGTCGTAGGCCTTCGGCACCTCGTCCGCGGCCGCCGTGGCCGCCGCCATGAGCGCGTCGAGCGCCCCGCGCACCGCGGGGTCCGCGAACGAGTTGGGCGCCCACTCGGAGGGCGTGGCGCCGGCGCAGGCGTTGTGCACCAGCTTCACCGTGCGGCTCGAGAGGTTGCCGAGCTTGTTCGCCAGGTGCGTGTTGCAGTGTTCCACGAACAGCTCGAGCGAGAACTCGCCGTCGCCGCCGGTCGGGATGGCGTCGATGAGGTAGAAGCGCAGCGCGTCGGCGCCGAAGCGGGCCGCCATCTCGACGGGGTCCACGACGTTGCCGCGCGACTTCGACATCTTCTCCCGGGTGCCTCCGTTCCCCGCGTCCTTCACCTCCGGCTTGCGCAGCAGGATGAAGCCGTGCACGTAGATCTGGCGCGGCAGCGGCACGCCGGCGGCCAGCAGCATGGCCGGCCACAGGACGCAGTGGAAGCGGCTGATGTCCTTGCCGATGAGGTGGAACCCGTTCGTGTACTGCGGCTGGCTCATGCCGGCCCACGCCGCGCCCGGGCGGCCCTGGCCGTCGAGTTCCTGGAACACGTCCTGGCGCGTCGCGCCGGGTCCGCCGGTCTCGCCCTCCTTGGCCAGCCACCACTTGCAATAGGTGCGCTGCGGCCAGCCGAGGGCGGAGAGGTAGTTGAGCAGCGCGTCGGGCCAGACGTAGACGGTGTGGCCCTCGCCGCCCTGGATCTCCTCGGGCAGCGGGATGCCCCAGGGCAGATTGGGGCGCGAGACGCTCACGTCCTCGAGCCCGCCCTTGATGAGATTCATGACCTCGGTGCGCCGGTAGTCCGGCTGGATGAATTCCGGATGGGCCTCGATGTGCTTGAGGAGCGCCTCGTCGTATTCGGAGAGCCGAAAGAAGAAGTTCGACTCCTTGATCGCCTTCGGTTTCTTCTTGTGCTCGGGGCAGCGGCCCTTCTCGTCGAGCTCCTTCTCGCCCTTGAATCCCTCACAGCCCTCGCAGTAGAGACCGACGTACTCACCTTCATGGATCGCCGGTTCGCCGGTGCGGGGGGTGCGCGCCAGCGAGAGCCGGCGCATCAGCTCCTGCACCGCCAGCTCATGGCGCTTGTCCGAGGTGCGGATGAACTGGTCGTAGGCCACGCCGAGCGTCTTCCAGGCCGAGACGAACGTCTGCGACATCTCGTCCACGAATGCCTGCGGCTCCTGGCCGGCCGCCTCGGCGGCGCGGGCGATCTTCTGGCCGTGCTCGTCGGTGCCGGTCAGGAACCAGGTGGCATCGCCGCGCTGGCGGTGGAAGCGCGCGAGCGTATCGGCGAGGATCTTCTCGTAGGCGTGGCCGAGGTGCGGCCTGCCGTTGACGTAGTCGATGGCGGTGGTGATGTAGAAGCGTCGCGGCACGGTGTCTCCCTGGTCGGAACTGAGCGCGGAGTATAGCGAAAGCGGCGCGGAGCGTGTGAACGGAGGGGCGGCAGGGCGCCGGCTCGGGCGCCCGGGGCGGGCTCAATCGTCCGGGTTGTCTCCGGGCGGCTCGTCGCCTCCGTTCGGTCCCTCCAGATCCTGGACTTCGTCGTGCCTGGGCCAGGGCCCCGGCGGCAGCATGTCCCGGGTGATGCGGTGCTCCTGTCCGTCGACGTCCCGCACCCAGACCGCCTGCTGGTGCAGTTCCGTGCGGAACACGGTGCACAGACCCCTGCCGGTCGGCAGTTGTGCGCCCAGGGGCGGCAGCTTGGCTGCGCCCTCCCGGTAGAGGTTGAGCTCGTAGGCGAGGCAGCACATCAGCCGACCGCACGTTCCTGAGATCTTCGTGGGATTGAGCGTGAGCTGCTGCTCGCGGGCCATGCGCAGTGTGACCGGATGGAAGTCCTTCAGCCAGGTCGAGCAGCAGAATGCGCGCCCGCACGGGCCGCAGCCGTCGAGCCGCTTGGCCTGGTCGCGCACCCCGATCTGGCGCAGCTCGATGCGCGTCTGGAAGCGCGCGGCCAGGTCCTTTACGAGCTCGCGGAAATCCACCCGGTGCTCGGCCAGGAAGTAGAACGTGATGCGGTGGCCGGTGAAGGTGGTCTCCACGTCGGAGAGCTCCATCTTGAGCTCGCGGGCGGCGATGCGCTGGCGGCAGTACTCGAACGCCTCGGACTCGTGCCGCGCCTGGTGGTCCTCGAGGTCGAGGTCCTCCTCGGTGGCCTTGCGGATGATCTCCCGCGTGACGCGGCCGGGTCGCTTGAGTTCGAGCAGCGCCGGATCCTTCAGGATGACGCCGCCGATCGCCTCACCGTGTTCGGTCTGGACGACCACACGGTCGTTCAGTTGGAGCCAGAGGTGGCGGGAATTGAGGAAGAAATCCCTGCGTGAACCGCGCAGGGCAACCTGCACGATCTCGGACATCTCGAAACCTTTATGGGCGGATGAAGCCCGCCGGACCGGCCTTGCGGCCGGGGCTTCGCGTGAATGGCGTTCCGGCCCGGGGCGGGCGCCGGCTATGAGGAACCCCCGGGACTCGAGGGCGAGGCTATGAGGATAGCGCAGCGGAGGGTGGTTGCCTATCGAGCCGGTGGGGGCATTCGGCGCGGGCGGGGCGGGCCCGCTGGCCGCGGGCTCAGCGCCCGCCGGGCCCCGGAGCGCTGGCCGCGGCCAGCAGCCCGATGAGCCGCCCGGCGGCGCCGGGATCCCGGGCGTCGGCGGGCGCAGCCCGCGGCCAGCGGGCCCGCGCCACCGCCAGCAGGCCGGGTCGCACCACCGCCAGCGCCAGGCGGTAATCGCCGGAGTCGAGCGCGGCGAGGCCGGCGGTCCAGCCGCGGCCCTGCGCCAGCTCGAGTGGGCCGAGCTCGTCCACCACCAGCAGCCAGCACGGCGTGGCGCGCGCCAGCGCGGCGTCCCCCCGGGCGAGGACCGCCGCGTCGAAGGACCACGGCCCCACCGTGAGCGTGGCCGGCCGAGCGGGGTCGTGGCGCCAGGCCAGCGGCCGAGTCTCCCCGGAGCGCAGGTCGAGGACGTCGATGCCGGTCCTACCGCCTGCGTCGAAACGCACGGGCGAGAGCACGCCCGCCACGTCGTGGCCGCGCTGCCGGGCCGCGGCGACCAGCCGCGCGCACAGCGCCGTCTTGCCGCTGCCCGGTGGGCCGGTGAGCAGCACGAGCGCGCCGGGCATCAGCTTTCCCGTGCGGGGGCACGGCGTGCGCAGGCGGCGCATAGCCCGTAGACCACGAGCTGCTTGCCGGTCACGCGCTCGTCCTTCTCCACCGCGACCCATGGCAGCTCCTGGCCGGTCAGGCAGCGCATGCGGCCGCAGCGGGTGCAGTGGAAGTGCGGGTGGTTGCCGGGACAGCCCGATTCGTCGCGGACGTGGGCACAGAAGCGCCACACGCCATCCTGGTCCTGCACGCGGTGCACAAGGCCGGTTTCCTGCAGCGCCGTGAGCGTGCGGTACAGCGTGACCCGGTCAAGCGCTTCGAGCCCGCGGGCCCGGGCGAGCTCGGTGTGGGCCAGGGGGCGGCCCCGCCGTGACAGCGCCCGCAGCACCGCATTGCGCACGGGGGTGCAGCGCAGCCCCGCGCCCTTCAGCAGCGCGCGGGCCCGGGGCGGCGGTTGCGGACGGACGCGGGAAGTGGTCACGGAGGCTGGCCCTCGATCGCGGCGATGGGATGGCGCCCGGGAGCGGCGCCGGCGCGCGGACGGTACCGCGCCGCGTGGCCCGGCGCAACGGGGGGCGGCCGCAGATGCAACAAAGTTGCATGCTGTGCCAAGCGCTGGTAGCCTGCGCGCTTCCCGGGGGGCGCGCCCCCCCGCTCGTCCTGGACCGCTTCCGGAGCCCCGCATGCCCGCGTCCGCCCGCGCGTCGTTCGTGCTCGCCCTTGCCCTCGCCCTGTCCTCGCCTGCCGTCGCCGTCGCGTCCGGCCGCCCCGCGCCGCCCGACACCGCGCGCGTCTTCCAGTTGGGCGCGATCGAGGTCGTGGCCCTGCGCCCGCAGGGCGTGGCCGCCCTCGAGGAGCAGGTCGGCGGCCACGCCCTGCGCGAGCCCGGCCGGCCGGACTACGCCGGCGCGCTCGCTCAGGTGCCCTGCCTGGCGGTCTCGAACGGCGGGCAGCGCAACGAGGCGGGCCTGTACCTGCGCGGCTTCGACCTGCGCCAGGTGTCGCTGCTCGTGGACGGCATCCCGGTCTACGTCCCCTACGACGGCTACGTGGACCTGCGCCGTTTCACCACGTTCGACGTCTCGCGCATCACCGTCGCCAAGGGCTTCAGCTCGGTGCTCTACGGCCCTAACGCGCTGGGCGGAGCCATCAACGTGCAGACCCAGCGGCCCGCCGCGGTCCTCGACGTGAGCGGCGGCGCGGCGGTGTCCAGCGGCGCGGGCAGCGAGAGCTACCTGAGTGTCGGTTCGCGCCGGGAGCGCTGGTACGTCCAGGCGGCGGGCTCGTGCCTCTACCAGCGCGACTTCCCGCTGTCCGCGGAATACCGGCCGGTCCGCGCGCAGCCGGCCGGCGACCGGCTGAACGCGAAGCGCGAGGACTGGCGCTCGAGCCTCAAGCTCGGCTTCACGCCCCGGGTGACCGACGAATACGTGCTGGCGCTTGCTTCGCAGCACGGCGCGAAGGGCAATCCGCCCTACGCCGGGAGCCGGCCGGGCCAGGCGGTGCGCTACTGGCGGTGGCCGGAGTGGGACAAGGACGACGTCTACCTGATCACGCGGACCGCGCTGCCGTGGGCCTCGTGGCTCCAGGGCCGGTTCTACTACGACCACTTCCGGAACGAACTCCGCGCCTACGACGACTCGACGTTCACCACCATGCTGAAGCGCTCGTCGTTCAAGAGCTACTACGACGATCCGACGCTCGGTGGCTCGCTCGAATGGGCACTGCCGACCGGCGCGCGGAACACCATCCGCGCGAGCGTGCAGGCCAAGTTCGACCGGCACCAGGAACACGACGCCGGCACGCCGGTGAAGAAGATGGACGACCTCTCACTCTGCTACGCGGGCGAGGACACGTGGCGGCTCGCCGGGCCGCTCACCGCGGTCTTCGGCGCGAGCTACGCCCGCCGTCGCGCGCTCACCGCCCAGGACCTCGTGGCCGGCCGGACAGTCAACCTGCCGACCGGCTCGAACTCGGCCTGGAACGGCGAGCTGGCGCTGGTCTGGGACGTCGGTCGCGGCGCGCTGCGGGGCAGCGTGGCGCGGCGCACGCGCTTCGCCACCATGAAGGACCGCTTCTCGTACAAGATGGGCACAGCGATCCCGAATCCCGATCTCGCGCCCGAGTCCGCCGTTCACTACGACGTGGCATACACCGGCGTGCCGCTGGCCGGCCTGGCGATGCGCGTGGCCGTCTTCCACAGCCGCATCGCCGACCTGATCCAGTCGGTTGACCACGCGGCGATGGTGGACGGCGCCCCGGTCTCGCAGATGCGAAACGTCGGGGATGCCCGCATCGCCGGATTCGAGGCCGGCTTCGACGCGACACCGTGGCGCGCGCTGGGTGTGGGCGCCGCCTACTCGTACGTGGACCGGAAGAACCTCGATGCGCCCGGGGTCCGGCAGACCGGCCTGCCGCGCCACAGCGTCACGGCCTGCGTCGAGGTCTCCCCGGTCCGCAGCTGCAGCCTGCGCGTGAGCGTGTCCGGCCACGGGGAGCGCTATGCCACCAGCACCGGGCTCACGCTCGCGCCCTTCGTCACCGTCGAGTCGCGGGGCGCCGTCGAGGTCGTCCCCGGGGTGAGCCTCGAGGCGGGCGTGGCGAACCTGATGGACGTCCAGTACGAGCTGGACGAGGGGCACCCCGAGCCGGGGCGCAGCGGTTTCGCCGGGCTGCGCTTCGGCTTCACCCGCTGAGCGGGGCGGGACCTGCCGCGCCGTCGTGCGTACGGCCCCGCATCAGTAGTCCCACCTTGCGGTCGGGTGCGGGGGCCAGGCCGCCTCGTCGAAGCGGCCTCCGCTGACGCGTGAGAGCGCCGAGAACATGGCCAGCTCGGGTGTGACGTTGCCCTCGATGCTGCGCAGCATCTCCTCGAGCACGAGCAGGCGGCGGCGGATCTCGGCGGGCTCGGCGCGCTCCGCCTGGCGGCGGATCTCGGCCTCGCGGTCGCGGTTCACCAGCTCCTCGCGCGGCGCGCCCTGGCGCGCGCGCAGCAGGTCGCGCAGCCAGAGCTGGTGGAACTCGACCATGCGGCGGAGCACCTCGCGCCCGGCGCGGCCGAACCGGTTCATCCCCTGCACCGCCTTCCAGAGCGCGGCCGGATCGCCGCGCAGCGCGGGCTCGAGCAGCGCCAGCGCCTGGTCGCGCTCCTCGATCGGCTTGCCGTCGCGCAGCGTGAGCGCGCGCGCCAGCGAGCCGCCCGAGAGCGCGGCCAGCAGGCGCGACTCGCGGTTCGGGACCCCGACGTGCTCCTCGAGGAACCGCTGGATGGTCTTTTCGGGCAGCGGTGCGAAGCGCACGCGCTGGCAGCGCGAGGGGATGGTGGCCGGCAGCCGGGCGGCGCGCGCGGTGGTCAGCACCCAGACGGTCGAAGCGCCCGGCTCCTCGATGGACTTGAGCAGCGCGGAGTACTGGTCCTCGCGCATGCGGTCGGCGTCGCGCACCACGACGACGCGCCGCTCCGCCTCGTAGGGCCGGAAGGCCAACTCGCGCAGCAGCTCGCGCGTGAGCGAGAGCCTGATCGAGGCCGCCTTCTCGTAGTTGAAGACGAAGAGCGGGTCGTCGCGCAGGGCCTGCTGCGTCTCGGCCACCGTGGTGTCAAGATCCCTCTCCTCGCCCGAGACCGGGAAGAGGAACTTGAGGTCCGGATGCGTGAGCTGGGCCGTCTTCTGGCAGGCCGCGCACCCGCCGCAGGCGTCGTCGGCCGGCGCGTCAAAGGTCGGAGCGGCGGCCACCTTGTCGAACAGCCCGCTCTGGGCCTTCGGCCCGTTGCGGGTCTCGCACAGCAGCGCGCGCGCGAACGCCAGCGCCGCCGTGCCCTTGCCGACCCCGGCCGCGCCGAGGAACAGGTAGGCATTGGCGTAGCGCCCGCCGGCCACGACCCCGCGCAGGAACGTGGACGGACCGGGCTGGCCCAGCAGTTCGGAGAGGCGGACGACGGTCATGGGCGGGAGGATACACGGTGGAGTGAGGGTGGGCGAAGCGCGCGGGTGGGCGTGGTCTCCGGTCCGTCCGGGCGGGTTTCGGCGAGGGCTTGACAGCCTATAGTACGCGGCGTACTATTGACCTCATGAGATCGTCGAAGCGGGCCACGCCCCTCGAGTACGCGCTGCTCGGACTGCTCGACCAGGAGCCACGCTCCGGCTACGGGCTGCGGAGGATCTTCGCCCTCACGCCGCTGGGGCACTTCAGCGACTCGCCCGGAGCGATCTATCCAGCGCTGCGCCGCCTGCTCGCGCGCCGGTGGATCGGCGCCTGCGCGCCGAAGGGCGGACGGCGGCGGCGGGAGCTCCGCATCAGCACCCGCGGCCGGGAAGCGTTCGTCGCCTGGCTGCGCCTTCCGGTGACCGCGATCGACGTGACGGCCGATCCGGACGCGCTGCTGCTGCGTTTCGCGTTCATGGGCCAGGCGCTGCCGGTGGCCGCCATTCGGGACTTCCTCGAGGGATACGAGCGGCAGATGACGACGCAGTTGAAGGGGTTGCACCGCCATCACGGCGAACACGCGCACACCTGGCCGCTGACGGGCCGCCTGGCCTTCGAGCATGGCCTGGCGCAGCACGAGGCCCAGGTGGCCTGGGCGCGGAGCGCGGCGCGGGCGCTGGGGAGGATGAAGGAAGAGCCGTGAGCACGGCACGACCCGCGGGGGCGCGAATGGCGCACGGCTCGCATCTCGAAAGGAGACCGATCATGCGGAATGGAATCCAGCGGGGTCGCGGGTGCGGTGGATGGGCCCGCGCTCTGGCGGGAGGCATCTTCCTCGCACTGCCGGGGGCGCTCGCCGCGGGCCACGCGCTCGCCCAGGGTGATCGAGCCGGGGACGTCCGGCTGACCGGCGTGCCGGACTCGACCCCGGGCTGCTACCGGATGACGACGGAGTACGTCTCGATCGAGCCGGACGGCCGGCGCGGGAGCCCCGACGTCCATGACGTCTGGATCCAGTATGCGCCCGAGCCCGGCGGGGACGGCAAGGTGACCTGCCGCCGCTTCACGTTTCGCGCGGGCGACTCGGCCGCGGTGACGATCCCCGCGCTCGGAGGCTGGTCCTATCGCTTCCGCCGCACGACAACCGGCCTCGACGAGCGGGGTTGGATCTTCGGCATCGACCAGACGAAATTCGCACGGCTGGCGGACGAGCGGGGCGCGGTCCTTCCGCAGGCCGTGGCCTACTGCATGTTCAACGCCTTCGTGGACTTCCACAGCTTCTGCCAGGTCTTCGCCGAGCGCACGAGCGAGGGGGGCGGCATCCAGGACCTCCACCGCATCGGCCAGGTGATCGAGCACGCCGCGACGCGCACCGTGGCACCTGTCTCCCTGGACGGGTTCGCCGAGAAGGGCTCAGCCTTCCGTTTGGGGAAGGTGACGCTCGAACTGAAGGGCCTGAGCCTGGTGGACGGGCGTCGCTGTGCCCTGGTCGGCTACGACTCCGGCGACGCCTCACTGACCATGACCGTGAAGCCCGCGCCGCGGGTCCGCCTCGACGTCCGCGGAAGCTCACACTTCTTCGGAGACCTCCACGTCGACCTCGCGTCCCAGACGGTGAGGAAGGCTACGCTGGCGGAGTTCGTCGTGCAGGAGACCTCCGGGACCGTCCTGCCGCAGAAGATCGAGACCGTCGTCGAGCGCAAGATCCTCCTGCGTGTCTTGAGCAAGGAAGAATTCGAGCGGGGTCTGTGGCTCCCCGGCCCGCTGCCCGAGGTCGACGGAGCCATCCACCGGACGAGGAGCCCATCATGACCGAGACACAAGGCCTGAGACCCTTCGCAGGATTCGCGGTGCGCGCGATGGTCGTCCACACCGTCACATACTCCATCTTCGGCCTGCTTGCGTCCCAGGTCTTCGGTTACGCACGCGTCTTCGAGCTGGAGGCGATCCGGGACTTCATGCGGCCGCTGGACTCGCCGTTCGTCCTGGCGGGCCCGATGCTCCAGCCCCTGCGGGGGCTGGTGCTCGCGCTCGGGGTGTGGCCACTGCGCGGCTTCCTGCTGGAGCACCGGCGGGGCTGGCTCATCCTCTGGGGTGTCTTCCTCGCCTTCGGGATCCTCGGGCCCCCGGGCGCGGCCCCGGGCTCGATGGAAGGCGTGATCTACTCGAAGCTGCCGCTCTGGTACCACCTGATGGGCCTGCCCGAGATCGGCCTGCAGACGCTCGCGTTTTCCGTGGTCCTGCTGGGGTGGGAAGGGCGCGCGACGGACCCCGCGCGCGCCGTGCGGAGCCCGGCGCATCCCGCGCTGACGGAGTTCGTGAAGGCGCTCATGGCGGCCTGCTTCGCCTGGATGGGCTACGCCATCGGCGGATTGCTCAGCGCGCGGCTGGTGCGGCGCACGATCGACCTCCACCGGGCGGCGGGCGATGTCCGGACGCAGATGATGTTCGTCGTGGCCTTCGCGGCGAACCTGGTCGCGGTGCTGGCCTTCGCGCGCTGGTGGCGGCCGCGCCGTCAGCCGCTGTGGGGTGTCTTCCTGGCCTTCTGGGCGCTCGACACGCTGGTGCCCTGGGCCTACCAGGCGGTCTTCACGCATCCCTCGCGCCCGCATCTGGCCCTGTTGCTGGGGTTCTTCCCGGCCGTCATCCTCACGCTGAGCGTGCGCGCGGGCGACCGCATGACCGCGCCGGATCGGGACTGAAGGAGCGCGGCCGGGGACGGTGGGCCGGATCCGCTACCTCAGCCAGTCCTCCGGATCGAGCGCGCTGCCGCCGTTGCGGACCTCGAAGTGGAGCACCGTGCCCTTGAGCGAGGTCCCGCTGTCGCCCACGCGGCCGATCGTCTGCCCCGCCGTCACCTCCTGCTCCTGCTTCACCAGGATCTCGGAGAGGTGGCCGTAGAGCGTGTAGTAGCCGCTTCCGTGGTTCACCACGACGACCTGGCCGAAGGCGGCGAAGTCGTCGCTGGTGAAGTCCACGCGGCCCCGCGCCACCACGCGGGCGGCCGTGCCCGCGGCCGCCGCGATGTCGATGCCGTTGTTGAGCGTGGTCGTGCCGAAGCGCGGGTGGCGCTCCGGGCCGAAACGTCCCACCACGCGGCCCTCGACCGGCCAGTCGAGCCGCTTGCGGGCCCGCGCGAAGTCGCCGGTGTAGGGCTCGGGTGTGCGCCCGCCGGCACGGCGGCGCTGGTCCTCGGCCTGACGCTGGCGCTCGAGCCGGGCCAGCAGCCGCTGGATGTCCTTCGCGGTCTTCTCCAGCTCGGCCGCCGCCGCCTCGTAGGTCTTGCGCTCGGTGCGGATCTGCGCGACCTGCCGCTCGCGCTGCGTGGTCAACTGGCCGAGCCTGCGGTTCTGCGCCGCGGTCTGCTGTTCGTTGTCGCGGGTCTCGCCCAGGTTTAGCTCGAGCTGCTGCTGAACGGCCTGGACCTGCTCCTTCTTGTTCGCGATGTCATCCATCAGCATGCGATCCTGCTCGGCGACCATCACGACGAAGTCCCAGCGCGCCAGCAACCGGGCGAACGAGTCGGTCGAAAGCAGGAACTCGAGTTCCCGCGCGGCGCCCGCCTTGTACATGTCGCGCAGGCGGCGCGCGAGCTTCGCCTTCTGCTGGTCGAGTGCGGACAGCGTCTGCTGCAAAGTCTGGCGTGTGGCGCCGAGTTGCTGCCCGAGTGCGCTGCGACGGTTCTGCAGCGAGCGCAACCGGCGGCGCGTGAGGTCAAACTCGCGCTGCGTGCGGCGTAACTGTCCGAGCGCCCTGGTCTCCTTGCCCTTGAGCCTGCCTGCCTGCTCGCGGCTCTCCCGGGCCTGCTGGCGGATCTCCTCGAGCTCGCGCCGCTTGGCCGCCTCGAGACGCAACTGCTGCTCGCGGGCGCGGACCGTGGCGCTGTCCGCCGACGGGGGCTGCGCATGAAGGGCCGCGGGCGCGGGCAGTCCGACCGCGAGCGTGGCCGCGAGCGCCAGCGCAAGCAGCCGCCGCCTCATGGACCGGCCGAGCGGAGCGTGCGTGCGAGGGCGAGGGCGGCGGCGGCCCACGCGAGCAGGGCGGCCCCGCCGAGGAAAGTCACGATCCAGGCCGGCGGAAGGAAGGTGACATGCACGACCTGCTGTGCGGCGAACTGCTGGAGCGTGAAGAGCAGGCCGAGCGCCGCCAGAGCCGAGACCAGGGTTTGGCCCAGGGCTTCGATCGCGAAGGGCGTGGCGACGAAGCGGTCGGAGGCGCCCAGGCGGAGCATGATCTCGACCTCACGGCGGCGCGCCATCACGGTCAGGCGGAGGGTGTTGTAGATGACCAGCATGATCGCGAGCGCGACCGCGACGCCGGCCGCCAGCGCGCCGCGTGCGAGCGTGGCCTGGAGTTCGTCGAGCCGCCGCACCCACTCGCCGCCATAGCGCACGGCCTCGACCTCGGGGAACTGCGACACCTGCTTCGCGGCCTGCTCCATCGCCGGGTAGTTGAGCAGCTCCGGGCGCAGCCGCACGCGCAGCGAGGCGGGCAGCGGGTTCTGGTCCACTGCCTGCAACAGTTGCGGGTCGCCGACCTGCTGCGAGAACTCCTCCCAGGCCTGCTCGCGGCTCACGAAAGTGGTGACCCCGTAGAGTTCGGTGAGGTGCGTGATCAGCGCGTCGCGGCGTCCGGCAGAGACCTCGTCGCGCAGGTAGACCACCATCTCGCGCCGGTCGCCGATGAAGCGCACCGCCGACTGCGCGTTGTGCGTGAGCAGCAGGAAGATGCCGCACAGCAGGAGCGTCGCGGTGAGGGAGATCATGGCCGTCCACGCCAACCCCTGGTGATGGCGGAACGAGCGCCAGGCCTCGCGCAGGAAGTAGAGGTGCACGCTCAGGCTCCCGGGGCCGGGGCCGTGGGCGGCGCCGGCGCACCGAGCTCGCGGGCGGTGTATGGTGAGCGGGCCGGCGCGGCGTCGGCCGCGAGCCGGCCGCCTTCGAGCCGGAGGATGCGCCCGCCCAGCGCCGCGCCGACTTCGAGGCGGGTCGTGACCACCAGGAGCGCCGCGCCGTCCTCGTGGATGCGGCGCAGCAACGCGAGGATCTCCTCTGCGCTGGCGGTTTCGAGCGCTCCCGTGGGCTCGTCGGCCAGAACCACGGCGGGGCGGTTCACGATGGCGCGCGCGATGGCCGCGCGCTGCTTCTCGCCGGCCGAGAGTTCGGAGGGATACGCGGCCTGCTTCTGCTGCAGGCCCGCTTCCTCGAGCGCATACAGCGTGCGCGGCACGACCTCGGCGTCGGTGAAATGCCCGGTGATGCGCACGGCGAGCGCGACGTTCTCGAACACCGTGCGGTCGTTCAGCAGCCGGAAGTCCTCGTAGATGATGCCGAGCGTGCGCCGCAGCAGGGCGCGCCTGGCGCGGGGCAGGCGCGCCCCGCGGAAGGTGCCGACCGTGATGGTGCCGGAACTGGGCGCGATCTCGTGGGTGATGAGCCGCAGCAATGTGGTCTTGCCGGCGCCACTAGGGCCGGCGAAGACGACGCACTCGCCCTCATCCATGTGCCACGAGACGGAATCGAGGGCCAGGCGCTCCCGGTACCGTCTGGACACCTGCTCGAACGTGATCATCGGCGTCAACCTAGCAGACGGCGCGGGCCGCGAAGAAGCGGGTCATCGGGCGTCCAGGTTCAGAGATCGCGGATCTCGACGTGGGCCTTGGCGCGCAGGGTCTTCATCCACTCGTCGTAGCGCTCCTTGGACCGGATCTGTCCGACCGCCTCTGGAAGTTGGTCTTTGATCTCGTCGAGCGTGTAGGGCCGCTCGGGCTTGCGGTCGCCGACCTTGAAGATGTTGAAGCCGGCCTGGTTCTCGAGCACCTCGCTCACCTGGCCGATCTCGAGCGTGTCGAGCCCGGCGCGGATCTGGGGCATGAGCGAGCCCAGCGAGACGAAGCCGATGTCGCCGTCCGGAGTCGCCGGGCCCTGGTACCTGCTGTAGCGGCGCACCAGGGTCCCGAAGTCCACGCCCTTGGCGGCCTCGGTGCGGACGCGGTCGGCCAGCGCCTTCGCGCGCTCGCGGTCGGCGTCCGTGGTCTCGACCCGGATCAGGATGTGGCGCGCGTGCGCCTCCGAGACGACGCTGCCTTCGGCGTCGAGACTGTCCCCGCCCGCGGCGGCCCTGACCGTGTCCCGCTCGAGCACCTGCACGATGTGCCAGCCGTAGGGGCTGCGCACCGGCTCGCTGACCTGGTCGAGCTCGAGGCTGAAGGCCACCCGCTCGAGCGCGGGCTCCATCGCGCCCCGGGGGAAGAAGCCGAGGTCGCCGCCGGCTTTCGAGGAGCCGGTGTCGTCCGAGACCTCGGCCGCGACCTTCGCGAACTTCTCGCCGCCCACGATCCGCTTGCGGATGCCCAGCGTCCGCTGGCGCGCCACGGCGTCGGCCACCGAGTCGGGTGCGACCGGGATCTGGATCACGGAGAGATGGACCTGGCCGGGGACCAGCGGAAACCTGGCCGGGTTGGCCTTGAAATAGGCCTCGGCCTCCGCCTGCGGCACCGGTTTGCGCGGCAACGCCTTCTGCACCATGCGCTGCGCGAGTTGCTGACGGCGAGCCTCCTCGCGGTACTTCGCGCGCAGTTCTTCCTCGTTCAGGTTTTCCCTCGCGAGCTGTTCCCGGAAACCAGCAAGCCCCATGCGATCCTTCGCGTCCTGGATCGCCTTCTCGACCTCGCGGCCCACTTCGGCCTCGCTCACCACCAGGCCCTGGCGTTTCGCCTCGGCCACGACGAGCTTCTCGTTGATCATCTCTTCGAGCACCTGCCGACGCAGCGTGTCCACCGTGGACGAGTCGGGGCGCAGTTGGCTGCGCGTCACCAAGATGTAGACCTGCTCCTCCACGTCGCTCTGCAGCACAACCTCGTCGTTCACCACCGCGGCGATGCCGTCGAGGCGCTGGGCACTCGTCGCCGGCGCGACCGTGCGGGCGGCCGGGGTGGTCCTCGGGGCTGCGGGCCGCGCCGTGCCGGGCGATCCGGTCGAGCGGGGCTTCGCGGTCTGGGCCCGTGCGGGCAGGGCCGCGAGGGCAAGCAGGAGGGCGGCGAGCGCCCAGCGCGATGACTTCAACGTGACCTCCATGAGATGACGGTCCGGCCGCGCGGAGGACTCCGCGTGGCGCGAATGGACCGGGGCCCGGCGGATGCTCCGGAGCCCCTGGTTGGGAGCGACGCGGCAGTATAGCGACTCCTCTGGCCGGAGCCTATGCGCCGGAACCCGCGCCGGAACCCGCGCCGGAACCCGCGCCGGAACCCGCGTGCCGCCGGGCCTCCGGCAGCCTCCCCGGGGCTTTCGCCCCCCCAACTACCGCGCTCGTCCGCCACCGGGAGCCCCCGTCCCGGGCCGGGGTATCCTTACCATTGTGGATCGTCCTCCCACTTCGTCCGTATCCGTTGATGGGGCTCCGCCCGTGTGGGAGAGTCCCCTGGTGAACGCCAGATACAGCACCCGGCGGCTGCTCGCCGTGGCGGCCGTGGCTCTTGCCGTCGCCATCGCCCTGCCGCGCTTCCTCACCCATACGCCCTATGCCCGCATTGGCGCCGAACTCGACTACGACACGCCGAACCACGTCGGGCGCATCAGGAACATCGTAGGACCGCCATCGCGAGGGCTGCTCCAGAAGGGCGACCTGCTGCTGTCCGTGGATGGCCACCCGGGGACGCAGGCCGAGTTCGACAAGCTCAAGCCCAGGGGCGGACTCCCGCGGGGGCCCATCAAACTGGTGATCGAGCGCGACGGGCAGGTCCGTCAGTTGACGCTCCCGCCCGTGCGGTTGAGTGTCTGGATGCGCGTGCGGCTCTTCATATACCCGCTCGCAACGGTCGTCGCCGCCCCGCTCGTGGCCTTCCTGCTGGTCTGGCGGCGCCCTGACCTGAGTGCGGCCTGGACCTTCCTGTGGTTCGCCGGGTTGCAGGCGGTGTCCGTGGTCTGGGATCTGTTCCGCTTCCCGCAGGGGGACGTGGGCCCGCTCTTCCGCTCCTACCTGAACCTGTACGGCGGGCTCATCTGCTGGTACCCGGCGGCCTTCCTGCACTTCATGACCGTCTTTCCGCGGCCCGGTTGGCGCCGGCCCGGTCCATCGAACAGCTTCTGGTTCTGGCTTGTCGTGCTCGCCTACGCCACCCCGCCTCTGCTCTGGCTCTTCTGGCACGGGCCGATCAGGGCCTATTCCGGCCCGGGCATGCTCTGGTTCCAGTCCATCGCGCTGCCGCTCGGCACGCTCTCGCTCATCGAGCACTACTCCCGCCGCGACCGGGACGGGTACCAGCCTCGATCGGGCGAGCGCGTGCTGGCGCTGGCCGTGGCGGCGACGCTGTTGTTGAATGCCGCCGGGTTGGCCCTTTGGGAGTCTCCGCAGTTTTCGGCATGGTTCTCGTTTCCGCTCGTGCGCCTGGCCTCCACGTCCATCACCTTTGCCTTCCTGGCGGCGCCACTGGTGATCGCTTTCCTGATCGCCAATGACCCGGTCTTCGACCCGCGCCGCGTCGTGGTCCAGGGCCTGCCCTTCGCGCTGCTCTCCATCGTGCTGGCCGGCATCTACCTTGCCCTCGTGGTTGGCTCGCAGCGCCTTTTCGCCGCGGTCACCGGCGAGGAGTCGATGATCTTCAACGTCGTCGCCGCGCTGGTCGTGGCTTTCGCCTTTGCGCCGCTCTGGACGCGAACGCAGCGCGCCCTGGACCGGCTCTTCGGGCGCGACCCGCAGGCCCTGCGCGTCGCACTGGACCAGGCCGGGCGCGAGTTGCTGGGGGCGCTCGATCACGACGAGCTGCGCCGCTCGGTCGAGTCCGGGCTCGCGCGCGGGCTCAAGCGCGAGGTGGCGCTCGAGTGGACCGAGCCAGGCCCGCCTCGTCTGGCCGTCGGCGAGGCGCTGCCCGAGCACGCGCAACGGGCGGTCGAGAACCTGCTGCTCCAGGCCGGCATCCGCCTCGAGAACCTGGCGCTCCAGGAGCACCGCGCGGCTGCCGAGCGCCAGGCCGTCGAGTTGCGCGAAGCCGCGACGCGGGCCGAGCTGCGGGCCCTCCAGGCCCAGGTGCAGCCGCACTTTCTCTTCAACGCGCTCAATGCGCTCGCCTACCTCATCGAGACCGATCCACCGGCCGCGCAGCGCTTCTCGGAGCGGCTGGCCGACATGCTGCGCTACACCGTGGAGGCGGGGAACCGCCCGGCCGCGCTGCTTTCGGAGGAGATTGGTTTCGTCGAGGACTACCTGGGGGTGGCGCGCGAGCGTTATGAGACCCCGATCGAATTCGCCTACCGCGGACCGCGGGAGCTGCTCTCTCTGGCCGTGCCGCCGCTGCTCCTGCAGCCGCTGGTCGAGAACAGCCTCAAGCACGGCTGCGCCCCGGACGCGCCCGGGTTGCACCTCGAGCTCTCGGTCGTCCAGGCGGACGGGTTCATCGAGCTGGCGTTCTCGGACGACGGGGTCGCCTCGTCCAACGGCGGCCCGGGCCTGGGGGTGGGTCTCACCAATCTCGAGCAGCGCCTGCGCCGCTTCGCCGGCGTGGACGCCACCATGGAGGCCGGCGTCCGACGGGACGCCGGCGGAACGCCGCAGCCGGGTTTCGTGGTGCGCCTGCGCTGGCCGGTCACGGAGGGAGCGAACCAATGAGCCCACGCGCGAGCGAGGGCGGGACCGCGGGGCCGCGCCTGCGCGCCCTGATCGCCGACGATGAGCCGCGCGCGCGGCAGTTCCTGGAGAAGCTGCTGGGCGAGCACGAGGAGCTGGATGTGGTGGGCTCCGCGCGGAGCGGGGCGGAGGCGCTGCGGCTGATCGCCAGCCTCAAGCCCCACGTCGTGTTCCTCGACATCCACATGCCCGATGTCTCGGGTCTCGAGGTGGCGCGCCACCTGCGCGGGGCGGAAGCGCCCGTCGTGGTGTTCGTGACCGCCTACGACAAGTACGCGACCGAGGCCTTCGAGGTGGCGGCGCTGGACTACGTCCTCAAGCCGCTCAAGCGGGAGCGCCTGGCGGAGGCGGTCCGGCGCGCGGTCGCCGAGGTCCGCAGCGGCCGTCCGGCCGCGCGCGCCGAGGCGCTGCGCGAGGCGCTCGGCTCGCCCGCGATGACGAGCCAGCTGCAGCCGCTGCGGCGCCTGCCCGTGCGGCACCGCCGTGAAGTGAAGCTGCTCGACCTGGCCCAGGTGCCGCTCATCTTCTCGCGCGACCGGCTGGTGCTGGCGCGCTGCGAGACCCACGAGTACATGGTGGACTACACGCTGCAGGAACTGGAGCAGCGGCTGCCCGAAGGGCAGTACGTCCGCGTGCACCGCGCCGCGCTGGTCAACGTGGACTCCATCGAGAGCTACGGCGGCGAGGGTGGCGTGCTGGTCCTGAAGCTCCGGGACGGCACGCGCGTCGAGGCCAGCGAGCGGCGCGCTGCGGAGGTGCGCCGCCGCCTGAGGTAATGGCGGAAAAGACTACTTCCCCGACTCGGCCGGCGGCACCGGCCACGGGATCCGCTTCAGCCGCTCCCTGTGGACGACCGGCTTCGACTGGCGCTCGAGGGTGTCCATCAGCTCCTTGAGCCGCCGCTCGCGCGCGAACTCGAGCGCCTCGTTCTGGAGTGCCTTCTGGATGCCCGGGTCGAGCTTCGCGTACTCCATCGGCGTGCCGTCCTTGCCCAGCAGTTGGGCCGCATGGCGCTGGTAGGCGGCCTGCACGTCGTCGCCGGTGACCGTGGCCGAGCTCAGCACGAGCGTTTCGTAGGCGGTCTGGAGCAGGACGTTCTCCATCTGCGCGCGGGCCCGGCGCGCCTGCGCGGGCTCCTCGCCGAGGCGGCGCCGGCGGGCCTCGATGAGGGCGACGCGCTGCAGCACCGCACTCCTCAGCCACTGGTCGATCATGGGCATGATTGACCAGTTGGGGCGGGGCCGCGACGGGTCCCGCAGGTCCAGGACGGCGTCGCCCAGCGTGTAGGCGCCGGGTTTGCCCTCTGCTCCATCGAAGCGTACGAGCACCCGGCGCGCCTCCTCCGGCGTGGGAGTCGCGGGGACCGGCACCCGGGAGGTGCCTACCGCCATCGTGTCCCGCGGAGCATTGTAGCGGGCGAAGAGCGCGTGCGTGGCTCCCGGCTCGACGGTCACGTGGTATTGCGTCATCAGGTCGTGCTGGATGCGGTTCAGCAGGACGCGCTGTTTGCCCTGCTGGAGTCCCTGGCGAAGCATCTCGCGCACCTGCTCGAAGGGCTCCTGCTGGCGCGGCCGGCGCTCGATCACCTTGACGAGGAACCAGCCGTCGGTCGGTGACTCGATCGGGCCGAGCACCTTCCCGAGCGGGCCCCTGCTCATCGCATCGTCGAGGACGGGCATCAGCGTGCCGGGGGTGATGAATCCCAGGTCGCCACCCTTCGGGGTCATGCCCGTGGTGTTGAAGCGGTCGGCGGTCGCGCCGAAGTCGGCGCCGCGCTGTGTCTCTCCGAACGCCTGGTCGCACGCCGCGCGGTCGGGCGTGAACACGATCAGCGTGTGCGCCTCGTTGGCGCGTTGCCTGTAGAGGGCCTGGACCTCGGCGTCGCTCACCGGCACGTCGCGCGGGGCCAGTTGCTGAATCAGCGCGCGCAGGGCGAGCTGCTCCTGCGCCTGCCGGAGCATCCGCGCCCGGTCCTCGGGGCTGACCAGGCCGCGCCTGAGGGCTTCGCTCACCACCAATTCGCGCCTGACCAGGTCCTCGAGCAGGGCGGCCTTGGCGGAGTCCGGGCTCCCGGCGTACTGGCCCTGGCCACGGCTGGCGACGTCGAGGAAGTCATCCACGGTGATGGTGCGGTCGCCGACCTTCGCGAGCACGGCGGGCCCGGTGGAGCAGCCCGCCAGCAGCGCGGCGAGGACGACGAAGCCGAGTACTAGGGCGAGCGTGCGGGTGGGTATCGGCGAGGGGCTCATGACATGCCTCTGGTGTGGTCGTGAAGGTTGGGTGGCCTCTGTGTTCACGGGAGTCGGGTGGCGCGTGTGACCGGCGCCCGCCTGCGCGCCGGCCGCCGGGCGACGGGGCTCAAGGATGCGGGAAGCCTCTCGACGTTCGCGACGGACTTCACCATGTCGCGGAAGCCATCCTGCACGAGACGCCTCGGCACGGCGGGGTCGATCCGGCGTGACAGCAGGACGATGGTTGGCGGTCCGTTCATGCAGGGCATCTTCGCACACCCAGTGAGCACGCGCCTACGCGCCGGCCGGCGCGGCCGGCGTCACCGCCACGGCCAGCGCCTGCAGCACCTCGCGCGTGCGGTTGAGGAGCACGAGGTCCTGGCCGCGCACGCGCAGGCCGAACTCCCGTCCGCTGAAGAACTCCACCTGGAAAGCGAGCATCCCCACCACGGTGCGGATCTCGGCGGGCTTGAGCGGTCGCCGCAGCGCGAACTCGGTGACGTCCTGGAACACGCGCAGGCTCTCGACCTCGCCGGCGGCGGCCAGCAGCCGCAGGCGCCGCAGCTCGAACAGCGCCACCGCCGGCGGCGGGAGCTGGCCGAAGCGGTCGAGCATCTCGATCGTGAGGTCGTCCAGCTCGCCGGCGGTGCGCGTGCCGGCGAGGCGGCGGTAGAGGTCGAGCTTCTCGTGCTCGTCGGGGACGTAGTCGTCGGGCAGGAAGGCGCTCCAGTCGGTCAGGAGCCGGGGCTCGGGCTTCACCTCCGCGGCGGCGCCCTTGAGCTCGGCCACCGCCTCCTCGAGCAGCTTCACGTAGAGGTCGAAGCCGAGCCCGAGGATGAAGCCGTGCTGCTCGGGCCCGAGCAGGTTCCCGGCCCCGCGGATCTCCATGTCCTTGAGCGCGATCTTGAACCCCACGCCCAGCTCGTCCAGTTCCTCGATTACGCGCAGCCGCTTCTCGGCCTCCTCGGGGAGCACGCGCCGCGAGGGCACCAGCAGGTAGGCGTAGGCGCGGTGCGCGGAGCGCCCGACGCGCCCGCGCAGCTGATAGAGCTG
>Ga0315286_10001317_pt1 | contig 22425 bp, 25 predicted proteins | sample YL17G10_0_MG_FD_205038 | JGI IMG/M metagenome (GOLD analysis project Ga0315286, IMG submission 205038) | Sediment microbial communities from Yellowstone Lake, YNP, Wyoming, USA - YL17G10_0 | ecosystem: Environmental > Aquatic > Freshwater > Lake > Sediment | place: USA: Wyoming | collected...
GCTTGACTTGGGAAGAATGGCCGTAATCCTCACTTCGTCGGACGTAAGCCACTTGGTTGGCAGAGGCGGCAAAACAGCTCAAGCACTATCCAAAGAACTCGGAAAAAGAGTGCGCGTAGTCCACAGTACGACCGACTCGCGGGCGTTGTTGGAACAAATTCTTTTGCCGGTCAAGCCAACCGGCGTAAACACGGTCTTCACGCAGAAAGGCAAGCAACTGAAAGTAAGAATCTCGCGCAACGACGTAATCCACCTGCCGACCGACTTGGACTCGATAAACCGCGTGCTGCACTCGCTGTTGGGCGACAACGCCGTGCTCGTCTTCGAGTAAAACTAGTTTATTTTAACCAGGGTCACGTTGAAGACCAGCGTCTTTCCAGCCAGTTCGTGGTTGAAGTCAACGGTCGCAGTTCCGTTTGAAACGCTTGTTATCACGCCTTGGGCGCCGCTTTGAGCCACTACTCTAACCCCAACGGACGCGTTTACTCCAATGCTCTCGAGCTCGGCAACTGAAACGTTGATTACCCTATCGGCACTCGGCTGGCCGTACGCCTGCTCGGGCGGCAGGCGCAGCGTCTTGGTTTCGCCAACCGCCATTCCAACCACGCCGGCGTCGAAGCCGGCAATCATCTGGCCTGCGCCGACCGTGAATTCAAGCGGCTCGTACGAAGGCCTTAGAGGCAAGCCTGCCTTTCGTGCTTCCGGCTCAATGCTGGTGTCGAAAACGGTCCCGTCCTCGAGGCTTCCGACGTAATCCACTTTAACGACGTCACCGCTTTTTACGGCAACCCTCGCGGGAGCGGCTGACGGCGAGGCAATGGGCGTGGAAGCAGACGAATTAGTTGCCGGTTGGCTGGCCGAGTTTGAAACGCAGCCGAACAAAGCCAACGCTACTGAAACCAAAACAACAAACAGAATAGTCTTCAAACACACCGCCTCGAAAAAGGATTTTTAGTGGGCCCGCGGAGAATCGAACTCCGAGTCTCCCGCATGTCAAGCGGACGTCCTAGTCGCCGCCCTGCCTTGGAGGCAAAGCGGTTTTAACCATTCGACTACGGGCCCAGTAACAATAGTATTTTGCGCGTAGTTATTTTAAACGAGTTTGGTCTGTCGTTCCTTCAACTGCGCGCGGATTTTTTCGGCTGTTTCCGTCAGTTGTTGCTCCGATAGTCCTAAGCGAATTCCCGGTTTTTTGAAGATCGCGTCGTTCTTGTCGCGGGGAATCAAGTGCACGTGCGCGTGAGCCTTCTTGAGCTGTATTTCCGGCACGAACGGCCAGTAATGTTGAATAACGTCTAATCCCGTTGCGCCAGTTGCGTGCATTACTGCTTCGCCGACTTTAGCGGCCTCGTCGTACAACTCGCAGCGGACTTCAGCAGGCATTTCCCAAAGGGTTTCAAAATGCTTTTTCGGAACGACGAGCGCGTGGCCCCTGGCTTTGGGATGCGAGTCAAGTAAAGAAACCGTGTTGATGGTTTCGCTTAGGACGTGCGCCTTTTCTTTGCCGGAAGCTATTTTGCAGAAAACGCATTCGCGAGCCATGCTATGCGCTAGGAAGGAGTTAAATAAAAGAGTGGACCTGCCGGGATTTGAACCCGGAGATTCCCGCACGCCAAGCGAGTGTGATACCGTTTCACCACAGGCCCGGACAACGCGCCTTCCTCGCGTCCGCCAGTCATTTGTTCGTGGCGGTGGCGTGCAATAGGCGCGCTTTAGTAATTGTGCTTGCCAGCGTTTTTAATCTTATTCGGCCGGCGAGACGAAGACCACCGTGTCTCCGCGGAGGAGGACTGTTCCGAGCTTGCGCTTGAGTTCTCCTGCCTTGAGTTCTTCGCCTTCTTCGATGACGAGGTTCATGTGCACGTCAAAGCTTGCCAGCAAACCGCGTATTTCGACGTCTCCCTTGAGTTTCACTAAAACGTTTTTGTTCAACGCGTTGTTCAACACGTCGAAGGGTCTTTTTTCTGTCATGTGTCTTGCACCTCAAAAAACTAAAATGAAAACAAAATTAGGTTCCTTATTTTTTCTTTTTGAACATCGAGCCCAGCGCTTTCGCAAATTTGGAGAAGAAATTTTCCTTTCTCGTCTTTACTTCAACTATCTGCACTTCAACGCCAGGCATGGCGTTTGCGACTTGAAGTATTGCGCGCGAGTACGCCGAAGCCGGCACGCGCGTGATGGCGGGCACCTGCATTGCTGCGGAGCGGCGGGCTTCGAAGTCGTCTGGAATTTCGGCGAGAATCTTTAGTCCAAGCAGGGTTTCGAGGTCTTGGCGCTTGATTTCGCTCTTGTCGCGCGTCACGAAGTTCGAGACTACGCCCAGGATTTTGACGTTGTTTTTTTCGGCAATGCTTTTTATTTTCAGGGCGTCGGCGAGCGAAGCGGGCTCCGGCGTTACGACGAGGACTAGTTCGTGGCCTGCTTTTATGGCGGCCATTGCGTCGGGCCCGAGGCCGGGCGGGCTGTCGATTATCACGAATTCGTTGGCGTCGGCCAGGGTTTCGACTGCGGCCTTCAGTTTCTCGTATTCTACTTTCTTGATGCGTTCGAGCGACAAGCCGGATGGAACGTACTTCAAGCCGTTGGGGCCGTCGTAGACCGCGTCGCGTATGTCCACTTCCCCCATTAGTACGTTGTGAAGAGAGATTGGCGCGCGTTCTATTCCGAGCATTATTCCGACGCTTGCCATTGCGACGTCCGCGTCTAATAAAACCGTTTTCTTTCCCGCTTGCGCGAGCGCGATTGCCAGGTTTACTGCAAGCGAGGTTTTTCCCACGCCTCCTTTTCCGGACGCAATTACTATCGAGTGGTTTGCCATCTAGTGGAATCACTTTTCCATGAATAGTTCCTGCATTTCCTCTTCGGCTTTAGCAGCTGTCTTAGGCGCTTCTCTCTTCGTTTGCTCCGGCGTTGCCGCTTCGACTATCTTGTATTTCTTGAGTATTTCAACTTCGCTTGGCTTGCTTTCGGCCGGCTTTATTTGGTCTTCGAAAGTCGATGAAAATGCGTTGAGCTTCAGGTTACGGTAGTCTTTCTCGGTGGGAATCGAGATCGCTTGTTCGTTGAACGCCAGAATCAACTGCACTTGCTCGTTGCTGAGCTGGTACAAGTCAATGACGCCTTCTTTTGCAACAGAGGCGTTCATTATGCGGACGAAGGCCTGGTCGCCGTAAACCGCTTTGTTGTACTTGAAGTACTCGTAGAAGCTGGCTACTACCTTGCCGTTGTCGAACAACACGATGCCTTCCTCGATTCCTCCTATTCCCTTGATAGTCATGCACGCATAGCCGTTGAACGACTTCGTCGAGAGTTCCTTGAGCAAGGCGAGGAAGTCGACACTGGCCACGTCTATTCCCGTCTTGATGGGAGTTCCGTAAGGCAGGTTCAAAACAAAATTCACCCAAAAACAAAACAAGATATTGAACCGAACTTAATAAGACTTACCTCTATTGGCGGCGTCCGTAGCGCCGCAGCCATGCCTGCTGCGCCATTACCTTAAGCGAGTACTCCTGGGGCGAAGTTACCCTGCGCCCCGGCTGGTTTTCCGCGAAGCGCCTCAGCAAAAACTCTTCCCTCGAAAGAGCGGCGGCCGGCTGCATGCGGCCTTTTTCGTCGACAAACCTTTTTTCCCGGATTTCAAGCGGCCTGCCTAGAACCTGCTCGCGCGCCGCCAGAAAAATTTTTATCGGGCCTCCGGCCTTGAACTCGGCTTCCGCCTGATGCATGCCCTGACGCATTCCCATGAGCCCCAACGGGTTTCTTCCCAGGCCGCGCGGAACGCGTTCCTCTTCTCTGCGCATTGCCAGCGACAGCGGCATCATTGTTCTCCAGAGGGGCATGCCTTCACTCCCGCACGTCTATGACTATGTCCGCGCTGTTCTTGAGCGCGGCGCTGAAGTCGGGTTCGGTCGCGGCGACGATTGTCTCCTTGCCGTACTCCTTTGCTTTCGCCAAGACTGGTTTAAAGTCGGAATCGCGGGAAACTATCGCGATTATGTCTATCTTGTCGTTGAAAACGAATTGAGTCGCGTCAACGGCCATTGCGACGTCGACGTCGCTGGGAACGATTACCACTTCAAAGCCCTGGTTGGCGACTGCTTCAATTAGCTTGTCGGAAGCGAACTGGTCCAAGAAAACCTTGGCCACCTTGACGCGTCCGTATTTCATGAGTTTTTTCTTGACTTTGTCCAAGTCGATGCCGAGTTCCTTGCGCATTATGTTCGGGCCGTCGACGAAGCAAGCAATGTTTCTCTCGCTCTTCTTCGCGAAAGCGCCTCTGAGCGCGTCCAAAACAGCCATTTACAAACGCCCCCTCATCCGAAAAACCCCGCGAGGTTATCAAATATTTTTTCCGAAACTTCTTCCAAATCCTTTTTCTTGATCCGTGCGACTTCTTCGTAAACCAGCCGCACGTTCGCCGGCTCGTTTCTCTCCCTAGGAACCGGAGCGAGGAACGGCGCGTCCGTTTCGCAGCAGAGCGACTCCAACGGAGTCGCACCAATGATTTTCTCTCGAGTCCTGCTTTTAAGGGTTGGTTGCGACACCAGCCAACCCCGCCTCACTCCCTCTTCCGCAAGCAGCGGGTCGCTGCAGCAGTGAAGCATCACCCTCCCCTTGAAGGAAGCGAGTTCCGCAAGCGTCGGCGCAGACGCTTCCCGCGAGTGAATGACGACCGGCTTGTCTAACGCTTCTGCGAGCTCGAGTTGCGCGCGGAAAACCTTGTACTGCGCGCGCCTCTCCTCGTCCTCGGCAAAGTAATGGAATTCAAACCCGATTTCGCCTATTGCGGAAATGCGGGACGCGTTTTTTTCTATGAGCGCAAGCTCTTGCTCCAGCTCTTCTCCAGCCATTCGGGACGCGTCGTGGGGACTGGCGCCAATGACCGGAAAAATGAATTGCGGATGCCGCGCCGCAAGCTCGAGCACTGCAACGTCGTGCGCCAGAAGGCCGGAAACGCAGTATATTCTCGAAAGGCCGGCCTGCTTCGCTCGCTCCAGGACACTAAGCAAGTCGTCCGCAAACTTTTCGTGCAGCAAGTGACAGTGGGCGTCAACGAACTTCATTCAAAGCAGCCTCGAACAATTTTCTGGCTTCAGTCCACGAAAGCATTTTCAGCGCCCGGCGCCCGGAAACCCAGCAAAGGCGGGAATGTTCCGGAAATGGATTGCGCGCCAGCGTCCCGCGCGCCGAGGCTTTTACTTCAACTACAAACGCCTTCAAGTCGCGGGGGCGGCCGCTTCTGGCTATGAACGTCATGGACCTTCGCATTGGCTTTATTGAAAGTATTTGTTCCGGCGCTATGCCCGCTTCTTCGCCGAGTTCCCTCAGCAAGGCCTTGCCCGGCTTTTCCCGTCCGTTCAAACCGCCTTTGGGAAACTCCCAGCCCCGCCAGTGCAGGACTCTGTACAGCAAAAGGAATTTTTCGAAGCGGCCGACTCGCTTGAAGACGACCGCAACAACTCCTTTTTTTACTGGCTTGGTTTTCATTCCAGCAATTAGTGGCGGGCAAAGGGTTTAAATGCGTTTTTTGCCTAGTTTACTCGCTTATTTACTCGATTATTGGAAGGTGTTTGAGAATGGGAGTTGACCGGATTTTTGCTCAAATGGGTGACTTGCGCGTCGGCAAGTACGTAATCATTGACGACCACCCGTGCCGCGTAGTAAACATGGACAAAAGCAAGCCTGGAAAGCACGGCGCGGCAAAAATAAACGTAACTGCAATCAGCTTGGTTGACGAAAGCAAGCATACTCTCATGAAGCCGTCGGACGGAGACGTCGAAGTGCCCATTGTCGAAAGAAAGCGGGCTCAAATCGTTTCAGTAACCGGCAGCACGGCGCAGTTGATGGACCTCGCTTCTTACGAGACTTTCGAAGTCCCGATTCCGCCGGAAATGGCTGCGGAAGTCGAGTCCGGCAAGGAAATCCAGTACATGGACGTAATGGGCCACCGGATTCTCGGCAGAGTCTACGAAGGCGAGTAAAACTAGTATTATTTTTGAGGAACAGCGTCAGCCCGCGCCTCCGCCACCGCCGCCTCCCCCGCCGCCTCCGCCGCCGGAGCCGTGCCCTGAAACGGACGCGGACGACGCGGAAGAGAAACTGCTGCCGAACGAGGAAGAAAAGCCGTGGGACGCGGCGACGACCGCGAAGCCGGAATAGTTTTTGGGAACGACGTTAAGCGCCTCCATCTGCTTCTGCACTTTCTCCGCGTTGCCGAACACGGTTGCGTAAACCAAGTACTTTTCCCACAAAACTATGTCCGACGGAATTTTTTCCTTCATGTAATTCATTTCGTCGAAAAACCGCTTCAAGCCCCGCCAAGCCTCGTAACGCTCTTCGCCTTGGCCGGTAAAGCGCGTCAAAGTAAACTTGAACACGCGGTCGACCACGAAAAACGCGACGACTACCGCGAAGGAAGCGACGAGCGCCAAGGAAAACAATCCAGCCATTGCGCACAGCATTACGGCCGCGAACAACGCGACTAACACGAGCGAACTGGACGCGTCGGGACCCTTGAGAAGCCCGCCCCGCGATTTGACGAAAAAAAGCGCGAACAAAACCGCGCCCCAAAACAAAGCCATTACTGCGACAGCTAACAAGGGGACAACCATCGCTCCATTGAAGTAAGAGACCGTGAAGAAAACGGCGGCGGTCAAGAAAACGAACGCGAACTGGATTTTGTTGAACAACTCGCGGCCCGCCGCCTGCAGGTACCTTCCGTAAATTCCGTTCGGGGCCGTTATTTCCTTCATGGCCATCGAACTCCACTTCGTCGCCATGGACGTCGTTTCCCGCTTGTGCGCTTCGGCGACTTCCGAGAGCTTTATCGCGTCGCAGGACTCGATTCCTGAAGCAAACCAGCCGGGTTTTTTCTTGCGGAACACTTCGCGAAGCAGCCACTCTTCGAAGGAATGCAGCCCGTCTTTTCCTTTCAAGCGCGTCAGCAGGTAGTCTTCGGACTTGAAGAACAAAACTTTTGACACCGTCTTTTCTATTTTCACGTGGCCGCGGCGCGCCAAGTCCAACAACGTCGCGGTCATGCTCTTGACTGAAACGCCTTGGTTCACTATGAACTCGACTTCCCATGGCTTGTCGTCGAAAAGAAAATCGCGTTCCATGCGCTCCTGCGCTTTCTTAGGCTCCCGGCCGTACTTGTCATAGCAGTAGTAGAACGCGGCGGCCAACGCAATCAAAACAATCACGGGCCACGCCAAAAGCGCGTCGGAAACGCCGTAAAAAAACGAGTTCGTGTTTTCCTGCTCGACTACCTTGTCGTAGCCGTTGCCTGAAACGACGCGGGCCGCGCCGCCGGCCAGCGCTTCCTTGTTAAACAACGCGCGGAATTCGACGAAAGTGTGCGCGGGAATGTTGTTTCCATCTATTGAAAGAACGTTTCCCTGCAGAGAATAAGTCGCGTCGACATCGGGGTGGACCCAGACCTTTGTTCCGGAGTAGAGATCCCGCGGGAAAGTAACGACCGCGTGAATGGAACTAACTGGCGCGTCCCATCCTTCGCCCCACGCCTTCCAGTAAAAGTCGTAGGCGTCGTCGTAGGAAACAATCGCGTTTCTCAGGACGTAAGTGATTACGAAAGTTTTTCTTTCGTCGGAAGCGTCGTAGTACCACGTTACCCGGGTATACCCGTCTTCGCGAGAGGACTCCGTTGTAACGCTTGTTTCAGCGCCGTCCGTCTTCTCGAAAACCCTCACGTCGGAGTACTGCCACGGGCCGTCCGGCAAGTCGCGGTACGCGAACGAGTACGAACCCGAAAAATCGAAAGTGAGTTCTTCGCGAACTGAAACGGAAGCGTCGTCCGCAACATCGTAGTACAAGTCGGCTTCGGAAAAGTAGAAGCTTTTTGCTTCGCAAAACGCGGAAGCCGCCAGGAAAACCAGTGCAAGTAAGAGAAAGCGTTTCATGTCAGAACCCGAGTTGCTTCAACGCGGTTCCCAAGAAGAAGAAAAAAATTATTGTAACCATTACCAGCAAGGCATAGCAGAGAAAACGGAGTTCCTGCACGTTTTCGGCAACTACTTTGTCGACCTTGCCTTCGAATGCCTCGAAGCGCTCGAGCCGGTGGCTCAAGTCGCCCAGCTTTGAATCGATTTCCTTAAGCGAATCGGAGACTTCTTTTGCGGCCAACCCCTCACTTCCCCTTCTTCCCCTGACGGCAATAAATAGGGTTTGCGTTTATTAATTCAAGCCTTCAGAAAAAAACTCAAGGCAAGGCTGCTGCTTCCATAGTGTAGAGTGCGGTGGGAAAATGGAAGAAGTCGTAACTCAATTTGAACAATTCTTCGACTCCAGCATGCGGCGCCAGCTCACTGAACTGGCTTCCGCGTACCCGGAAAAGCGGAGCTTGGAAGTCGACTTCGCTGAACTCGAGAAATTCAATACCGACTTAGCCGACGGCCTGCTCGTAAACCCCGACGAGTACATTTCGGCGGCCAGGAAAGCGCTTGCTAACTCAAGCCAGGCCTACTTGCCCGCTTCAGTGCAAGGCGAGGCGAAGAAGTTCCAGCCCCACGTGCGCGTCAAAAACCTGCGTTATCCGGAAGTTTCCGTGCAGTTCCTGGGCTCAGAGCACTTGAACAAGCTGGTGAAAGTCGACGGGGTAGTCAGTTGGATTACCCAAATCAGCCCCTGCATGAAGACCGCAGTCTGGGAGTGCCTGCACTGCGAACACAAGGAAAAAACTTTTACGGACAAGCACACGATAAAACAACCACGCGTCTGCTCCGCGTGCGCCAGAAGCAACTTCAAGCTCGTCGAGGAATCAAGCGAGTTCATCAACATCCAGCGCGCCAACATGCAGGACCTCGTCGAAAACTTGAGGGGCAACGCGCCAACTACCCACGTGGAGTTGTGGATGGAGGACGACATCGTAAACCGAATCGCTCCCGGAGAAAAAGTGACCATAAGCGGAATCCTGCGGCTCAGGCCAGTAAAGGAAGGCAAGGGCCAAAGCAGCGGCCACAGCAGCGTTTACGCCAAGTTCCTAGACGTAGTCCACCTTGAGAAAAAGGAAGAAGACTTCGAAGAACTCGAAGTAACGCCGGAAGAAGAAACCAAGATAATCGAGTTGTCGAAAGACAAGAAACTCTACGAAAAAATCGTGAAAAGCATTGCGCCCGGAATATTCGGCTACGATGAAATGAAGCAATCCATCGCACTCCAACTGTTCGGAGGCACGCCGAACAAGTTCCTTCCAGACGGCCAGCGCATCAGAAACGACGTGCACGTTTTGTTAATCGGTGACCCTGGAACATCAAAAAGTACCTTGCTTTCGTACGTATCGCGTCTCGCACCCAAGTGTATCATGGTAGGAGGAAAAAGCGCGAGCTCGGTTGGATTGACTGCAAGCGCCGAGAAAGACGAGATTACCGGCGGCTGGATCCTCAAGGCAGGAGCAATGGTTCTAGCCAACGGCGGGATGGTTTGCGTTGACGAGCTTGACAAGATGAACGACGAAGACCGTGGCGCAATGCACCAGAGCATGGAACAACAGATAATCAGCGTAGCCAAAGCCGGCCTGATCACTCAATTCCAGTCGCGCACGTCAGTGCTGGCTGCCGCGAACCCCAAGCACGGCCGCTTCGACCCCAACGCATTGCCCGCGCAGCAATTCGACTTGTCCCCAACGCTGTTGTCGAGGTTTGACTTGATTTTCCCCATCCGCGACGTCCTCGACGAGTCGCAAGACAGAAAAATCGCTTCACACATTCTGCTGGGCCACAAGCTCGCGGCAGAAAAACAGAAGCCGGAGGACGACAGTCCGGTAATGCCGGCCATTCCGATTGATTTCCTTCGCAAGTACATTGCTTTCGCACGCAAAAACATTTTCCCGATCCTGTCGCAGGAAGCGTCCGACAAGATAAAGGAATTCTATTTGGAAATGCGGCGCATGGGAAAACAGCAGAACAACTACCCAATTACCGCGCGTTACATCGAGGGAATAATCAGGCTGTCGGAGGCTTCGGCTAAAGTTAGGCTGAGCCAAGTAGTCGAAGTGCAGGACGCAGAGCGCGCCATTGCACTGCAACAATTCGTGCTCAAGGAAGTGTTCATGGACAAGGACACCGGACGAATCGACTCGGACATAATCAGCATAGGCCAGCCAAAGAGCAAGATAGACAAGATGCGCACTATCCTGTCAATAATAGGCGTTTTGGAAAAGAAGTTCGACCAAGTCGACATCGACGACGTAGTCAAGGACGCGGACGACGCCGCAATCGACAACCAAACCTGCAGGAGAATAATCGACGACCTGCTGCGACAGGGAGAACTCTTTTCGCCCAAGCCCGGCTACATAAAGAACACGACGCGCTCGAAAGACTAGCAAGCCTTTTTAGCGGCGCGGCGGTAATTTGCTCGTGATTCATTGAAAAAAGTCCTGGCGCTTGCTTTCCTCGGTTTTCTCTTCGTCCAACTGCTTGCAATCTTCGTGGGCGCGCAGTTCGTTGAACTCATCAAGCAAGGCCAGCTCGAACCACTTGTTTCAAACCCGTCCGACCCCGCGAACGCGGGAATATTCTTCGCGTACATAGTAGTCGGCGCACTCGTCCTGTTGTTCGTCTTGAAGTACTACAAGGGACGCAAACTGTTCCTAATAGCGGAGCTGCTGCTGTTTTTCACGGCGTTCCAAGTGCTTGCAATGCTGTTCGTAAACGAAATTGCTGCAACCGCGATCGGCGCGGTAGTCGTCGCCGCAAGGCTGTGGAAGCCGCGTTTGCGCAATTACTTGCTGCTCGTCACCGCCGGAGTCGTCGGGGCTTTGCTTGGAGCGAACTTCGACCTGCTTCCTGCAGTGATTCTCGCACTCCTTTTGTCGGGATACGACGTTATAGCCGTGTTTTACACGAAGCACATGGTCACGCTCGCAAAGGAATTGAGCGGAAGAGACGCGGCGTTCAGCGTAACGTTTTCGACCGCGCCTCCCGGCGCCAAGCGCCCTTCGCCCGGAGCAAAGGCGGTGAAAACGAAAGTCGAATCCCTTGAACTGGGAACCGGCGACCTGGTAATTCCCGCGTTCTTGACAACCGCGGCGCTCAAGCTTCCCGGCAAGGGAATGTTTTTCGCCGGCCAGTGGGTTTCGGGAGCAGCGCTTGCCGCAGTAATAGGCGCGCTCGGCGGAATGGTTGTCTTGTTCATTCTGTTGGAGAGAAAAAAGGGTTACTGGCCCGCGCTGCCGCCGCTCGTGCTGACTTCGTTGGTTGCCATTGCCGCTTATTTATTAATCTGAAATGCATTATCCCATTGAGTCTAATGGATTACGAAAAGCTTTTGGACAACGTCTACCGCAACCTGCCGGAGCGCAAGAAAAGCGGCGAGAGGTTCGAGTGCCCGCTTGCGGACGTCATGCCGCAAGGAAACAAGGAGTACATCAAAAACTTCGACGCAATTTGCGCGGCGCTGCGCAGGACGCCCGAGGAGTTGTCGAAGTACCTGTCGAGGGAACTGGCGTCGCCCGTGGCGGTAGAAGGACCGCGTCTCGTGATAAACAGCAAAATAATGCCGAGAATAGTGAACGAAAAGATTCAGGAGTACTGCAATGCGTCCGTCATCTGCAGGGAGTGCGGCAAGCCCGACACTCACTTGGAGTCGACGGGCGACAGGGGATTCAAAGTGTTGGTGTGCGAGGCGTGCGGAGCGCGCCAGCCGGTAAAGAAGTGATTTGCAAATGTTCAGGAAACCCGGAATGGGAGAAGAAGTTAGGCTGAGGATGCCGCGTCAAGGAGAAATTCTCGGAATAGTCATGGAACTGCACGGCGGCTCGCGCATGATGGTGCACTGCGCCGACGGAAAAGACCGCATGGCACGCATTCCTGGAAGAATCCGCAACCGCATTTGGGTGAAGGAAAACGATTACGTGCTGATAGTTCCGTGGAGCGTCGAAGGCGACGCCAAGGCAGACATCGCCTACCGTTACACTGCTGCGCAGGCGGAAGCCTTGAGGCACAAGGGAGTAATCAAAACTCAGTTCTAGTTATAGGGTGGCGTGATGCGGGTTTCAAAGCGCAAGAGGCCGCGCCGCGAAGACAAGCAGTTCAAGGCAGGACTCAGCAAAATCGCGGGAAAAGTCTTCGACGACAAGACCGTTGAAGTCATTCTCAGCCTGATAAACAAAAGAGTGATTTCCAGCCTCGACTACCCGATTGCACAGGGAAAGGAGGCAATGGTTTTCCGCGCAACTTCACGAGACCCGCAAACCGGGGAAACGGAGTTCCGCGCAGTCAAGATATTCAAGTACGAAACTTCTTCCTTCTACAAGAGCATGGCCAAGTACGTCGAAGGCGATCCGAGGTTTCACCCGCAGCACACGCAACGCGCGATGGTGCGCCTTTGGGCCCGCAAGGAGTACGCCAACCTCAAAAAATGCTTCGAAGCGGGAGTCCTCGTTCCAGAACCATTGGTTCAGAAAGACAACGTAGTGGTAATGCAGTTCCTGGGCGAAGAAGGAATTCCCTGCGCTCTCCTGGAAAGAATAGCGGTGGAAAACCCCGAGGAAATGCTTGAAGGCGTGTTGGAAAACATGCGGAAAATGTATTGCGCGGGACTCGTTCACGCCGACTTGAGCAGCTTCAACATAATCCCCTTCCAAGGAAAGCCGTTTTTCATCGACTTCGGGCAAGCCGTCTTGTTTGAACACCCGCGCGCCCGCGAGTTTTTGGAAAAAGACGTGGAAAACGTGGTAAAGTTCTTCACAAAGCTCGGCTGCGCCAAAACCAAGAAAGAAGTTCTCGACTGGCTTTACGAAAGCCGCGGAAGCCAAGCCCGAAAGCCTTTATAGCCCGCGGCGAGTTGAAGAGAAATAATGAAACGCTTTCTCGCAGCACTCTTGGCAGTCCTCGTTCTCGCGCAGCTTGCTGCCGCCGACGAAGTAAACTACAGTTTCTCGACTTTCGGCAGCGTGAATTCAACGCTAACGCGGGCAAACACCACCGTAATGTTCAATTACGAAGTGCCTAAGGGAAGCGTTAACAACATCAGCACGGACTACGAAAAACTGTTTTTCGAAAACGGCTTGGCGCGCACCAACAGCTTTTACTTGAACGAATTCAGTCCGGTGCTAAACGCGAGCGTTCTGGAAGACAAGGCGAACAAGACTTACTTCTACCTCCGCGGCAAAAACTACTTGCTGCTCGACTTCAACCACGCGCACCAGAACGTCGTCTTCGGCAAAGAAACCTATTACGCGGCAAACGTCACGTACGCCTGCAACTTCACGATAGGCGGATACACTTTCAACGTAAGCAAAGTGTACCGCAACACTACCACTCTGCAGCCCAAGAAGAAAGTAGAGTTCACTTTCATCGGCGGCGGTTTCATCAACCAGTCTTTCGAAGTCGAGGAAGGCGAGTTCTACAAAAACATACAAACCGGCCTCATACTCAGTCCACTGTCCATTTACTCCGGCGTGCAAGACAACCTGACCAACTTTTCGGTGTCGTTCTTTTCCTTCGTCTACAACGTTTCAGGCGCCGGCGACTACGCTGCCGAAACGGTTTACGGACCCAGCAACAGCATAATAGGCATTTCAAGACTCTTTTGGGAACCCGACGGAGACTTCAAGGGCTTCGGCTTCAACTACGACATCGTCACGGGAACGGGAAAGGAATTCAGGCTTTCGAGAGATTGTATCTACACTCCGCAAATGGTTTGCAACTGGAATATCACGCGCAGTATTGCAGCCGCCTCCACTGCGCCGACGAACCTTACGGTCAAGTGCCCGCCGTGGCCGGAAGAAGAAAACGATTCAAACAGCACGCTACCTAAAGGAATCAGGTACTGCTTCAACAACTCCGACTGCAACTACGGCATAGACCCCTGCACTACCTTCTCGTGCACTGGAACCGGAAACGAGACAGTAAACCTGACAATAGGCAATTATTCGGGAAACACGAGCAAAACCTGCGTCTACAGCCGACTGACGGGCTGTGTTCACCAAAGCAACTGCACGAACACCGGCTTTAGATACGCGGACGCTTACGACTACTGGTATTGCCAAGACAATATTTTCAAGAAACAAAAACAAGGAGGAGTAAGCTGTTCGAACAGCTACGAGTGCGTAAGCGATTCGTGCTCCGGAAGCTGTTCCGGCTACGTAACGCCCACTCCGCCCGTCTATCCCAGCGTTCCGCCGACTCCAACGCCATCGGCCTCGCCAACGCCCACCCCAACGCCCGTCCCTGAATGCGTTTACGACGGCCAGTGCAGCGACGGCCTGGCTTGCACGGGTGACTACTGCATAAACAACACCTGCGTACGCCGAACGCTGTACGGCTGCGCGCTTGGAGCCGAGTGCAAAGAATACGGCTTCGTCGACATAGTCAACGGCGCGATTTCCTACTGCTCACCCGACGGAACGTGGAGTTTGCAGAAGGCAACCAGCGAAAGCTGCAGGCAGAACTACGAGTGCCTAAGCTACGCCTGCCAAGACCTTTTGTGCCGCGTGCCCGTGGCGCCGCCCATGCAAGGGGTGCTTGAAGCAGTCGGCGACTTCCTGCAGTCGATAATCGATTTCTTCCTAAACCTCTTCAAATAATGCCCAGAACTGTCGTTTTCTACCAGCTAATTCCAGCGAATTTGCTCGAATTAAGGCTTAAAACACCATTTTACAGAGGCAACCTATTTAAATAACTTCTTGCACTATAGTTGCGTTCTACTCGCTTTCTTGACGAGTTTACCACGTGAAAAAACGATGCGTTTAGTTGCACTTCCAAAAAAGACCCTCAACCTCCTTGCCAAAAACAATCGCAAGGAACTACGAGAAGTCGAGCGAGCCGCCGGCGTCAAAATCAAGTTGTCGGAAGAAGACGCGGAAATCGAGGCAAGCGCCGACAATCCGGGCAGCGAGTGGGAAGCCGAGCAGGTGCTCCTCGCGCTGGAAGCCGGCTTTCCGGCAAAACAGGCGCTAAAGCTTCTCAAGGAAGACTATTTCATGGAAAAAATCGACTTGGGGCAAGCCTTCCGCGGAAACGAGTCGCAAGTCACCCGCTACAAAGCCCGCGTAATCGGAAGCGAAGGCAGTGCAAAGAAAAAAATTGAGGAAATCACGGGAGCATTCGTCGCAGTGGGCGACGAGTCTGTTGCGGTAATAGGAAAATTCGAGGAACTCAAAGACGCCAAGGAAGCCGTAATACGGCTTTTGGAAGGCGCGCCGCACGCCAACGTGTTCCACTTCCTGGAAAGAAAAAAGAAACGCGAAGAAAGCGCGTGAACGAGGTCATAGCATGCCCGAAAAACAAGCAGTCCAACCACCTGCGCCTGCCAAGCCAGCGGCGCCGAAAAAAGAGCAGGTCCTAAGCGAAGAACAGCTCAGCAAAGAATTCAGGGAATACTCCGTAGCGGAATTCTTCAAACGCAACCGCCAAATGCTCGGCTACTCGTCGAAAGTCCGCTCCCTGACCACTATAGTCCACGAGTACGTTACAAACAGTTTGGACGCGTGCGAAGAAGCCGGAATCCTTCCCGAAATCACGGTCGAAGTCCAGTCGGGCGCCGCCCTGCCGCGCGAGGAAGTCATTGCAGTCGGCGATGCAACCACCAGACAGTTCGACGTGCCGCTCGAAATCTACGACGCCGACGTCCTCGACTTCTTCATCGACGGCATCAAGCAAGCGCAGAAAAAAGAGTACGACTTGCGCAGCGAAAAACGCGGCAAGGACTCCGTTAAAACAATCGTTTTCAAGAACGCGCCGATAGCCGGCGCGAAAATCACCGCCCGCTTTGCTCAAGGACACCTGAAAGTAATTACCGAAGACAACGGAACCGGCATTCCCAAGAAAAACGTGGGACAAGCCCTCGGCATGCTCTTGGCCGGAACCAAGTTCCACCAACGCAGGCAAAAACGAGGACAGCAGGGAATAGGAGCTTCTTACGCAATCCTGTTCTCTCAAATCACCACCGGAAAGACCAGCCACGTCAAAACAGGAATCGGAGACGGAAAAGTCTACGAATGCGACATCTCGATAGACATCAAACTCAACAAGCCAGCCATCCTGAACGAACGGGAGTACGCCGGCAAATTCCGCGGCGTACGCGTCGAGTCGGAGTTCTCGGAAGTCACTTACAACCGCAGCGAGTACAGCGTCTACGAGTACCTGCGGCGCACGGCGCTGGCCAATCCGCACGCCCAAATTACGTTAATCGAACCCGACAAGAACATAGTAGTCTTCCCGCGCGTGACGAAAGACATTCCGAAGAAACCGGAGCCGTGCCTGCCGCACCCGCTCGGCATTTCGACGAACGACTTGATGGAAATGGCGCAGGCCACTCAAGCCCGCAAAATCTCTTCCTTCCTAACGAGCGAATTCTCGCGCTTCAGCTCGGACAAAGTAAAGGAACTCGCGGCATTGGTTCCGCAGGTGAACCTCGAGCGCGCGCCAAAGGCGCTGGCTTGGCCCGAAGCCGAGAAAATCATCCAAGCAATCCAGAGAATCAAGTGGATTGCGCCGGAAACTGACGTGCTGCAGCCAATCGGAGACACGCAAATCGAGAAAGCCTTGAAAAACCTGCTGCAGCCCGAGAAAATGAAGGTCATTGCAAGAAAGCCTAAGGTGTTCCGCGGAGGAATTCCCTTCCTCGTCGAAGCAGCAATCGCATACGGAGGAAAAGCAGGCGCCGGATACGCAGGAGAAGAAGTGAGGGAAGGCCACGCCGCCGGAAAACTCGAAATACTGCGGTACGCAAATCGCACGCCGCTGTTGTTCGACTCGGGAAACTGCGGAATAACCGAAGCGGTTAAGACGATCGACTGGAACCGATACGACTTGAAGGACCTGGAAAACCAGCCCGTATCCATTTTCGTCAACTTCGTTTCAGTCTACGTTCCCTACACGGGCGCAGGAAAGCTGGCAATAAGCGCCGAAGACGAAATCGTCGAAGAAATCAGGTTTGCTTTAATGGAGTGCGCGCGCGAAATCGCACTCTACCTCCACTCGATGCAAAAAGTGGCGGACCAGGAGCACCGGCGCAGCATTTTCGTGCGCTACGTCGACGAAGTCGCCGAAGCGCTTCACGACATTACCGGCAAGCCGCAAGCCCTTCTCGCAGAAAAGCTGAAGCAACTCGCCAAGGAAAAAACAGCGCTGATGGAAGCCAAGGAAGAAGAAGGCGAAAAACTCTTGGAAAAAATGGAGGAAAGCGAGGAAAAAGGCTTTGAAGAAGAAGGGGAGTCGAAAGAGGAGTAGTGATGCTAAATGACTGCAAAAAGAACCACCGAAGAAAAAATGACTGCCGGCCGCCAGCAAGTCGCGGACAGCATTGAAAAACTCGGCAACAAACTAGTCGGCCAAATAGAAGCAAAAGACAATCCATCGATCGAAATCCCAATCCGCGGGTCGAGCAACGTCTTCTACGACGAAAAAGGCAAGAAAATCGTTTTGGGAGACAAAGTCGCGCACAGGTACTTGTTCAACGTCTCGCACGCGAGGCGCTTCATGCAAACAATGCTGGTGGCGTCGTACGTCAAGAAAGACCTGCTTGCAAACAACTTGACCGCAACGCTGCGAGACTTGTACTACGCCAAAAAACGCACTATTGCAAACACGAAGGAAAACACGATAGAAGAACAAAAAGAATCCGACATGGCAATAGTCGACCTCGAAGTTTCCTTGGATACTTTCCGAGAACGGCTGCACCTGCGTGCAGAACCCAAGGGCCGAATGGCCGGCGACGTCGTCGTGAACGACCGAGTCAAAGACAAGGTCGACACAATCGACTTGAGCAGAATGGGTTCCGGCGGCTGGGCAGTGCCCTCCATCGTCGAACAAATCGAGTTCAAGGACGTGGGCGTAGAATACGTGTTAGTTGCGGAAAAAAACGCAATCTTCGACCGCTTGAACGAAGACGGTTACTGGAAGAAAAACAAGTGCCTCCTCATGACAACCGCTGGACAGGCCGCGCGCGGAGCACGCCGTCTCCTGCAAAGACTAACTGAAGAACTCAAGCTTCCCGCTTACGCGTTGACCGACTCCGATCCCTACGGGTGGTACATTTACTCAACAATGAAGTACGGTTCAATGGCGTTGGCGCACGAAAGCGACCGCCTTGGTTGTCCGCAGCTCAAATTCCTCGGACTGAGCATGTCCGACATCGAGCACTACGACCTGCGCTCGGTTACGATAAAGGCGAAGGAAGTCGACATTAAGCGCGCGCAGGAAATGAAGGAATACGATTGGTTCAAGGCCAAGGAGTGGCAGAGCGAAATCAACAAGTTCCTGGACAAGAAAATCAAGGCCGAAATCCAAGCCCTTTCGTCAAAGAACCTTCAATACATTTCCAGCACTTACCTACCTGATAAAATAAATTCAAAAGACTTCCTGCCGTGAGCAGATGTGGGTAGCTGAATTCAAGGTCTGGCACAAAAACTCCCACCTGCTGGAAGAGTGCGTCGACTTGGACGCCAGCGCGGCCGCGTGGCACTTGAACGCCTTCTCAAAAGGAGGCAAGCTGTACGTAATGCGCGCCCTCTACTTCTTCGGCCCTGATAAAGAAGAGTTCAAGCGACGCGTGCGCAACAAAACAACGGTAACCATCGTGGCGGAAGAGAACGACCAATGGGTTTACTACCATCCAGCCAACATCAGTTTCCACTACGCAGTTCTCGACAAAAGTGTTTTCTTCCTAACTGCGCCGGTGGCGCACGGGGGGCTGTACACTTGGAAAGTAGGCAGCTGGACTAAAGCCAACCTGCTGAACTTGTACAAGCGCGTTAAGAAACTCAAGGGATACGCGAAAATCGAAATGCTTTCAATCAAGAAAGAAAACGTCAACCTATTCGTTCCCGCAATCCTCGCCAGGCTGACCGAACTCGAGAGGCAGGCGTTCGAAACCGCTGCGCACGAAGGCTACTACTCCTTCCCACGGGGAGCCAGCCTGGAGCAGATAGCGCGCCGCGCGGGAATAAACCGCACAACAATGCAGTACCGCCTGCGCCAGGCCGAGAAAAAAATCCTTCCCGCCCTCGCGGCGCAAATGCCGTAACCGCGTTTTTGGCAAGTGCCAACCTATTGCTCTTATCGCCGCTTGCAGAAAGTAATAAGCATGCACGCGCAAAGAATCCTCATTGCAGCGGCGCTGGCCTGCGGAGCAGCGGCATTGACGGCCGACCCTTTGCTAACCGCGCTGAGCGGAGGAGCGGCGCTTTTCTGGCCCGAACCACGAAAACCGAGAGGAGACACGGGAGAAAAGCCGCAGTGCATGAGTTTCTGAGGAAACCGAAATGAAGCTTGAATTTCGCCCTAAAGGAAGACACGACAAGCGTCCTTATCTGGACCACGCAGTCGAAGGAATAGTCAGCAAAATCCAGTGCGCAACATGATTTGGAAAAGATTAGTTGAAGACCACGCCAGCCCACTCGTACATCCGACGGCCTACAACCTTGCTTCGGTGCGCAACCTCCCCCTCCTGGGAGCGGCCACGCTGGGCGCGTTGGTTGAATTCAAAAACAAGTCAGCACGATGGTGCTACGCGGGGCCAAGTGCTTCAGAAGTGTTTGTCGAGGAAGGAAAAGCGGCGTTGAAAAAACTCGCGGAACCTGCCTTCGTTGAAGAACTCCAGCGGCTAAGCCGGGAAACCGTTGCAGCGTTGCTGGAAAAAGCCAACACAATCCGCGAACAAGAACTTTATTCGCTTGACAACAAGCAGCTTGCAGCTGCTTTCGACGAACTCCTGCGGCTTTGGATTGAAATGAACGTGTGGGGCCACGTCGTCAACGTAACTGACTTCGATCACTTCATGCTAACCAAGAAAATCAATTCGCTGCTCGAAAATAAAATAAAGGAAAGCGGGGCGGAAACAACGGTTCCCGAAGCCTTCGCAATACTCACCACTCCATTGGAGAAAACGCCCCTGTCGCGCCAGGACCGCGATTTCTTCCGCCTGCTAGCAATGATTCAAGCCGACTCCATTGCACGCGAAGTCTTCAAACAACCAACGCAAGAAGTAGTGAAGCAGATGGAAGAATTTCCCGAAATCGACCACGCAATCCATGAACACGCTCACGAATACGGCTGGCTGCAATTCCACTACGACGGCCCGACCGTTTTGAACGAAGATTATTTCGTTGAAGCGCTGGCCGCGGAAGTGCGGCAGGGCGTCGACGGAATGCGGAAACTAAATGAACTGCAAGAGAAACACGACGCGCTCGCAAACAAACAGCTTGAACTCGAAGAAGCGCTGGAACTAAGCAGGGAAGAAAAGCAGTTGATTCACGCGACGAAAACATTGATGTTCCTGAAGGTGCTGCGCAAGGATGCGGTCTTTCAGGCAAGCTGCTGGAGCGACGGCCTGATAAACGAAATCGCTACGCGCCTGTCGCTCGACCCCGTTCAAGTAAGGCACCTGACTCCTGAGGAAATAGGCAGCGCACTGCGCGGCGGAAGAAAAGTAAACGCAAGAGACGCTGACGAACGCGTTCGCTACAGCTGTTGGCTGTACGAAAAGGACAAGCCAGTCCAAATATTCACTGGAGAAAAAGCGCGGCAGCTTGCGGCGCAAATAATCGAAGACAGGCCACACGGCGACGTCCGAGAACTCCGCGGCACGCCCTCTTCGCCAGGCTACGCCAAAGGAGTCGTGAAGCTCGTCGCACGCATTGAAGACATTCCTAAAATGAACAAAGGAGACATCTTGATTTCTCCCGCGACTAACCCCAACCTCGTGCCCGCAATGAAAAAAGCCGCGGCAATAATTACCGACGAAGGGGGAATTACTTGCCACGCCGCAATAATTTCCCGCGAACTCGGCATTCCCTGCATAGTAGGCACGAAAATAGTTACGAAAGCGTTCAAGGACGGGGACTTGGTGGAAGTAGACGCGTCCAAAGGCGTCGTGCGAAAATTATAAGAAGTCGCGTTTCCGTGGTTAGTTAGTGATCACATGCCTGAAGAAAGAATTGTCAGAGAATACGTGTTGCGGCGCCACGGCGAAAAAACCGCGACAGGAGAACTGGCTCCGGCCGGAAGGCAGCAGGGCGAGACCGCCGGCAAACGCTATGGCGCGCTGCTTAAGACCGTCAAAACCCGCGCGGTAGTGCTGCGCAAGACGACTAACGTCGGCCGCACGAAGGAAATGTCACAAGCAGTAGCTGAAGGACTGCGTTCGACGGGAGCTGCGACCGTAAGCGCAAACGCTAGAGAATTTCCTCCCTTTTTCGGCATCAAAGTAAAGGATAGCAAAAAAATAGGCGAAGTAACGAAAGAACGAGGCGAAGACGGCTTACTGAAGGCATTTTATGCCGGCGAAGACGTTGGCGCGGCCGAAACGCCTGAAGAAATAGGACAACGGCACCTGCAAGGAATAGTAGACTTGGACAAAAAAATTCACGAATTCAACGCAAAGCGTTCCGCGCGCGGCGGAATCCTGCCCGACCGCCACACAATCGACATCACCGGCCACGCACCCGGAATAGGTTCGCTCGCAATGCTTCTCGGCTTCAAGGACGTGCAAAGACAGCCGGAACAAGTCGGGGAAGACATCCGCATCCAAATAACCTCGAAAGGAAAAGCCTTCGCGGTGTTCAGATACCACCAAAAAGACGTTACTGCCTTGTTTCCCCACTTGCGCTCGTGAAACCAAAGCGCTTTAAGCTCTCCCGACGCCTCGTTTTTTAAACCGTAGAACGCAAGACTCTTTTCATGCGCGAGGAAGAACTGTCGGAAATACATTTCACGCTCAAGTTCGGCCGTCTAGTATTGCACCACGGCAGCGTCCAAACTCCCAGCATACTGCCGATTGAAATAGGCCGCCACCCAGACTCTCCCCTCTCGGTAACGAGAATGATTGAAGCGGCCGTAGAAAACGGCTTGGAAAAAGAAACGGCTTCCGAAGTCGACGAATACCTACGCAGAATATCGCGGCACCACTTGTCGCTGCTGAAGCACGCCGACCGCCCCGGCTACTTGCTGACACAACACGGAACGAACACGTCGCACGTCGTCTTCCAGTCTACGGCGGGAACCAGAGTTGAAGCGCCGCTGCCGCAAGACGCGCAAGTGCCGGCAATAGACGCGACAAAACACGTGGAAATCGAGTTCCCAAAACCGTTTAAAGGAGCCACGAACGCACTCGTACTCCGACTGCGAATCACCGAACCAACGTCGTAACTCGCTCTTTGCGTCGCTTCCTAAGCGAGCCAAAAACCCGCAAGGATTAAAAACACTCATTTCACAACCTACCTCATGCCCGCAGAACCATACCGCGTGACTTACCAACTCATGCTCGGCAAAGAGCTAGTGCACTCTGGCGAATTCGAGATGCACAACCTCAAGAAAAACGAGCCAATAGAGGTCGGAAGACATCCCGACTGCCACATTTCGCTGGCACACATGATTGAAGACGCGCAAGATGAACAAAGCGCCGCAGCCGGAACAATCAATGAAGCCATGAAGCACGTCAACCTCGTTTCGCGGCAGCACCTGC